>Ga0209445_1002092_pt1 | contig 10301 bp, 4 predicted proteins | sample MarorgKNORR_S2LV_4_FD_188223 | JGI IMG/M metagenome (GOLD analysis project Ga0209445, IMG submission 188223) | Marine microbial communities from the Southern Atlantic Ocean, analyzing organic carbon cycling - NADW_A/KNORR_S2/LV (SPAdes) (version 2) | ecosystem: Environmental > Aquatic > Marine >...
AAAACATTCCTGAAGAAAGTTTAAAAGTTTTCATGGGTGTGCATTATTTTTTCTTTGAGGAGCGCACTCTTGTTCAGGAGAGCATTCACCTAGGCGAACAATTAACTTCCACATTCAATGATCGTTTGGACATCACGCTAGGCTTGGAATATGAATTTCGCTTCGCACTTGCAGGTAAGAACCAGACCTACCGAATTAACGGCACCCCGACAGATTATACTGATGGGTCATTTTCTGAAAACTCTGGCTCAGGTAACCTAGGATTGAGCTATCGTTTCGGTTGGTTTGGGTCATCTAAATCCAGGCTAAACCAGGGACTAGCGTATATTCAGCTTAGCAGTCGACTGTCCGATAAAAATCGAGGGACTTATGGCGGTAGCGTAGGGCTCAATTTCTAAAAAAGGGAAAGCCTTTTAGGGCGCAACTTTGCGCATTTCTCACTCGTCCCGTGTTCACCTTTCTTCATTATTATACATGTTTATATATATTTGATATTCATCACAAAATTTAACAAGAATTCATTTGAGGCTTTATCAATCACCTTCTTGTAAAATAGTGTTGGATCTTTCCGCCTTTTTCTTCTATAAGGTTCAAACACAAATTTTATGTCGTATATGATAAATTGGTAGAGAGTCGCCACGCCTGTCGTAAGCCCAACAACAATTTCCAAGTTTAAATCGTTTTTTTTGGAGAGATATGAGTTTTAAAAGTGAATTAGATAAGCAGGTTCTTATCCTTGATGGGGCCATGGGCACCATGGTCCAGAATCTTGAATTGAGCGATGCCGCATTCGGTGGCCCCGAATTCAAAATGCTAACGGACTTATTGGTCTTTTCTCGTCCCGATGACCTGGAAGGAATACATCTTGAATACCTTCAGGCGGGTGCCAATCTGATTGAGACAGATACTTTTGGTGCCTCGCCTTTACGGTTAAAGGAATTTGATTTTTCCAAATTTGATTCTTCTGATTTAAAAGCAATCCCTGAAAAACTTGATCTGAAAACCTGTTCGCTGGAATCGTTGACACTAAAACTCAATATTGAAGGTTGCCGTATTGCCAAAAGAGCCATTGAAAAATATCAAGCTCAATCGGACTACGATGGTAGACCGCTTTTTGTGGCGGGATCGATCGGTCCCTCCAACTATGTTGTTTCAAGTACGGAGGCTAATTTAAATAAGGGGACTTTTAGTCAGATTGTTGAAAATTTTTACCATCAAGTTTTAGGTTTGATTGAGGGTGGCGCGGATGTTCTTCTGATCGAAACTCAACAAGACATTTTAGAAACCAAGGCGATCATTGAGGGAGCCAACAAAGCTTTTGCTGAAAAGAAAATAAAACTTCCCATGATTGTTCAGGCAACCGTTGACGTATTTTCAAAGATGCAGATTTTCAATACGGACATTCATGCTGCCTATACGGCCGTATCGAAAATGGGGATCGATGTGTTTGGTATCAATTGTAATGTAGGTCCCGACGAGATGGTGGCTACGGTCGAAAAGTTAAGCCGGGTTTGCAGGCACCCTATCTCAGTAGTTCCCAATGCGGGTCAACCGATTTCAGAGGATGGTCAAACCTGTTACAAACTTTCACCCGAAGATATGGCCAATACCATGGAGCCTTTTGTTCGCGAACATGGCGTGTCTATTGTGGGTGGTTGCTGTGGTACCACACCGGCTCATATCAAGGCGCTGAGAGAAAAATTAAAAGGTGTTGTTCCAGCACCAAGGCAGCCGGATAAAAAAGTTTATGTTTCGGGTCCACAGGAAGCAGTTCCTATCGATGCGTCAGAGGGACTGCTGCGTATCGGTGAGCGTCTCAATGTGCGTGGTAGTCAGTTGGTCCGGGATGCAGTAGAAAAAGAGGGCGAGAAAATCTCTATGGAGATTTTGGAGGAAGTGGTTAACGAGCAGGTCAAGGATTTGGGTATTGAAATCATAGATGTATGTATGGACAGTAATATTGTGGATACCGAAGAGGTGTTGCCCGCCATTATCCATGGCCTTACCAGCGATTTTAAAGGAGTCATGTGCATCGATTCTTTTTCCGTGGAAGCATTAGAAAAATCTATAGAGAGTTACCCTGGTCGACCCATTATTAACTCTATAAGTCTAGAGGAGTATAAGGACGGAGTAAGTAAACTTGATGCCGTGCTTTCATCGACCAGCGGTCATGGCCCGATTTATATCGCACTGGTCAATGGTCCTGAGGGCCCCGCGCAAACAGCCGACGAAAAATATAATCTAGCAGTAGAAATTGTCAAACAGGCAAATGAAAAATATGGGGTGGGGGCCGATCAGATTTTGATCGATGTAAACGCTTACCCTATCGGAAGTGAATCGGTTGAAGGGCTTAACTTTTGCGCCGAGACACTTAAAAGTCTGCCACGCATAAAAAAGATTCATCCAGATCTAAAAACATCCATTGGTGTAGGTAACCTGACGAATGGTTTGGCAAAAAAGCCATACATGAGAAAGGTCCTCACCAGCGTCTTTTTAGATGAGGCTCGTAAGGTGGGACTCGATTGCGCGATCTTGAACCCAAACCACTATGTGCCCCCGGAGAGCTTGCCTGTTGAGGACGTCGAGCTTGCGCTTAAAGTAATCCTTAAGCGTGATATGAACGCCTTTGATCAACTGGAAGAAATCGCGCTCACCAAAAAAACAGGTGTGAAGCAAAAGAAGGTGGACTATGCGGATCTATCCGCAGAAGAAAGTGTGTGCGCTAAGATCAAGGATGGATTCAAACAAAAAGAGGAAGGATCGATTAAAAAAGATGGTGTCGAGTTTTCATACCGTGATCATATTGTGGTGGAAGTTGCAGAGGTTACAACAAGGCATAAACCTTTGGATTTTGTCAGTGGCTATCTCATGAAGAGCATGCGCGAGTTGGGGGATGCGTTTGGCCGGGGAGAAGTGAGTCTCCCGCATTTGCTCAAAAGTGCAGATGTGATGCGTAACTGCATGGAGTTTCTGGAGTGGTTTATGCGTTTGGAAAGTGGTGTGAACCCAGAAGACGAGATCCAATATAAAGGGACGGTGGTCATCGGCACAGTTTATCAAGATGTACACAGTATTGGTAAAGACCTTGCGAAGACCTTACTCGAAAACTACGGTTACCGGGTGATTGATCTGGGGGTACAGGTACCCCTGGAGAAATTTATTGAGACTGCTGAAAAAGAAAATGCCGACGCGATTGGAACCAGCGCACTGTTGGTGCAAACCTCCAACCACATGATCACCATTGCTCGAATGTTAAAAGAAAAGTCTTATAATATTCCAATTTTGATTGGCGGAGCCCCTGTTAACTCGAGACACGCGGGCTATGTTGCTATGCATGGACAAAGCGACACAAAAAATATTTTAAATAATATTTTTTATTGCCAAAGCGGAATGGATGGCGTGAATGTAATGAACCGTTTGCAGGCGAAGGATGATCTTGTCGATTTTTTTAGCGAGAACAAGGAGAACCTGCTGAATGAATATAAGCGCGCCAAGGGAATGAAGGAAAAACAGGATGAACTGTTGTCCACTTTACCGAGGCGAGTGGTTGGGTTTAAGAAGCATGAAGTTCCAAGAGAGGGGTACGGACTGCATAAGGTCGAGTTTAAATTGCAGAAATTAGAGTCTAACATCGACAATAAGAGCCTGTTTTCTCTCAACTGGAAATTTGGGAAACAGTCTTCATGGAAAGACAAGTCGGTCGACCTTAATCAATTGAAGCAACTAAAAAAAGAGTGGATTGAGAAAGCGGACTCAAATAACTGGATCACGCCCAAGGCACGGTTCATTCTTTTACCAGCACAGTCCGAGGGAGATGATGTAATCCTTTACCATCCTGAAGATACAGAAAAGGAATTAGCTCGTATTTGTTTTTCGGTCTGTCTGGGCAAAGGGCAAAAAGATGTGTTTTCTGTTGCTCAATACGTTCTTCCAAAATCTTCAGGGCAAATGGATGCGATGGGGTTACAAATTACTACTGCCGGCACTGAATCTGAGAAGGCCATTGCAAAATTTAAGAATGAAAATGATTCGGAGTCAGCACTATACCTCCAGGGATTGTGTGACCGGGTTGCAGAGGATTTAGCTGAATATATCCATAACTTGATTCGGTTGAGAGCGGGATATAAAAAAAACTCTCAGGGCGAGAGGTACAGCCCGGGTTATGCGGCGCTTACCAATTTGTCCAATAATAAGGTTATTTGGGAGATTTTAAAAGCGGAGGATCTTGGCATCGAGCTTACCGATGCCAATGAGTTCAATCCCCCTAGCACAACTGCTGCCGTTATTAGTTTTCATACTGAGGCAAGTTATAATTAGCGCTAATCTTTTTAAAATCAATATTTTAGCATCCATTTAAATAAATATGGCATCAAGTTTTTTGAAATTACTCTGAAATTATAACTAAAGTCATAGAAAAATAAAAACACTAGGACTAATAAATTATAAAATTTTATTTTAGTTTATGGTTTATGATCATAGCCAAATAAAGGCTTGTTTTATAAATGCTGTTTGATAAAATGAATAGATAAGAGATAAAAAGTTTTAAAAAATTGTTCTGCGTTTTTTGTAGGATCTTGTACGTTCTACGCAACTATTTTCTTTTAATTTAAGGACACCGGCGAATATGTTTAAGCGATTTACAGAGAGAGCTCGTAGGGTCATCATACTTGCGCGAGAAGAAGCGGAGTTGTATCGTCATGAATACCTCGGTACTGAGCACATTTTGCAAGGCGTTATAAAAGATGGCGGTGGCATTGCGGTTGCGATTATTCACAAAACAGGTGCGGATCTGACTCAACTTAAGAAAGAGTTGGAAAAAAACCTGCCTCGCAGTTCTAGCTCGTTAATCATCGGTGATATTCCATTTACCTCCCGCGCGAAGAAAATCCTGGAGTACGCCGTGGAGGAGGCACGTTCTTTGAATCATAATTATATTGGTACAGAGCACCTGCTTTTGGGTTTACTCAAAGAGAAAGAAGGTGTGGCCTGCAGGATCCTCAATGGTTTCGGAGTTTATTTTGACGGTGTTAAGGAGCAGATCGTTGAAATGTTTAAGGAGCCCGCGGCAGCTGCGGGAGCTGGTGATAAAGGTAAAACGCCTACCTTGGATGAGTTCAGCCGTGACCTGACCAAGATGGCAATCGATGGTAAGCTTGACCCGATCATTGGGCGTGCCAAGGAGATAGAGCGCGTAGTACAGATTCTAAGCCGCCGAACCAAGAACAATCCGGTTTTGATTGGTGAGCCTGGTGTTGGCAAGACAGCTATTGTGGAAGGGCTGGCTCAGCTTATCGTAGAGCGCGAGGTGCCGGATACTTTGCATGACAAACGAGTGGTTTCTTTGGATCTCGGTTCGCTGATTGCAGGCACTAAGTACCGCGGTCAGTTTGAGGCACGTCTCAAGGGAATTATGAAAGAAATTATTCAGAACGAGAGCGTTATCCTGTTCATCGATGAGCTGCATACTTTGGTTGGGGCTGGTGCGGCAGAAGGTTCGGTCGATGCCTCAAATATGCTCAAACCCGCGTTGTCACGTGGTGAAATTCAGTGTATCGGTGCGACCACGCTGGAAGAGTATCGTAAATATATTGAGAAAAACGGAGCGCTGGAGCGAAGATTTCAGCAGGTCCTTGTCAATCCGCCCTCTGTGGAAGAGACGGTTGAGATTATTAAAGGGCTCAAGGTACCCTATGAAATGCACCACAAGGCAAAGATCACGGATGAGGCTATTGTCACAGCTGTCAGATTTTCTGACAGGTATATCAGCGACCGGTTTCTTCCAGACAAAGCCATTGACGTAATCGATGAGGCAGGTTCTCGTGTCCGATTAAGAAGTGCAACCCAGTCGCCCGAGATGCGAAAGATTCAACGCGAAATTGATGCCGTTGCTCGTGAAAAGAAATCATCCATTGAAAATCAGGAGTTCGAGAAGGCTGTCGAGTTGCGGGACAAAGAGGAGGAGTTGCGAGCTGAGCTGGAGAAAGCAAAAGATAACTGGGAAAGGAATAACGATACCGTTGAGCCCAAGATAACGGATCAGGATATTGCCGCGGTTGTATCGAGTATGACGGGAATTCCTCTTTCTAAAATCGAAGAGGGTGAGAGCGCGCGTCTGCTTAATATGGAATCGGAGCTTGCTTCCAAGGTAGTCGGGCAGGATGAGGCCATTCAGGTACTCACGAAGGCTATTCGAAGGTCGCGCTCTGGGCTCAAAGATATGCGGCGTCCAATTGGTTGCTTTTTGTTCCTGGGTCCAACGGGTGTTGGCAAAACAGAGTTGGCAGGCGTGCTTGCTGAGTTTATGTTTGGTAATCGTGATGCGCTGATTAGACTCGATATGTCAGAGTATATGGAAAAATTCAATGTATCTCGCTTGACAGGAGCTCCTCCAGGTTATGTGGGTTATGAAGAAGGAGGACAGCTTACCGAGAAAGTTAGACGGAAACCTTATTCTGTCGTTTTGTTTGATGAAATTGAGAAGGCCAATCCCGATGTTTTCCACCTGTTGTTGCAGATTATGGATGATGGGCGCCTGACAGACAGTTATGGTCGGGTGATTGATTTCAAGAATACGGTCATCATTATGACTTCCAATATCAGTTCACGATCTTTGGATAAGGGGACTTCATTGGGTTTTCATAAAGATGATCTTGAGATGAGCCATGATCGGATGCAAAAAGATTTGAAGGGAGATCTCAAACGTATGTTCAACCCTGAGTTTCTCAATAGGCTCAGCGAAACAGTAGTTTTTAGGCCGCTAGAGATTGATCATATTGTTAGTATTTTGGATGTTCAACTTCTTCAGATCAATGAGCAGTTGATTCAGCAGGGGTTGACCTTAGATGTAACGATGGACGCTAAGAGGTGGTTGGCAGAAAAGGGTTACGACAAGAGTTTTGGGGCGAGGCCACTCAAACGTGCCTTGCAAAAGCACCTTGAAGATATTTTGTCCGATGAAATGCTCAAGGGAAGATTCAAAAATGGTGGCGTGATCGAGGTGAGCCTCCAAGAAGACGCTTTGGTTTTTACTGAAAAATCGAGTGCCGTCAACGTGTAAAAAAATGATTGTGGGCGCAGGGATAAAGTAACTTTCAAATCAGTCTAAATTATTGTAAAGTATTGATGTTTTAGGTCCGTAGAGATCGAAGACACCAATACTTTTTTTTTACCAAGGCCTACTGCCTCATGGTACAGGGACAGCTTTTTAAAAAATAAAGACTTTCTGATTCGTGATCAAAACGCCCCAAATTGTTATATTTACTCTCGTTTTTTTTCTCATGCCTGTCATGGCATCGTATGCCCATGCTCAAAATGAAGATCTCGTAGGTTCGGTCAAAATCGAAGGAAACAAGCGTGTAGAGACTTCGACCCTCCTTTATTATATCAAAACCCGCAAAGGGGAACCTCTTTCCCGAAGTCAAATCAGTAAAGACGTTGAACAGATATATGGTCTTGGACAATTCAAGGACATTCGGGTTGAAACTCGGCAAGGCTCAGAAGGGATGGAGGTAGTTTTCATAGTTGAGGAGATTCCTTCCCTTGGTGATGTGTTGTTTTATGGAAATAAAGAGATAGAAGGCAGTGATATGCACGAGATACTGGGATTTAAACGTGGTGAAGCATTTCAGCAACACATGACGACAGAGGCGAAAGAAAAAATTAAGTCGTTGTATCACGAAAAAGGGTTTTTCTTCGTAAAGGTTGATGTGATCTCGAAAAAGTCAGACAAGAATCTGATGGATATTCATATCAGAGTTCGTGAAGGAGAGAAAGTCGGGATTAAGAATATATTTTTTTCTGGTAACAAGAATTTCTCCGCGGACGAACTTAGGGACCAAATAGAAACCAAAGCAGAAACCTGGATTTCCTTTCTTGATGAATCAGGGATATACAAGAAGGATATTTTAAAATTAGATGTGTTTCGGTTGGAAGGATATTACCAGGACAATGGGTATCTGCGCGCTCGGGTGCAGACACCAAACATCAAAATTGATGAGAAAAATAAAGAAATCAATATTTCAATTTCTATTGAGGAAGGTTCCAAGTATAGAGTCGGTAAGATAACCGGCAAATCAGATGATACTGTGTCAGAAAACGATGTATTAAAAGCGCTGCAAATGAAGACGGGAGATGTGTATAGCCTTTCGAAAGTGCGTGCAGGGGTCATGAGTATTGGTGACATTTACTCGGAGCGTGGTTACGCCTACGCAGATGTTAATCCTATAACAAAAATAAACGAAAATTCACGAACGGTCGACGTAAGTATCGAGGTTGACAGAGGACGAAAAGTCTATGTCGGTGAAATTACAGTGATAGGCAATACGAGAACGTTGGATAATGTAATTCGGCGGGAATTTCGTCTTAAAGAAGGCGAGCTTTTCGATAGCGTGAAACTGAGACGAAGCAAGCAGCGTATCAATAATCTTCAATTTTTTGAAGATGTAAAAATTGATACTCGCCGAGGCAAGGAATCAGATTTGGTTGATATTACAGCGACCGTAACAGAACGTCAGACAGGCTCTGTGAATATTGGTGCCGGGTTTAGTTCCAGTGAAAACTTAATATTCAATGCGGGTATTTCGCAAAATAATTTTATGGGAACTGGGCGAAGGCTCGTATTTTCTACCAACCTGTCATCTAGAAGAACGGACTTCAATCTATCATTCACAGATCCAAGAATATTCGATACAACGATGTCGGGTGGGGTAGACGCGTTTAATCGTAAAACTAATTATTATAGTTATAAGGCTCAGAAAATTGGTGCAGGATTTCGTTTAGGGAAATCACTTTCTGAATATGACTGGGCAGGTATAAATTACAATTTTGCCAATATTGAAATCACCGATGTTGTGACAGCAACAAGTTATTTGAAAAATGAAACGCGGGTTACCAGTAGGGTTTCTCCCTCCTTTATGAGGGACACCAGGGACAATTTTTTGAATCCTTCCTCTGGTTCGCGCCATGTGGTACGATTCGATCTGGCAGGTCTTGGAGGTGTTAAATTTCATAGGATGTCTTATGAGACCAGTCATTACTGGCCGATTGTCGGCAAACTGGTCGGAATGCTGCATGGTAGTATTTCATGGGCAGACGGATATGGTGATGATGATCTGCCAGCCTTTGAGAAGTATTATATGGGAGGACCCAAAAGTCTGAGAGGTTATACCATCAAAAATATTGGACCCAAAGACGATTCAGGAAATCCTTTGGGTGGAAACCAGTCCCTATTGCTAAACGCAGAACTTCAGTATCCATTTACAAAGGGATTCAGGGGGTTTTTATTCTATGACCGAGGTAACTTGTATGGGGGAGGGGATGATATGAGTACGACCTCAACAACATGGGATTTAGCAAATATGAGAGATAGTATTGGAGCAGGAGTTCGTTTCTTAAGTCCGTTTGGACCCATAGGGTTTGCCTATGGAATCAAACTGGATCAGGCAACCGGTGAGGAATCAGGCGAATTTCACTTTTCGGCAGGTAATTCTTTTTAATCTTTGAATAGGGGTTTTTCATGTTTAGTGGTTTTATTCGGACGTGGCAGTTTACTAAGAGGTTTTGTTTTTTAATTATATTTTTTATGTTTGCGCAGACGACTCCTGGTTACGCAAAAGATGTACGAGTTGGTGTTATCGATGTTCATGCAGCGGTTACCGGTACAAAGGAATGGAAAAAAGAATTTGCTTCGTTTAAAACTAAATTTCAAAAAGAAAAAGTTATAATTGCTACAAAAGAAAAGAATTTAAAAAAAATGATCGAAAATCTTAATAAGCAGAGTATGGTACTTAGCCCCGAATTAAAGAGGAAAAAAGAAGAGGCCCTACTTAAAAAAAAGAAAGAGTTTGAGCGTCATGTGCAGGATAAAAACGATGAATTTGCCAAAAGTGAAAAAGCAATCACGAATAAAATTTTAAAGAAAATGGTGAAAATAGTTAAAGATTTAGGTGAAAGCAAGAAATTTACAATGATACTGGAAAAGAAAGTTGGTCTTTATTTTGACCAATCAGTTGATCTCACGGCACTGGCAACCCGAACCTACAATAAAACGAAATAAGATAAAAGACCTACGAACATAATCTACCTTTGCAAAAAGGTTTTTTAAGATTGTGTGGTGTTTGAGGAAGCAGTCTATGATGGATATTGATGAAATTAAAAGGGTCATTCCCCATCGGTACCCTTTTTTATTGGTGGACCGCGTGATTGAGTGTGATATGGAATCACACATTGTTGGTATAAAAAACGTCACTACCAATGAGCCATTTTTCCAAGGACATTTTCCGGAATACCCGATCATGCCGGGA
>Ga0209445_1002100_pt1 | contig 10273 bp, 5 predicted proteins | sample MarorgKNORR_S2LV_4_FD_188223 | JGI IMG/M metagenome (GOLD analysis project Ga0209445, IMG submission 188223) | Marine microbial communities from the Southern Atlantic Ocean, analyzing organic carbon cycling - NADW_A/KNORR_S2/LV (SPAdes) (version 2) | ecosystem: Environmental > Aquatic > Marine >...
GCCGACACCGACGCGCCGTGGGGGCAGATCGTCAAGTTGATGGATGCGGCCAAGGCGGCGGGTGTCATGTCCGTGAAGGCGTTCACCGAGCAGCCAACCGGCGAATGAGCGGCGACATTCCAGCAGACATCCCGCCCCCGGACAGCCTGCACCTCTTGTCAGCCACCGGCTGGCTGCAACTCGGCAACCCCGGCGAGGCCCTGGCCGACTTGGCCAAGGTGTCGGCAGAGCATCGGGGACACTACGAAGTGCTGCACCTCGAGTGGCACATCCACGCCCGCAACAAGGACTGGGAGCGCTGCGCGGAAGTCGGCGGCACCATGGTGGATCTTCACCCCGACGATCCCTCCGGCTGGATCAACCAGGCCAACGCGCTGTTTTACCTCAAGCGCGGCCGCGAGGCGTTTGACCGGCTCGAGCCGATCCGCTCGCGGTTCCCCAAAAATGAGGCCATCCCCTACAACCTGTCCTGTTACGCCTGCCAGTTCGGCGACTTGATGCTGGCGCTGGACTGGTTTCAGGCAGCGGAAGAAGTCGGCGACCCGGGAAAAATCCGCGAAGTGGCGCTGATGGATCCGGACTTGGAGCCGATCTGGGATCAAATCAAGTAAGTGAGCCGGCGGCAGTAAGCGGTGATCCGTAAACGCTCCGCTCAGCCGGCCGCTCACTAAAACTCCTTGCGCTTGGCCAAGCGATGTTGTCAAACAACCGGCGTGCCGGATTGGCTGACATCGATCCTCCTCGGGGTCATCGAGGGGATCACCGAGTTTCTCCCCGTCTCATCGACGGGCCACCTGCTCGTGCCGCAGCAGCTTGGCTGGCTGGAGAAGCAGACGGATCTTTTCAACATCGCCATCCAGAGTGGCGCGGTGATCGCGGTGCTGTTCAACTTCACCGACCGCGTCAAACAACTCACCCTCCGCTGGCGCGAACCGGAAGCGCGCGACTACTTGGCCAAGCTGTTCGTCGCGTTCGTCATCACCGGTGTCGGCGGGCTGCTCATCGACAAGCTTGGCTTCGAGTTGCCGGAAGATGTGCTGCCGGTGGCGGTGGCGCTGCTGGTTGGCGGGGTGTTGTTCGTCGTGGTGGAAAAAATGATCGGCGACCGGGCAAGCTTGGCCAAGGTCACTTGGGCCATCGCGATTGCGGTTGGCTTTGGGCAGTTGCTCGCGGCGGTGTTCCCCGGCACGTCGCGCTCGGGGGCGACGATTCTCATCGCGCTGCTCATGGGACTGCGGCGCATGCCGGCGATCGAGTTCACCTTCCTGCTGGGCGTGCCGACGCTTTTGGCGGCCGGCGCGTACAAGGTGTTCAAGGCGATCCGCGCCGAGTCGGTGACGGAAGATTGGGGGCAGTTGGCCTTGGCCACGGCGGTCTCGGCAGTGACCGCATTTGTGTCGGTTAGATGGCTCCTGCGCTACATTGAGACGCACACGTTCGTGGCGTTTGGCTGGTACCGCATCGCGCTTGGCTTGGCGCTGCTGTTCGCCATCAATTCATGACGCCCTCCCTGCGGTATTACGATTGACGCGCCGTTCCATTGCCGCACAATCGGTGCCGCGCCATCGCTTGGCCAAGTTTCCCATTCTACCGTAACTATTTGGGGCTCATTGGTGTAGTAGAGGGCGCAGATTTCTTGCATGAATCGAACAGATCAATCGTTAATACGTCGTACCACCCTCTTCGCATGCGCCTTGGCGCTCGCGGGGTGCAGCGCGGAGTTCTCAACAAAAACGGCGGAAGAAAAAAGAGGCAAGTCGAACAAAGAAAAGGCGGTTTTGGTGGAACTGGCTGAGGTGAAGCGCGGGATGATCGAGTCAATCCTCGAGCGCTCCGCCCCGCTTGAGTCCGAGGTCAGGGTTGAGGTCAAGGCCCGCACAAGCAACCCGGCGATCGAGTTGCTCGTCGAGGAAGGGGACAAGGTCAGCAAGGGCCAGGTGTTGCTTCGGCTCGAGAACGACAAGCAGAAAAACGATCACGACCAGGCCCTGAGCCAACTCGAAAAAACGCGGATCGAGTACGAGCGACAGGAGAACCTTTACAAGGACAACCTCATCAGCGAGCAGATTTTTCGCAACGCAAAGTTCGACCTGAACCAACGCCAGTTATCCGCCGAGACAGCCCAGCGCCAACTGGAGTACACCGAGGTGCGCGCCCCCATCAAGGGCACCCTCACCCTGCGCTCCGTGAAAGTCGGCGACAACGTGAGCACCGGCTCGACCATTTTTGAGATCATCGACTTCGAGTCGACCGTTGCAGTCGTCCATGTGCCGGAGCAGTACCTGCCCCAGCTCAGGCCGGACATGGCGGCGCGGCTGATCTCCAACACGCTTGGCGACAAGATTTTTCCGGCCCACGTGAAACGCATCTCGCCCATCGTCGAGGCGCGGGCCGGGACGATCAAGGTCACCGTCGGCGTGAAGGAACTCGGCGCGCTGCGCCCCGGCATGTGGGTGGACGTGGAGCTGGTGCTCGAGACCAAGCAGGACGCCGTGTTGATCCCGAAAAAATCGATCGTGTACGACAACGACCAGACGTTCGCCTACAAGCTGCACACCAGCACCAACGGCGTGAGGAGCGTGAAACGCCAGTTGGTCCTGCCTCAAAATACCGACAAGGTGCATATCGAGCCGATCGAGGGATTTGCCGTCGGCGATAAAGTCGTCATCGCGGGGCAGTCCGGCCTGAAGGAGGATTCCAAAATACGCGAAGTCGGCGACCCCGACCCGGACGCAAAGAAATCCGCCGACACCGCGGCGGCCGACACCAACGCCCCGGCCGCCAGCAGGAGCGGGACGTAATCCCGCGCCTTCCGCAACGGCATGGAGTCCCCGCATCGCAACCCGAACTTCACCACCGACCGGCCGGTCGCGGTGCTGATGGTGTTCCTGGCCGCCGTTGTCTTCGGCTACTTCTCGCTTGGCCAACTGCCGGTCACGCTCATGCCGGAGATGAGCTACCCCACCCTCACCGTGCGCACCGAGTACCCCGGCGCCGCGCCGGAGGAGGTCGAGAACGACATCAGCCGCCCGATCGAGGAGGCGCTTGGCGTCGTCGGCGGGCTCAACGAGATCAGCAGCATCAGCCGGGCCGGCGTGAGCGACGTGGTGCTGGAGTTCGTCTGGGGCACGCCGATGGTCGATGCCATCCAGAATACGCTCGAGAAACTCGACCTCGTTTACCTGCCGCGCGAGGCGGAGAAGCCACTGCTCCTGCACTACGACCCGTCGCTTGACCCGGTGATGGAGCTGAGCCTGTCCGGCTCCAGCAGCAGCATCAAGTACCGGGGCGACGAGGGCCTGCGGCGCCTGCGGCGCATCGCCGAGCTGCAGGTCAAGCGGCTCATCGAGCCGGTCAAGGGCGTCGCGGCGGCGCGAGTTCGCGGCGGGCTCGAGGAGGAGATTCACGTGTTGATCGACGAGGCCAAGCTGCAGCGGGTGAACCTCTCGATTGGCCAGGTGCTCAGCCGGTTGCGCGCGGAGAACATCAACGCCGCCGGCGGCCGCATCCGCGAGGGCGGCGCGGAATACATGATCCGCACCATCAACGAGTACCAAACGCTCGAGGAGATCGCCGACACGATTGTGTTCCGCCGCGAGGGCCGCGAGATCCGCGTGAAAGACCTTGGCCAAGTTGTCCACGGGCAGCGCGACCGGGAGATGCTCACCCACACCGACGGCGCGGAGAGTGTGCAGATCGATATTTACAAGGAAGCCGACGCCAACATGGTCGCCGTGGCCAAGCGCGTCATCGCACTCGTCGGCGAGGTGCCCACCTCCAGCAACAAAAAGGATGATAAAACGAAAAGCCCGCGCGAGTTGCAGCGCGAAAAGATGAAAAAACTTTTTCGAGGCCCAACGCTTGCCGGCAAGTTGTTCAACGAGGAAGAGGCCAAGCTGCGCGTGGTCGCCGACCGCTCTGTCTTCATCGACAACAGTATCAAAGAGGTGGTCAACACCGCAATCGTGGGGGGTATTCTTGCCGTGATCGTGTTGCTGCTGTTTTTGCGCGACATCCGCACGACGGCGATCATTGCGCTGAGCATCCCGATCTCGATCTTTGTAACGTTCGCGCCGCTGAATCTCCTCAATGTGTCACTCAACATCATGTCGCTAGGAGGCCTGGCGATGGGAATCGGCATGTTGGTGGACTCGTCGATCGTGGTGCTCGAGTCCATCTACCGCTGTCGCGAGGAGGGCGACTCGACCCGCAGCGCCGCCATCCGCGGAACAACGGAGGTGCGTGGTGCGGTGATCGCGTCGACGCTGACGTCGATCTGCGTGTTTTTCCCAATGGTATTTGTCGAGGGCCTCGCCGGGCAGGTGTTCAGCGACCTTGGCCTGACGGTGGTCACCTCGCTCGTTGCCGCGCTGATCGTGGCGGTGTTGTTCATCCCGATGCTCGCCAGCCGCACCGGGTTCAAGCTGCAGACGGGTGCCGGCATGGTGTCGCACGCACTTGGCTCGCTTGAGGGGCGCATCAGCCTCGCCGTGCTTTGGCGGGGCATCCTGCTCCCGATGGGCGCGCTGCTCACGCTGATGGTCGGGGCCAAGCTCGGCTACACTTACTGGTCAATGCAGGATGTGGACGACCCGGATATCCTCGAGAAAATTTCCTACGGCGCGTCGGCGATGGCGGTGGTTGGCGTGTGGATGAATGTTTGCGCTTGGCCGATGTTCGTCTCATTGGCCAAACGTTTACATGATCTCGGCCAATCTGCTTGGTGGCTACTCGCATTCCTTCCAATACTATTGCCGTTGGCATTGGCTGTCTCTGTGTTACTCCTTGCAATTTGTTGCATTCCGGCAGCTATCCTGACTATTCTTCTATTAGTCATTCCGGGCGGCGCGGGTGACAACCGCTTCGGCCCAAGCGCAGAAAACAACCCGCGCTTGGCCAAGCTGTGGGGTTCGTTCCGCGCCTTCGACGAGAGCCGCAAACGCAGCGGACAGACGTTCCTGTTCACGGCACCCTACTTTGCGCTGCGCCTGGCTATCTCATTCCTGCTGGAGGTGATTGGGCTGTCGTTGGTTTGGACCATTCGGGTCTTGACCGGCGCCGCCCTGTTCGGCTACCGGGTTTTGCTCAAGATCGGCTCGCTGTTTGGAAGGCTGTTTTCGAGGTTCGGCGACGGGAAAATCGCCGACAGTGCGGACGGCGATTCGGGGGTTTATCCGAGGCTCATCCGCTGGGCCTTGGCCAGCCCCGCCGCGATGCTCGCTTTGATCGTCGGCTGCTTCGGGCTGACGTGGTGGGTTGGAAAGCAACTCGAGACCGAACTGCTACCGGAGGTGCACCAGAGCGAGTTCACCTTCGAGGCTTCCCTTCCGGTCGGCACGCCGCTCGACCAGACGATCTCCATCCTCGACGGCGTCGAAAAGAGCATTTTGAAAAAGAAGGAGGCGCTGGGCATCGACACGCTGCTGGTGATGTACGGCTTCGACACCACCAACATGAAACGCTCGGACGAGGGCGAGCACTCGGCGCGGTTCAAGGTGCTGCTCAAGCCGAGCAGCAAGCCGAGTGAGGCCGAGGAGCGGGTCATCGGCGAATTGCGCACGATGTTCGGCGAGGTGCCGGACGTGACCACGCGCGTGACGCGGCCGGTGCTGTTCAGCTCGAAGAAGCCGGTGGTCATCCAGATTAACGGCGACGATTTGCCGGAGCTGAAGCGGTACTCCGACGAGGCGACCGCGCTGCTCTCGAGGGAGCCGGCGCTGGCCGACGTCGAGCCGACACTTCGCAGCGGCGCGCCGGAAGTGCAGATCACCTACGACCGGCAGCAGATCATCCGCCATGGGTTGAACCTCAGCACGGTGGCCAACCAGGTGCGCGACATGGTCAAGGGCGCCGAGGCCACGCGGTTCAACCGGCGCGACCGGCGCGTGCCGATCGTCGTGCGCCTGGCCGAGAAGGATCGCGGACAGGTCGACGACGTCGGCAAGCTCACGATCAACCCCGGCGGCGACACGCCGATCCCGCTCAACTCGATCGCCAAGCTGACCGTCGGCGAGGGACCAAGCGAGATCCGGCGCATCGACGGCGAGCGCGTCGCGCTGGTGCAGGCAAACATCGGCGCCGGGTCGCTTGGCACGGCGGTCAAGGCCGCGGAACGCACGCTTGGCCAAGGGATCGACCTGCCCGACTACATGAACTTTCACATCACCGGGCAAAACGAGGAATGGAAGCGCAGCCGCACGAGCCTTTACCTCGCGCTTGGCCTGAGCCTGTTTCTGGTTTACGTGATCATGGCGTCGCAGTTCGAGTCTCTCGTGCAGCCGTTCATCATCATGTTCACCATCCCGATGGCCTTCGTCGGCACGGTGTTGGGCCTGAAGATGCTCGGCATTAACCTCTCGGTGGTGGTGTTTCTCGGCATGATCATGCTGGCCGGCATTGTGGTGAACAACGCCATCGTGCTGGTGGACTACGCCAACACGCTGCGCGGCCGCGGCCTGGCCCTGCGCGAGGCAATCATCCAGGCCGGGTGCGTACGGTTGCGCCCCATCCTGATGACCACCGCCACCACCGTGCTGGGCCTGCTGCCAATGGCGCTCGGCCTCGGGGACGGTGCGGAAATCCGCACGCCAATGGCCGTCGCCGTGATCTGCGGGCTGCTGACCTCCACCGTGCTAACGTTGCTGGTCATCCCGACGATTTACTATTTGTTCGGCCTCGCAGGTCAACGATTCTTCCAAGCCAGAGAGGAATAGATAGCGGGGGAGGATCCCGGAAAAGCCCTTATAATCGCACTTGTTGTAACGGAACTAGCTTTGCGAAAGTACTGTTGAAAAGCCGTGTTTTTTCACGCATCTTTCCAGACCCGCTTGACCAAGCCCGATAGCGATGCAAGCCAACAAATTTGCAACTGAGATCACACGACTGTCCCTCAGCCGCAAGGTCACTGTGTTCGTCCTCTTCCTGACGATTCTCGCTGTTGGCATGATCGCGGTCAGCCGGTTGCCACTGGAAAAATATCCGAAAGGCCGGGATGGGCATTATATCCGCATCCGCACCGGCTGGAGTTCCGGCGTACCACAGGAGGCGATGGAAAAAATCGGCCTCCCGATGGAGGAGGAACTCAGCACCGTTCGCGGGATTGAATCGATGAACACACGCAGCTCGCGATCCGCCGCCGAGGTCAGCCTGCGGTTCAAGCGTGATACTGACATGGACGTCGCCTACCGGGAGGTTCGCGACCGGATGGAGCGCGCCTCCCTGCGTTTTCCCGAGGGGGTTGATGATTATCGGATTTACAAGTACGGCGGCAGCAGCTCGTCGGTTTGCCGCATGAGCATCCGCTACAACGACGACACCGACCTTTATGCCAATATCGAAAAACACGTCATCCGGCCCCTGCAACGGATCGACGGGGTGGCGGATGTCAACGTGCGGATTCATCGGAAGGAAATCCAGATCGAGGTGGACAAGGATCGCGCCGAGGCTTATGGCCTGAGCATCAGCCGGCTGTCCCGTCGACTGCGGGGCGACAACTTCACCCTCTCGAGCGGCACCGTGATCGATGCAGGAAAGAAGTATCTGCTCAAGTCCTCCAGCACCTTTCACTCGATGCAGGACTTGGCAAACATCCCGTTGAACGACACGGTCTATTTGCGGGATGTTGCCACCATCAAGTACGAGAAGGACGACAGGTACCAGCACAACGAACGGTGGAACCAAATGCAGTCTGCCCGGGTGGAGGTCGTCAAGGAAAGTGAGGCCAACACCGTGGAGGTGGGCAGCAAGGTCGCTGCAGCCATCAAGGAGATTCAGAAGAATCCCGAGTTGGCCAACTACGAGATTTACCTGTACCAGAATTACGGGGACATCATCAAAACACAGCTCAACAGCCTGACTAATAACGGTTTTTATGGTGCATTAATGGCCGGCATGGTTCTCTATTTTTTCCTCCGCCAATTCCGATTGACGATGATCATTGCGCTGGCGATTCCGCTGTGCCTGTTCATCTCCATGACGGTCATGTTCTTCGCGGGCAACACGCTGAACATGACCTCAATCCTTGGGCTGGTGATCTGCGTCGGGCTGCTGGTCGACAACTCCGTGGTGGTCGCGGAGAATATTCATCGGCACTACCAGTCCGGCCTGTCGCGCAAGGAGGCCTGCATGAGGGGGGTCGGAGAGATTGGGCTGGCGGTCACCACGGCTACGCTCACCACGGTCATTGTTTTTCTTCCGTCGGTGCTGGTTGGGGGCGAAATGCGGTTTATGTTGTATCAACTGGCCCTGCCTGTGGTTTCGGCATTGCTGGCGTCGCTGGGCACGGCCATCATTTTTATTCCCCTCTCGGTTTACCTGACCATGAACTCAATGCAACCCGACGAGAACACCCCACGCAAACGTATGCGGGACCACATAAAGAATGCTCTTGCAGTGACCTACAATTGGACGTTTGAACGATTCAACAAATGGTACAACAAGGCGCTGAACTACTATCTCGAGCGGAGGCTGGATCTGGCGTTCATTCTGATCGTGCTTCTTTCCGCCACTTATTTTTACGGGTTCAAAAAGATTGAAGTTTCCGGATATCGCGACGATGACCGCCAAGAATTCCACATGCGCATGCGCTTCCCCGATCACTTCACAATTGAAGAAAAGAATGCCTATGTCCAACAGTTGGAAAACATCGTGGAGACTAACAAGGTTCAGTTTGGTATATCGAGTTACCGGGTTGAGTTCAGCAATTCCTCGCACGGAGAGTTTGAAGCCAACTACGAAAGGGAGAAGGCAAAGGATGCCCTCCCGACGGAGGAGGTGCCGGACAAGTTATACTCGTTGTTGCCCGAGATTCCGGGGGTCAGGGTCTATTACTCCGGCATGGATACCGGTGGTGAAAAAAGGAATGACGAAAGATCCCGACACCATATCCGGCTGGTCGGTGACGATATCAGGCAACTGGAGGAAGTCGGCGAGATGCTGAGGCCAGTTTTCGAGAATCTCCCAGGGGTACTTTCGCTTGAGGATAAGGATTCGGATGAGGCCCCGAATCAGATGGCGTTGATCATCGACCGGGACCGGGCCAGTTCCATCGGCGTCAGTCCTGTCGACGTTCATGAAGTGGTAAGCAGTGCGTTGCGGGGACGTTCGCTGGCGGATTTCAACGGCAACGGCCGGCAGATCCCGGTGCGTATGCGGTTCAGTGAGGAGGATCGGGCCGAGTTGGATGACATCAACAATTATCGTGTTCCGAGTGATGACGGGCGCTATGCCTCCATCGGTGCCCTCACCAGGCCGGCGATGTTGAAGAGTGAGACCTCCATCAACCGATCCAACAAAAAGGTCAGCTACCACATCAGCATGAAGCTAAAGAGCGGCGAGGAAAAACAAGCCCGACGGGCAATCGAGAACGCCAGGCGCAACATCGATCTGCCGGAGGGCGTTTCCTTCAGCGAGATCAAGGTAACTTTTAACGATGACGAAATGTCGGCCAGCCTGATCGCTATGGGGCTTTCGATCGTGTTCATATACATGCTTATCGCGTTCCTTTTTGAGAGCATCCTGATGCCGTTGTCGATCGTGCTGACGATCCCGCTGGCGGCCATTGGGTCGATTTGGGTGCATTACCTGACCGGAACCGAAATCGACGACATGGGAATCGTGGGCGGCATCCTTTTGATCGGGGTGGTGGTCAACAACGGCATCGTGCTCATCGACTACGTCAACCGGCTCCGCCTGCGCGGCATGGAGCGCACAGAGGCCCTGCTGCTGGCGACACGCCACCGGTTCCGCCCGATCGTGATGACGGCCCTGACGACCATCTTCGGCATGATCCCGCTGACTTTTTCGGATGCGGAGATGGGGCGCAGCTTTGAGAGTTTTGGTTTTATGATCATCGGCGGGATGACCTCCGCGACGCTGTTCACCCTCTTGGCCGTGCCGGTGTTTTACACGTTGATCGATGACGCACGGCAGGCGTTGCAAAACACCCTGGCCAGCATCCTCGATCGCTCGCCCAAACCAAGCTTGGCCAAAGAGTAACTTTTGTTGCTTGGCCAATGTGCCCATCCGGGAGACTTCCAAACGCTGTCAACATTGACACATTCATGACTTGGTTACACCCTCCCCCCCTAGCGCTTGGTCAAGCGGTAAACAAATGGAGTCCAACGAGCTAGCGACTAAAATCACCCGGTTTTCACTAAAGCGGAAAGTCACCATCTTTGTTCTTTTCCTAACTATTCTGGCCGTCGGACTTATTGCAACCAATCGCCTTCCCCTTGAAATGGAGCCCAAGGGATCGGAGGGCCATGGGATTTAT
>Ga0209445_1002101_pt1 | contig 10273 bp, 10 predicted proteins | sample MarorgKNORR_S2LV_4_FD_188223 | JGI IMG/M metagenome (GOLD analysis project Ga0209445, IMG submission 188223) | Marine microbial communities from the Southern Atlantic Ocean, analyzing organic carbon cycling - NADW_A/KNORR_S2/LV (SPAdes) (version 2) | ecosystem: Environmental > Aquatic > Marine >...
TCAATAAAGTCTTTAGCTGCCTGCTTTACAGCTTCTAAACGATTAGGCTTAAAATCTTCTGCAAGCATACTACTGCTAGTATCCAATACTAGCATAATATCTACAACTTCGATTGTTATATTTTTATCGTTTGTAGAGATTCTTGGTCTTGCAATAGCAATAATTAAACAAACTAAAGAAGAAATAAAGAGAAATCTGAATAATCCAATTTTAACAATACCAGGTCTTCCAAAAAAAGATTTTAAGTGTTTTGTATTTGATACTTGGAAAGATGCGGTCTTATTAGAAGAATAAAATTTTTTAAATATTGATAGCAATATCAATAGAGCTAGTAAATACAAAAAATTTGGATGTAGAAATTCCATTTATTACCTATTTAAATAATTCTCCTTTATTCAATGAATGCGCAAAATTGAATAAAGTTTCCTCTTTAAATGAATTACCTGCAATCTGAAATCCTATGGGTAATTTGTCTTTCGTCGTTCCCGCTGGGACGCTAAGTGAAGGAGTTCCTATTAAGTTAAATGGAACAGTAAATATATCAGTAAGATACATTTTAATAGGATTGTTTAAATTATTTTTTAATGGAAATGCTACTGTAGAAGTAGTTGGTATAAATAAGCAATCTACCTTAGAGAATAGCTTATTGTATTCATTTTTTATCACTCTTCGCACTTTTAATGCTTTTGAGTAATACGCATCATAATATCCAGAAGATAAAATATATGTTCCTGTCATAATTCTTCTTTTAACCTCTTCAGAAAAACCTTCCGATCTGGATTTAACATATGTTTCATTTAAATCTTTAGAGGTTGCTCTTCTTCCATATCTCACTCCATCAAAACGAGATAGATTTGACGAGGCTTCCGCCATAGTTAGTACATAGTAAGTAGCAATACAATAATCAAAGTACGGTAAGTCAACTTCAATCAGGTTTACCTTTTTCTTTCTGAGAAAGTCCAAGACTGTATGATATCTATCTGCAATTTCACTATCTATATCAGACAGTAAATCGTTACTTAAAACGCCAACATTTTTAGGAAACTTACCTTTATTGTATCTGTCTAAAGATAGAACTGCTTCTGTAGACGATGTTGCATCTTTAGGATCATTTCCAGACATTACACTGAATGCTGATGTTATATTTTCAAGATGCTTTGACAATATTCCTATGGTATCAAAAGATGATGCATGAGCTACTAAGCCATATCTAGAAATTCTACCGTATGTAGGTTTGAGACCATATATACCACAAAATGCAGCTGGCTGTCTTATAGACCCTCCAGTATCAGATCCTAATGCAATATCACACAAATCTTCTGCTACAGCTGCGGCAGATCCACCGCTAGATCCTCCTGCTACTCTTGTTAAATCGTGGGGATTTTTTACAGAACCATAGATTGAATATTCTGATGATGAACCCATAGCAAATTCATCCATATTGGTTTGCCCTGTTATTAAAGCTCCCTGAGATTCTAAACGATCTATTACAGTAGCACTGTATGGAGACTTATAAGATTCTAAAAGATTAGATGCACATGTTAAAGACTCTCCTTTTATAGCAATATTATCTTTTACTAATATAGTTTTACCTGATAAGGTATTGCTACTATCAGATATTTCTGATGAAACTTTATCAAATCTTGTTCTTACAATAGCATTTGTTTTGCTATTAGCAATTCTATCTTGCTGAGAAACAAGCTTTTGTTTTAAAGCATTAGATGGGGACATCTAATTTATTCTTCGGATTTTTCAGATTTTCTTAATTCATCTTTTGTGTCATCTAATGCGCCACGAAATTCTCTTAATGATTTAGCAAATCCTCTCGCTAAACCAGGAAGTCTTTTACCGCCAAAAAGGAGTAAAAGAATAAGAAAAATTATTACTAATTCACCTGTACCTAAATTAAACATATCAAAACCTCTTTTTTTTATCTAAAGTATTTTAATAAATAATATGCAATCGCAAAACCAATAACGCTACAAACGTTAAATCTTAAAATAAATCCAAAGTCAAGTGCGATAACGCCCAAATCTACTAATAATCCACTATCAATTGAACCAAAAGAAAAATCAAAGGTAGTAAGGAAGAATTGCTTCACTGTACTTCCCTCAGGCAGGACATAGCCTAAAAATTGACCCAAAGCAGTTCCAATCATTGCTCCAGCCAATATCCCTACACTTATTAAACTAATATTTCTATTACTCATTCTTTTCCTAAAACCAAGTTAACTATTTTTATTTCATTTTCTCTTAGAATTCTCAACTTAATAGCATCACCTGGTCTTGTGTCATTGTTAGCGAGTACAAGTTGAAGTTGATCGTAACTTTGTATTTGATACCCTTCAATTCCTATAATAATATCGCCTTTATATAACGCTTTATTGTCTCCAGAATTATCATAATCTATAGAATTAATATATAATCCTATTTCACCATCTTGTCCATACCTATAAGATACTGCATTAATTCCAAAAGAAAATCTTCTATCAATAAACCCTTTTAATTTTAATTCTTCTGCAATGCTTTTTGCATAATTAATTGGAATTGCAAAACCTATACTTTCAGAATCATTTTTTTTCCAAGTATTAATACCTAAAACTATTCCATTTGCATCTACTAATGGTCCACCACTGTTTCCAGGATTTAGAGAAGCATCCGTTTGGATCATATTGTTCAGCAATTTTCCACTGCCAATATCTATACCAAAATCTGCATTAACTGCACTAATAATTCCTGCTGAAGCTATTGGCTGATAATTTGCTGTAGCAAACAAGTTTCTTGGATTTCCTAATGCTACTACCCACTCTCCAACTATAATTTCATCTGAATCACCAAGTTCGCAATGTTGAAAGTCTTCTCCTTGAATCTTCAATAAAGCTATATCTGATCTACTATCAACTCCTACTATAGAAGCTGCATAATGATCCCCTCCAGGAAGAACTACATCAATTTTAGTGTCAGTTATCAATACTGAAGGATTTCTGATTTCAACAATATGAGCATTTGTTAGAATATATCCATCTTTACTGATAATAAAACCAGAACCACTAGATTGTATTGGTTTGATAGGCTTTAATCGTCCTGTCCATGTTTGTTGGAGTACTTCTTGATTTCTATATATACTTACCACGCCAGGACTAGCTTTTTCTATCGCTACAGTAATAGCTGTAACTTTGGACTGAGAAACAGTAGGAACTGTTGCTTCAGATTGATTGCAACCAATCATTAAAAATAATGCTATAGTTAGTATTTTAATTTTCATAAAAAATTCTGTTTAATATTAATCCAAGCGCAGGAGCTTTTAACAGCTTTGCATCTTTTCTTGGGTTATCCAATAAAGATAAAAAATCTTTTTTGCTTATCTTTTCTTCCATACAACCTATCATCGTTCCTACCAAATATCGCACCATATGATGCAAAAATCTATTTCCTTCAATAATATAAAATAATTTATCATCTTCCAATGTCCATTTTGATTTGAATATTTCACAAATAGTATTCTTTTTTTCTATATCAAACTTTGAAAAAGATAAAAAATCATGCTTTCCTACTAATTCATTCTGAAGATCTTTTAGTATGTCAAAATCTATTTTTTTCACTACAAAATGATCTTTACTCAATAATGGATTGTCGGTTAGAGAGCATTGATACAAATATTCTTTCTTAATAGCATCAAATCGTGAATGAAATTCAGTATTAACCTCTGTAATGTCTATAATGCGTATCTCAATGGGTAATCTAGCATTTATGGCCCTTTTAATAGCATTTAAGGATAACTCTGTATCAAGATCAAAGTGAGCTACCTGACCCAAAGCATGCACCCCAGCATCTGTTCTGCTTGCACCTAACACTCTAATAAGATTATTGTGATTTAAAAAAGACAAAGAATGTTCAATTTTATCTTGGATGGTATTTAAATTTTTTTGTGATTGAAATCCAGAAAAACCTAATCCATCATATTGTATTGTAATTTTGTATCTACTCATAAACAGGAACCTCAGAAGTAAATACAGTTCTTTCATTTAAATTTGAACGATAAATAATCTCTCCAGATGGTAATATTATACCTGAAATACCTGTATTTGCACTTTGAATAACTACAACCCTCTGTTCAACCGCTCTTAATCTTGCTAATTGAAAATGTTGATATGGCATAAATTGACCTACATAAGAATCATTTGTAATTATAAAAAGCATTTCTGCTCCATTATCAACCATAGTTTTTACAATCTGAGGACTGCTAGAATCATAACAAATTAAAATTGAAGCTTTAAAATCTTTGATATCAAAAGTTTTATATTCATAACCTGGATAAAAACTCCCTATATCATCAAATTGATTTATCTTAGTAATCCAGTTTTTAAAAAATGGAACATACTCAGCAAATGGTACCAAAAATATTTTTTGATAAGTATCAAACGATCCATCTGGTTTCAACACGATAGAGCTATTAAAATTTTGATTTATCCCATCAATATACTTTCTTTCAGGTATTCCAGCGATAAGATAAGTATCAGATAGTTTATCTTGATATCTAATCCTGTCATAAGCATTATTTGCTAAAAACGATGTAATCGCTACTTCTGGCCAAACAATAATATCTGCCTCATCTTCTAAAGATTTTGTTAACAACGAATCCATAACTGTAAGATTTCTTAACCTCAAGTTTGGATCCCATTTTTCATCTGGAAAGATAGAAGGCTGACCTATTGATATATTCACTGAGCTCTCTACCAATCTATTATTCTGATAGTTAATATGATAATTTCCGAAAAATAAGATAGAGCATAGGATAAAAATAAAATATTTTAAAAATATTGTCTGCTTTTCTACAAAATACCTATACAACATGATATTAAATAAGATAACAACAAATGAAATTATATGCGTCTCTATGCTAGCTAATTGAATAATTCTTATATATTCAGACTGCGTTAATGACAAATTCATCCATGGACCTGCCAAAGGACCAATATTTCTTAAAAACTCAACAAAAAATATCCAAGAAAAAGGAATTAGAAACAATTCTATCTTCTTGGGAATAAAATGAGTAGAAACAATAAATGCCATCCAAAAAAGAGTTAAATATAGAGATAATGCCAAATAAGATATGATTGCTATTAATGCTGATGTACCAGAATTCAACCCCATCCAGTTTAAAATAATCAAATTACTAGAAAAGCAAGCTATGAATGCAAACAATGCCTTTTGACTAATTTTTTCTTCTTTAGATACACTATGAAATAAAGGAATAAAAGCAACCCAAGCAAGAAATCCAAGACTAAATGGTGGATATGCAAGACCTACTAATAACCCCGACAATAATGGAAGGATTAATTTATTTATTTTCATTATTTCTTTCTATCAAGATAGGTTTGAAGAATAATAGAAGCGGCTAACACATCAACCATCTCTTTATTTTTACCAGTTTTAATATTTTGCTGTCTCATAATCTTTTTAGCGTATTCACTAGATAATCTTTCATCTTCTAAATATATCTCAAAATCATTTTTTTCCATTATAATTTTAAACTTATCAATAATTTCAGTCATATTATTTTCTTTGTAATTCATATTTAATGGATATCCAATAACCAATGTTTTAACATTTTTCTCTAGTGCAATTTTTTTTAAGCTTTCAACTAAATCTTTTTGCTCTTTATAACGAATAACTTCTAAAGGCATAGAAATAATTCTAGATGAATCAGAGATTGCTACACCTACCTTAGATAAACCAAAGTCTATTCCTATAATTCTACGCATATCTTAAGAATGTATTCTTTCAACAGAGTCTACATTCTTCAGCTTTAAAATAGATTTCATAATCATTTTCAATTGAGATACGTCTCCAATTTTACAAATAATCCAAATATTCGCTAGCCCTCCTTCTGTAACTTCTGTTTTAACATCTATTATATTTACCTTATTTTTTGAAATTATATCAGCAATCTCATTTAAGATTCCAGCAGAATCAATACAAGTGATATGCATTTTTGCTTTAAAAAAAATATTCTTTTTTGTATCCCAATTTACAGAAACGACTCTATCGCTTTCTTCAGATAATGAAGAAAGATTTGAACAAGAGAGTCTATGAACAATAAGACCTCTTCCTCTTGATATATAACCTATTACATCATCTCCTGGAATTGGATTACAGCATTTTCCATAATCAACAACAAGATTGCTTACTCCGTCTAGATTAATTCCTTCAAAATCAGACCTTGCTGAATCTATAAACTCTTTATCGTGTGAAACTTTATCTGGAGATGTTTTAACATCTGGAAACATCTTTGTTACTACATCTTTTACAGTTGATCCACCTCTACCTAAGTCTGATAATAATTCATTAAAATTTTTATATCCTATATCTTCATGCTTCTTCTTAATATCATCAAGCTTATCATAAATTTTTAACTTTCTTAGCCCTTTTTCAAGCAACTGACTCCCTATTTTTATACTTTCTTTGACTTCAATTTTTCTAAGGTATTTTGAAATGGCATGTGATGCCCTTGAAGTTTTTACAAAATTTAACCAACCGCTATTCGGTTTTTGGTTTTTACTTGTCTCCATCTCTACTATGTCGCCGTTATTTAGTTTGTAGCTCAACGGAACAAGCTTTTTATTAACTTTAGCTCTCACGCAAGAAAAACCTAGTTCACTGTGTATTGCAAAAGCAAAGTCTAATGGTGTTGAATCAACTGGAAGCTTAATTAAATCTCCCTTTGGAGTAAAAATAAAAATCTCATCTTCGAACATATCAATTTTTAAAAGCTCAATAAGCTCTTCTGGATCAGTATTATCGCTACTCATCATTGCTAACAGATCTCTTAACCAAGGAACCTGCTCATCAAAACTCTCCATTTCAGAATTTCCTTTATAGAACCAATGTGCAGCTACCCCTACTTCAGCGGTATAATCCATTTCTTTGGTCCTAATTTGAACTTCTGTTAACCTATTATCCTTAGTCATCACTGTGGTATGTATAGATTGGTAACCATTGGTTTTAGGCATAGCAATAAAGTCTTTAAAACGATCTTGAACTGGTGGATATATACTATGGATAACCCCTAATGCAAGATAACATTCGTCAATTTTGTCTACTACAATCCTAATAGCATATAAATCGTATATCTCTTCAAATTTTTTATTTCTTATCTCTAGTTTTCTATTAATAGAAGATATTGATTTATACCTACCTGAAATATCAGATTGTATTTTATACGAATCTAACTCTTTTTTAACTGGAGAAATGGTAGATTTCAAAATCTTTTGATTTGACTTGGAAGATCCTTCAATTTTTTTCTTGATACTGTTATATGATTTTAAATCTAAGCACTTTAAAGCTAGATCTTCGAATCTCCATTTAAGATTTGCCATACCAAGCCTATGCGCCAAAGGAACAAAGATTTCTTTTGTTTCTGATGCAATCTCTTTACGCTTTTTTGAAGATAAATATTCAATTGTTTCCATATTATTTAAACGATCTGCAAATTTGATAATAATTACTCTTAAATCTTTAGCCAAAGAAAGAAATAATTTAGTAAAATTTTCAGCTTGCTTATGCTCTTGAGATCTAAATGCTATATGGTCAATTTTTGTAACTCCATCAACAAGAAAAGCTACATCGCTACCAAATTCTTTATCAATATCCTCTAAAGAGACGCTAGTATCTTCGATAAGATCATGCAATAAGGCGCTTGTAATAGTTGTATAGTCCATATTCCAATCCAGTAGAATATTAGCAACATCTATACAATGACTTACATAAGGAAGTCCTGATTTCCTTTTTTGACCCTCATGCATCTTAATAGAAAAATCTAGAGCATTTTGTATAACAATCTTGTTATTTTTTGATGAAATTCTAGCAAGAAGATCTTTGCCTTTTTTATCTATCAACTCTTCATGAGAGTTATCATATTTTACTGACTCCACTACTGACTCATATCATTAGATTCAAAAAAATCAGAATAATTTTCAAATCTTGTATATGCGTCTACAAAAGTAGCTCTTACAGTCTTGGTAGGGCCATTTCTTTGTTTTGCGACAATTAAAAATGCCAATCCCTTTTCTTCATCTTTTTGATTATATACATAAGGACGATAAAGAAAGATTACAACATCTGCATCTTGTTCAATTGCACCACTTTCTCGAAGATCTGATAATTGAGGCCTTTTATCTGTTCTTGACTCTACAGCTCTTGAAAGCTGAGAAAGAGCAATAATAGGAATATCTAATTCTTTAGCAAGAGCTTTTAAAGATTGAGTAATTGATGAGATTTCATACTGCCTATTTTCAGTTTTCGGTCCTTGCATCAATTGAAGGTAATCCACAACAATTAATTCTATGTTCTTTTCTCTTTTTAATCTTCTTGCTCTTGATCTTAAATCTAAAATTGATAGAGCAGGTGTATCATCTATATAAAGAGGAGCCTGCGCTAATTTTCCGGAAGCAATATTAATATTCTTCCATTTTGAAGTAGCTAATCGTCCACTTCTTGCTTCTGACTGATCTATTTTAGCTTCTGACGCAAGAAGTCTAGTACCTAATTGATCGCTTGACATCTCAAGACTAAAGATAGCTACAGGTGAGTTATTCTCTAGTGCAGCATTTCTAGCTATCGATAATGCCAAAGATGTTTTACCCATAGAAGGTCGACCTGCAATAATAATTAAGTCACTTTTTTGGAATCCAGAAGTTACTTTATCTAAATCAATAATACCTGATGGGACACCAACAACACTACCTGGATTAGCAGCAATAGTTTCTAACCTTTTTACTGTGTCAGCTAAAATTGGCTCAATATGCGAATAAATTTTAGTATCTTTTTGTTCTGTAAGGTTAAATATAGACTGCTCAGCTTCATCGAGAATAGATCCAACAGCATCTCCTGCATCAAACGCTTTCTTAGAAATTTGATGTGAAGCTGAAATTAAGTCACGAAGTATTCCTTTTTCTTTAACTATTGAAGCATACACTTCAACATTTGCAGAAGTAGGAACTTTATCTACTAAACCAGTTAAATAATACAAACCTCCTGCAGATTTCAATGACTTAGTTTTCTTTAACTCATCAGACACAGAAACAGTGTCAATCGGACTATTTTTAGAGGATAAAGAAAGCATGGCATCAAAAATTTTCTTATGAGAATCTTTGTAAAAATAATGACTAGATCCTAATAAAGTTATTGCTTTATTAGTAGCGTCTTCATCAATCATCATAGAACCAAGAACTGCTTCTTCTGCTTCTATAGCCTGTGGCTGTAAATTTATATCGTTATTTTTATTATCTGCCATTTTTCTTGAAGTTTATGTTTATCCACATACTTTCAACATCATTAAATTGTCTCTTTAATAGATTAGCAATCTTTTTGACATCTGACAAGTTAATCCTTTATATCATACTTATTTTTTTGGCCTTTTATTTCTACAAGTATTCATTATATACTCCAATCTATAGGGGTCTTATCTTGCTTGATTAGATAATCATTAGCTTTAGAAAAGTGTTTGCATCCAAAAAATCCATTATGCGCTGATAATGGCGAAGGATGTACAGAAGAAAGGATGTAATGGACATTTTCGTTTAGAATAGTAGAAAAAGACTGTGCTTGCTTTCCCCATAATATAAATACTACATTTTCTAATTCTTTGGATACGGCTTTAATAGCTGCCTTCGTAAATTTTTCCCATCCTAACTCCTTATGTGAATTAGCCTGATTAGCTTCAACAGTTAATACTGTATTTAACATTAAAACTCCTTGATCTGCCCAAGATTGCAAGTTGCCGGTAGTTGGAATAGATATATTTAAATCTGAGTTCAGCTCCTTGTAGATATTTCGTAAAGTAGGAGGTATTTTAGTATCTTTCTCAACGCTAAAACATAATCCATGCGCCTGTCCAGCGCCATGATATGGATCTTGCCCTATAATAACTACTTTAACTTTATTAAACGGCGTAGAATCAAAAGCATTAAATACTTTTTTAGGATTGGGATATACTACATTTGTCTTGTAGAGTTTACGTACAGTGTCTGTTAAAGATTTCCAGTAATCCTTTGAGAATTCGTTCTGAAGTGCATGATACCACGTATCATCGATTACTACAGTTTTTGATAATTTAGATTTTTTGTCTAATTCGAGAAAGATTTCTTCGCCAAATAATTCTTTATTTTGAGAAAGATATTGTTTTTTTAAACTGAGATTATTTGTCAATTGATTCGTCTGATTTTTTCCAATCAATTTTTCCATCTAAAAATTCGTCAAGAGCAATGCTTGTA
>Ga0209445_1002104_pt1 | contig 10266 bp, 5 predicted proteins | sample MarorgKNORR_S2LV_4_FD_188223 | JGI IMG/M metagenome (GOLD analysis project Ga0209445, IMG submission 188223) | Marine microbial communities from the Southern Atlantic Ocean, analyzing organic carbon cycling - NADW_A/KNORR_S2/LV (SPAdes) (version 2) | ecosystem: Environmental > Aquatic > Marine >...
TTGACCACAATTTGCACAGTCGTGGAGGTTTCGCCCCCCCGTTCGTCGGTCACGGTCAGCGTCGCGGTGTAGGTGCTGGCGGTGCTGAAGTATTTGGTAAAGCTGCGCGAATAGCGGTCGTTTAGCAGGTTGAACTGGACGCCGCGGCTGTCGACGACCCGCCAGTCGTATTCAAGCGCGGAATCGTCGCCGTCCGGGTCGACCGAATCGGCCGCCGAGAAGCTGACTCCTTCGCCCGCGCTGGCCGAAATCTGCGTGTCGGACCAGGTGCCGACCCCCTCGAAGAAGATGCCAACCAGCGCGACCGCTGTCGGCAGCACATTGTCGGGGCGCAGCACGGTGACCATCACCGCCAATGACCAGCTGCTCTGCAGCATCGATTCGTCGCCTGCGGCGCGCGGCAGTTCACGCACCATCACCTGCGCCATGTAGTTGGTCTGGTCGCTGCTGGCGGGCAGGGAGTAGTTGTAACCGTCGCCCGTAAGCTGACTGTCGCGGTATTCCATCAGCCGCCCCGCCGAGAGCGCGAAGACGCGGATGATGCCCGAGTCGTCGCGCAGCGGCTGCTCGCCGGCGCCCTCGAGCAGGTTGCCCTGGCTGTCAAACAGCGCGTTGCGATAAAGCCGCACGGTCTCGCCCTCCTCGACCCAGTCAGAATAGACGCCGTCGCCCAGGTTGAAGCGGAACTCAAGGTCAGCGCGGTCATCTGGGTCATTCGAAGCGGAGGCGTTGAAGGTGACGTAGCCGCCCAGCGCGACCGAGGTGGTGTTGGCGGCGAGCATCGCGACCGGCGCCGAGTTGCTCTTGACCGTCAGTGTCAGCACCAGCTGCTGCGACTCCTTGCCGCGCTCGTCGCGCACCTGTATCCGTACCTCCTTGACGCCCGGCTCGGTGAATTCCAGGTCGCGCGTGTAGTCGAACATCCATGACGACCAGGTGCCGTCATAGTAGCGGTATTCCATTGTCGCGCCGCTGCCGTAGTCGCGGTCGGCCTGCCCCTCCGTTGTTTCGTTGTCGTACGAGTCGCCGCCATCGACGCGGACCGGTTCTTCGACCCATACCGTGGTCAGGTCGAGGAAGGCGCTGACCACCGGCGCGTCGTTGGGGATTTCCTCGATTTCGACCGTTGTGTAGTCCTTGTTATTGGAAAAGCGAGTCTCCTGCCGTGGGCTCTGGATATCCTCCGCCTTGGCGTAGAGCTCGTGGTAGCCGGGAGTCGTCTGCTGGCTGCTCCAGAACACCTCGAACATCGCCTCGCCGCCCGCCGGGATGGTGCGGCAGCCGTCGCGCTGGTCGGGCTCGCCCGACTGGCAGCTGTACTCGGTAATCTTGCTACCGCCGCTGTCGGGGTCGCCGTCGTAAATCTTGACCCGCCAGTCGCTGATGGCAGCGCCGCCGTAGTTGTGCAACGTAATGTTGACCGTCAGGTCATCATCCTCGGTCGGCTCCGCGGGCGTAACGAGAATGTCGCCGCTCTCGATGGCGAGGTCAGGGTTATTGGTCTGCCCTTCGGCGGTGAATATCCACAGGTAGGCGGTGCTCCCGACCACCAGTTCGTTGGCCCCTTCGCCGTCGAGGTTCGCCATGCGGATATTGCCGTAGTGGCCGGTCTTCCCCGAAAGAGCGCTGGTCTTGGCCTCGAAGTCCTTGGTCTCCCCGTCGTAGGTGAAGAGCTCGCCGCCGCTGGTGCCGTAAATCAGCTCGACCACCCCGTCGTTGTCGAAGTCCGCCCCGAGGACACCCCAGAGTGAACTGGTGTCGACTTCCTTCTCCCATTCCTTAACGTGGTTCGACCCGCGGTAGACCTGGATGAGCGGCTTCTTCTCGTTGCTTTCCTTGCCGGTTCCGACGATAATCTCAGTAGCGTCGTCGCCGTCGAGGTCGGCAATCGCAATCCCGTAGGCGTCGACCCGCCCGGTGTCGATGGTCGAGCCATCCTGCACGTAGTCGGAGCCGCTGTGATGGTATGCCAGCACTTCACCGCTGCGGGTGCCGATTACAAACTCGGCCCCCCCATCGTCATCGGCATCGCCCGCGGCGATACCGCGCACCGGGTCGTCCAGTTCGCCGCCGTCGCCTTCCTCGTCATAGCTGGAGCCATCGAAGCCGAAAACAATCAGCCGCCCGAAGTGGTCGGGGGGTGGCGGGCTGGAGCCAGCGTAAACCAGAGTGTAGCCGGTCACGACGCCGATTTCGGGGTAGTTCGAGCCATCCAGCTCGGCGACCGCGACGCCGAGCGCGGCGTCGATATTGCCGCTCTTGAACGCCTGCGTGAAGCTGCTGCCGCTGCGGTCGAAGACGTAGAGGTGACCGTCGGCCCCCTCGTCGCTGTCGGCCAGCCGGTCCTCGCCCGGATTGCCGGTCGAAATCACGATTTCGTTATCAGAATCATCATCAAGGTTAGCCACCTGAATTCCCATTGGCAGCTCGTCCAGTACCGGGCTGACCCAGTCGAGCGCATGGGTGACGCCGTCGAAGGCATACACCCGGCGAGCGCCGCTGCCGACCAGGATTTCTATCGCCGGGTCGGAATCGATGTTGCCGGCGCCAATGGCATGCGTGTTACCACCCGGGAGCGAGTAGAGTGTGCTGCCGCCGTTATTGTCGCTGGTCGAGTCCCACGCTAGCGTGTGGCTCGAGGAAGAGGTGACTTCCCACGCCACCAGGATTCCCGCGTCGCCACCATGCACAATCCAAGGATTGTCGTGCGTCAGCGAAATCGCGACGCCGGCACCGGTGTTCATCACCTGCCCCGAATTCCACTCCTGATAGGTTGTGAGCGAAGTGCCGCTCAGTCCGAGGATGTAGACATTGCCGCTGCCGTCGGTCACCACCAGCTCGTTGCGGTCCGACCCGAACAGGTCGGCCGCCGCCAGCCCGTAGCCGGAATTGATTCCGGTCTTGTCGGCCTGCTCGTCCGGGTCGCCGTCGACAAATACCGAGAGCTTCGACTGCTGCGCCACAATAAGCTCATCGATGCCGTTGCCGTTGAGGTCGGCCGCCAGCATCCCGTAGACCAGGGAGTCAGTGTTGTCGTTGCCATCCATGTCCTTCTTCCACTGCAATTCCTCGGTTTCACCGTCGAAGATACCGACCCAGCCCTGCTTCGAGCCGACCGCGATCTCGATTGCGGCGTCGGAGTCGAACTGCCCCATCGCGACGCCCCAGACGTTCTCGGTGTTCTTGTTGAAGGCTGAAGAGCCGGAGAGGTCGAGATACCACTCCGCCTCGTCGAAGGTAACGTCGCGGCCGACGTAAATCTCGGGGGTATCAACGTCGACGACCCACAGGTAGCCGCGGTCGGCGCCCATCGCCAGCTCCGCCCGCCCATCGCCGTCAAGGTCGCCCAGCGCGAGCCCGTAAGGCCACCCCTCGGTCCACTCGGTGTGCGACCAGGAGATGCCGGAGGACCAGTTGGCCTCTGCCTTGAGGGTGCTACCGTCGATGATGCGCACCTTGCCGGAGTCGCCGTTCCAGTTGTAGCCAACCGCAATCTCGAGCGCGTCGTCGTCATCGAGCTGCGCGATCTCCATCCCTTTTACCGAGCCACCGAGGTCGACGCTGTGGAAGCCCTCCACCCACGCGTTGAGCGAGCTGTTCCAGTCGAGCATGTGCAGGTAGCCCTGCGCGTTGCCGACCAGGATTTCGTCCTCGCCGTCGGCGTCAATGTCGGCGACGCGAATCGAATTCAGCGAGCCGAGCCCGTTACCGAGGCCGGCGCGCCACGCTTCGCTCAGGTAGCCCCGGTCAGTGTCGGACCGCGCGTCGTTAGCCCCTTGCGCTACCGGAAACGCCGGCAGCAGCATCAGGACCAGCAGGAGCGCCATGAAGCGTTGCATACGTCGCCCGCACCGCTCCGGATATTTGTAGCTTACCGCTCCGCCATGGTCTTTTGTGGTTCAATCCTTGGACAATCGCGCCTGCAGCGCCGCGCGCAGCCCGCTCTCGTCCAGCCCGTCGGTCGTGATTCCGAGCCGCTCCGCCGCCGCGCGCAGCTGCTCCTCCTCGCCGCGCGCGCCCGCCGCGCCAAGCGGGAAAGCGCGGTAGCCACGGAATTCTCGCCAGGCGACGCCCAAGCTGCGCGCCACCTCGGCGAGTCGCTGCGGGCCGAGCAGCAGCCATGCCAGCAGGCCGATGACCAGCAGCTCGAGCAGTCCGGGGCCGTTCACAGGGCGCCGAGCGCCTGCTCCAGAAAAGCGCGTCGTTCGGCCTGCGTTGCGGCGCTGATGCCGAAATATTCGTCGAACGCCTCGGTCACGAAGAGCGCGAAGCTGCGACCGCTTCGCTCGCGCTCGAGCATTCCCAGCTCGAGCAGCTCGCCAACATGTTCGTAGACCCTGTCTCCCATGCGGCGCTTGAGCTCCGATTGCAGCATCGGTTGCTCGTGTGCCACCAGTGCCAGCGTCCGCAGCAGGTGGCTGGGGATTTCCTGCGGTGCCAGCCGGCGTCCATACTCGATGGCGTCGCGGCGCAACTGCAGCGCATACTTGGGACCAAGCTGCACAATCTCCAGCGCGCCTTCACGGTCGCGGCAGGTGTCGACCAGCTCCTGCAGCGCCGTTTCCGCCATCCGGCGGGAGAGCCCGGTCGCTTCGGCGACTTCCTGCGGCGTCAGCGGCCGGCCAGCGGAGAAGAGCGCCGCCTCTGCCGCGACGGCGCTCAGCCGGCCACCTCCCGGTTGCGGATGTAAATTGAGTGGCTGAGCAGGTCCTTCTGCTGGATTTCAATGCGTCCTTCGCGCGCCAGGAAGAGCGAGCCGACGAAGGTGCGCACGACGCTGGAACGCTCGGGAGCGTCAACCAGCTGGCCGAGCGGAATCGGCTTGCCATTCAGCGCGCTGATTTTCTGCCACACCTGCTCCTTGTAGAGCGCCGGGTCATCGGTGTGGATTTTATCGCCCAGATGACTGGCGCGGTCGTCCAGCATAGTCTTCCGCTCCTCGCGCAGCTGCTTGCGCCGCGACATTCGCGCGCGGTGTTCCAGCTCGACCTGCCGTGCCTCTTCCAGCGCGCCCACCAGCTCCATCAGCGTCACCCGCCGCTCGCCACGGAAACGGAGTGCCTCCTCCAGCGGCGGCTCGGCGACCATCTCGAGCCGCTCGGCGTAAGTCGGTTCCCAGCCGAAGTCGAATGGCTCCCACTCTGCCTGCGGCTCGGGGAGCGGCTCGCTTGCCACGACCGCACCCGCCGAGCGCAGCCGTAGCACATCCCAAGCCCAGCCCAGGATGGCGCCCGCGAGCGGAAAATCGAGAGCGTCGGCGCGCAGCGCATGCTGCTGGTATTCCTGAAGCACAAATCCGAGGTCGAGCTGCCACGGGTCCAGTTCGTGCTCGCGCACCAGCTGGAACAGCACCGCGATGCTGCGCGCCAGCGGGTCCTCGATGGCGGTGATTTCAGCCCCCGCCTCGGAAGCCTGCGCTAGGCCGAGATAGCCGTCGACCCGCTCCGTATCGCTTCCCACGATGGCCTTGTGGAACAGCAGGTGGTTCTCGACCAGGCTCACGCCGCCACCTCCTCGGTGGGCAGCGAAGCGATGAAGCTGTCGACATCGTGAATCTGGTGCAGGTGCGAAACACCGTCGTCGGCCATGAAGACACCAATCACGTGTGCTGCCTCGCGCAGCGCGGCGTGATGCAGGCTCACGACGAGGAACTGCGCCACCGCCGACTGCAGCGCAATCGCGCGGCCGATATGCTCGGTGTTGACGCCGTCCAGATTCTGGTCCGGCTCGTCGAGCAGGTAGAACGGACTCGGGTCGTAGCGCTGGATGGCGAAGATGAACGCCATGCTGACGAGCGATTTCTCGCCGCCGGAAAGCGCCTCGACCGGGAAGAGCCGCTTGCGTGGCATGCGTGCCTTGATTGAGACGCCGCCGTCGAAGACGGTTTCCGGCTTCTCCAGCTCCAGCCACGCCTTGCCGCCGCCGGTAAGCTCGGTGAAAGTGGACTGGAAGTTCTCGTTGATATGTTTATAAACTTCGCTGAAGCGCTCAAGCTTGCGCGCCGATATCTTGGCTTCGAGCGCCTCGAGCCGCCTCACCTCCCGCCGCAGCTGCTTGCGGTCCTCGCGGATGCGCGCCAGCCGCTCCTCCTCCTGCCGGTAGTGCTCGAGCGAAAGCATGTTGACGTTGCCGAGCCGCCCGCGCTGCCCCTCGAGCGTCTCGCGCTGCGCCTCCAGCTGCTCGCTGCCGCCGACCTTCGGAGGCTGCTCCGCCTTTTCGGGCAGCCGCTGCCGTGCCTCGACCAGCTTCGGCTCGCGGGTCGCGACCTCAATCTTCAGTTCATCCGTAGCGTGCCGCCGCCCGCGCCCGAACTCCTCGCGCTGTGCCAGCGTCGTGCGCGCCTCGGCCAGCTCGTCGCGCAGCCGGTCGCGCCGGTCGCGCAATTCCTTGAGCTCGCGGAATTTGGTGTCTTCCTCGGCCTTCAGTGCCTTGACTTCGCGCGCCAGTTTGCGCGCCGTTTCGCGTTCGTCGCGCCGCAGCGTCTGCTGCTCCTTCTGCTCCGCCAAGTTCTGCTCCAGTTCGCTTGCCAGTCGCTGCTCCTCGCCTGCGGCGGGTTCCTCGGCCGCCTCGAAACGCGCCACACTGGCGCGCGCCTCCGAGAGGCTTTCGCGCTGCTGCCCGAGCGCCGACTGGAGCTGCGCTAGCCGCTCGGCCGCCACACCCCCGGTCAGCTCCTGCAACGCAGTCGCCGCCTGCTCCACGCTCCCGGCGTGGTCGGTAATCGTAATTTGCAGTTCGACCAGCGCCACTTCGCGCTCGCCCAGTTCGCCCTCGAGCGCCGTCAGCGCACCCTGTCGCGTCTCGAACGACTGCTGCGCCTGTAGCAGCCCGTCGGCCGACTTGGTCGCTTGTTCGTCGAAATCGGTCACGCGCGTCTGGGTGGTCGAGCACTCGCTCTCGAGCGCTGCCTTCGCCTGCGCCACTTCCGCCAGTTCCTCGCGTAATTCCAGTACCGCGGCGCTCGCCTCGAGCTTGCGCGCCTCGGCGCTGCCGAGGCGCACCATCAGCTCGTCAAGGTTGTCGCGGGTGCCGGTCCCGAAGTGGATTCCCGAGCGGGGCGGTGAGCCGCCCACCATCGCGCCGCCCGCCTCGAGCAGTTCGCCTGCCAGCGTGACCATGCGCCCCCTGCCGAGGTAGCTGCGCGCCTCGTCGAGGCTGCGCATAATGACTGTGTCGCCGAAGACGTTGCCGAAGGCGTCCGCGTAGCGCGGGTCGAACCGCACCAGCTCCTGCGCGAAGTTGACTGCGCCGGACTGCTTCACCAGCAGCAGCGCGTTGGCGCCGGGGTGATACCGGCGCAGCCGGTTGAGCGGCAGGAAGCGCGCCCGCCCCAGCTTGCGCTGCTTCAGGAACGCAATAGCCTCCGCCGCAACCGAGTCATCCCTGACGATGACAGACTGCATCCGCGCGCCCGCCGCTACCTCGAGCGCCAGCGCATGCTCCTCGTCCACCTGCCCCAGCTCTGCAATCGTCCCGACGATGCCGTCCAGCTCGCCCGTATCGCGCGCCGCGAGAACCGACTGCACCGCGCGCGCGTAGCCGCCGATTTCATCGCGGGCGCGCGTAGCCGCTTCTTCGGCCGCCAGCGCCAGCGCCGCCTCGCGCAGCTCGCTCTCACTGCGTTCCAACCGGTCGGCCACCAGCGCCAGCTCACTCACAAGCTTACCGTGCTTGGCGGTGACCTTGCGCAGGTTATCGGCCGCCGATTTGCGCCCGAGTTCGAGGTCCTGCAGCTGGAAATCGGCGTCAGCCGAATCCTCCCGCGCTGCTTTCAGCAATTGCTCCGACCGTTCCAGCTGCTCACGCGCCAGCTGGAGCTGTCGCTCGAGCTGCTCGCGCTCGCCCTCGAGCCGGTGCCGCTGCATTTCCAGCTCACCCGCCGCCTGCCTCAGCGCATCGAGGGCGTCGCGTTGGTCAGAGATTTCCTGCGAACCGTCGGCAGCCGAAGTCTCGAGCCGCGCCAGCTCGCTGGCGGCGGTTGTGACTTGCGCTTCCAGCTCGCCGGCGCCCGCCCGAGCCTCAACGAGGGTGTCGCGCAGCTCTTTCAGCTCCGCCGCGGCAGCCTTGCGCGCATCGCCCAGCTGGCGGCGTGATGCCTCCAGCTCCACAAGCCGCGCGCCAGCCGATTCGGAGTTGCTCTGTGCCAGCGCCTGCTCGACGCGCGCCTTGTCCAGCTGCTCCTGCAACTCGCGCGCGCGGTCGCCGCCCGCGTCGGAAATTTCCTCTTCGACCTTTTTATAATAGTCTTCGAGAACCCCAATCGCGGTTTGCCGCTCTTCCAGCTCTCCCACGAGCTCTTCCAGCTCTTTTTCGTGGCGCACAATTAGTCCGCGTCGCGACTCCAGCTCCGCCTCCAGGTCGAGCACGCGGCGCCACTTGCGCTGCAGCTCGTTTTCCTGCAATTGCTGCAGGATGGCCTCAAGCCGTTCGGCATCACGCTTCTCGCGCTCGAGCTGTCGCAGCAGCCGCTGCGCTTCGCGCATGCGTTCGTCGAGCAGCGTCAGGTCGGCGCCAACATGCTCACGCGCCGAGCGGGTCTTGCGCAACCGCTGGTCGTACGCGGTTATGCCGGCGACGTCCTCCAGCTTGCGCCGGCGCTCGGTGCCCGACATCAGCGAGGTCTGCATGACGTCGCCCTGCTGGATGATGTTGTAGCCGGTCGCGTAAAGTCCGGCGCGCGAGAAGAGCGCTTCGAACTCCCCTGCCGAGGAGGTGTCGCCGTTGAGCCGGTAGTAAGTGGCAGGCTTCCCCCCGCGCAGCCGCACGCCCTTGGTGAAGCGCACCCGGTCGCTCTCGATGGAGAGGAAGCGATCGCTGTTGTCGAAGACCATGCTGACGCGGCAGTGCTTCGCCGTGCTGCGCGATTTCTTGCCTTCCTGATAGCCGAAAATTAGCTGGTTCAGCCGCCGCGCGCGCAGCAGTTTGGTCGAGCGCGAGCCGAGGATGAACAGGATTGCGTCGGTGATGTTGCTCTTGCCCGAGCCGTTGGGGCCGGTGATGCAGGTGAAGCCGGGGCCGAAGGGGACGGTAACGTGGCCTTTGAAGGATTTAAAGTTCTCGAACTCAAGTTCGAGAAGTTGCAATCAGAAAGCCTCCAGGTGTGCCTGGCGCGGTTCAGTCTTCAGTGCCGCGAGCTCGCCCCTGACACCAGAACGGTGGTGCTGCCGATACGCTTTCCAGAATCCGCTGATGAGCCGGCCGCGGTCGCCGCGGTCGCCTGCCACTAGCGCCGAGAGGTAGCGCGAACGGTCTTCCCGCTGCCACATGGGCGCGGGCAGCCCCGCGCGCACGAGCATCCCCTCGAGCAGCAGTCGCGCCACGAGGCCGTTGCCAGCCTCGAAAGGCCGCAGCTGCAGGAAGCGGTGGTGGAACAGCGTCGCGCGCTCGAACGAGTGTAGCGGCGACGGATCGTGCCACCACTCGAGCAACGCGTCGAGTTCATCCTCAATCAGCACCGGCGGTGGCGGGACGAAGGCCGAGCCGGGGAGACTGGCACTGTCCTGCCGCAGGTGGCCGCCGTCGCCCTGCCCCTCGCGCACTTCGAGGTGCAGCTTGAGGATGGCGCGCCGGTCGAGCCGCGCGACACGTTCACCCACCTCGCGGTGGAGTCGCCGCAGCGCGAGCACTTCGAGCACGCGCGACAGCGGGATTCCCGTGGGCGCGCGGTCGTGCAGCAGTATCGCCTCGGTCTGCTCGCGCGCCAGAGGTTCGGAGGTGAGCATCAGGTTGCCGTGCACTGCCGCCAACTCCGACTGCTCTGCTTCGCGTTCGCGCGCCTTGCGGTCCTGTTGCAGACGGTTCAGCGCGCGCCGCAGGAATTTCAGGCGCTCAAGCCCTTTCAGTGCTTTCGTGTCGAGATAGGGAGTGCGAAACATCTCGGCCGACGCCTTCGCCATTCGCTCGACCGCGGCGAGCTCCAGCTCGGGCCCGTGGATGGCTTTGAGCCGCTCCAGTTCCCGCTCGCTGGGCTCCTCGGAACCGAGGTAATGCTGCACTTTCTCGACGCGTCCGTTGAACTTGAACGACTTGACGAGATACCAGTACTGCTGCCCGCGAGTGGTCTTAGGCGTAAGATAGACCATAAGCCCGGTGCCATTGGTTCCACCTTTTAAAGTTTTTGGATTAGGGTAGCTCGTGGGAAAACAGCTTACTGTACCACCTTCCACAGGAAACTGAGGGGTGGTGGAACAGCCCCCTGTCGACGAGCGGCCGGCAGGTTTTTGGCGCGCCGCACAGTCGAGCCGTGATGCGAATCCTCTTCGTCTG
>Ga0209445_1002105_pt1 | contig 10264 bp, 10 predicted proteins | sample MarorgKNORR_S2LV_4_FD_188223 | JGI IMG/M metagenome (GOLD analysis project Ga0209445, IMG submission 188223) | Marine microbial communities from the Southern Atlantic Ocean, analyzing organic carbon cycling - NADW_A/KNORR_S2/LV (SPAdes) (version 2) | ecosystem: Environmental > Aquatic > Marine >...
ACCTTGCTGTCTGGCGGTCTTTCGATTCGGTTCCTATTAAAAATAGTGGTGGTAGGCCTCATTGCGGGCGCGATCTTTGGGTACTACGCGTGGGCCATAAGGGCGGACGATAAGGCGCTTGCACGATGAACGTTAACGGGTTTTCGTTATGGACCTCCTCCTGTGCAGTTGCCTTGGTCCTGATCGCTGGCTTCGTAATCTCGGGTTCACCTAGCGAACAGCGCCTGGTGCGTTTGGACGGGCTTCGGGTCGCGCACTTGGTTCAACTGACTGAGGCTTTCGATGATTATTGGGAAGTTCGAGACGAACTACCATTAAAGATGAATGAGCTGTTGGATGGTCGCCGACTTTCCCGTATGCCTTCCGATCCAGAGACCGGATTGGCGTATGCATACGAGCAATTGGATCCGACTAGTTATCAGCTTTGCGCAACCTTTGACCGGCCATCGGTGTCGCAGTTAGCTGTTGATTTTTGGATTCACGACGCTGGACGTAACTGCTTTTCGTTCACCCACTCGGACGTAGAAAATGACTGAACTCTCTTTTTTTCGGGATATAGCTCGCAGAGTCTTTTACTTCACAATCAGTAAAGTTTCGAGTTTGCTACTGGCAGATAATGAGCCGCCCGAAGTTGCGTCACGGATTAAGGGGCCGAGGCGTAGGTTCTTAGGCCTCGGAAAGCTCGGCTAATCAGGGGCCGTATCGTGGAAAGCGTAGAGCCGGTTCTTACCGTGAAATCTGTATATCGATCGGTGGACTGGTATTGCAACTTTCTCGGGTTTACGGCGGGCTTCTTAAATGAGGAATCAGGTGAAGAGAACTCCCTAAATTACGCTGTGTTGAGAAACGGGAATGCCGGTATACACCTCGGTTTAGAACGCGATATGGGGGTTTTGGCCGGAAACGGAGGATGTAATTTCGTCACTCGGCAGTTTGACGAGTTGCATAAAAGGGCTGTGAACGCGAATGCCACGTTTCATGTAGATCTTGGCGAGATTCCTTCGGGCGCAAGGAGTTTCGGTATAAGAGATCCCGATGGGAATATATTGACGTTCGTTGAGGCACGTTGAGGGTGTCGATTGCCGAACAAACGACTTTGACATTGCTGGTGTACGCGACACCTAATTACTCGTCCTAACCGAAGCACCCGATTTGCCGTTGACCGATAAATCCCGTCTCTTAATGACCTTGGTGGGATTTGGTCTGGCGCTACTTATCGCTCATCCAGCTTTTGCACTACTACTCGGTGCGTTTATCAGCGTCGTATTTGTTCCGAAGTTACCGAAGATTACGAAGCAGGGAGGTAAATTTCTCCTCCAAGGCGCGATTGTTTCTCTCGGTTTGACTATGAATGTCCAGACTCTATGGAGCGTTAGCCAAGATTATTCCCTACTGATCGTGGGTTATGTTTTTTTAACACTTTGTTTGGGATTGCTGCTGGGGCGATTTCTCCGTACCGATACCGATCAAGCCCGGCTACTTGTTTCTGGAACCGCGATTTGTGGCGCCACGGCAATTGCGACACTTGGACCGGTTATTCGTGCCCGGTCAGAATCAGTGGCAGTGTGCCTCGCCGTCGTGTTTCTACTTAATGCGATCGCGATCCTTGTGTTACCACAGATCGGTGGTTACTTCGGGCTTTCGCAAACCCAGTTTGGTGTGTGGGTCGCTCTGGCCATCCACGACACAAGTTCCGTGGTTGGTGCAGCGGCAATCTATGGTGACGAGGCGTTGCAAGTCGCAACGACGGTTAAGTTAGTGCGCACGCTATGGTTGATCCCATTGATACTCGCTGCAGGGATCTTAATGAACCGTCGTGAGACGAAGACGAGGTTGCCAGGGTTTGTTCTCCTATTTGTGCTGTTCTCAATCATTGGCAGCATGTCGAACATGCCTGTGGAGTGGCTCACGGGGATAAAGATGTTGAGTCGAATGATGTTGGTTGCGGCTCTATTCTTCATGGGATTAGAGATCACGAGACAGACGCTTAGGAAACTGAACGGCCGTGCTGTTTCGTTAGGTGTTTGTCTTTGGTTGATTGTACTACCCACGACATTCTGGGCCGTTAAGATCTGGTAACACCATATATCAAGGCTTATATAGTTAGATCGAATAAGTATTTCCCACGTTAAGCGCTCCGAAGTACGGTTTGCGACATGGTTGTTAGAGCTACCAAGGTCGATTGGTTGAGCGTGGGAAGTACCCTCATCGTTGGGGTTTTCTTTGTCGCGGCTATCCTTTTATAACGACTTTTCTGGTCTTTTCCCGTGCTGTAAGTTCGTGGGACGACGAAATGCAGGGCCTGGCAAGGACAACCCCTGTGTGCCACGATGGGGCGCTTTAAACCGAGAGTGAGCGTATGAGCCGGGTCAAGGTCGGTGCAGATCGAGTTATGGCGGATACAGAGGCGGTTTCGTCAGCCTATGTGCCCCCCTTTGAGCTTACGAAGGGGCAGTCGCCGCCGTTTGCAGCGAATGAGGGATTGTCCTACATGTCGTTTGATCAGGACGGGGATGCAGGAACCACAGCAGCAACGGAAGCCGCGCTTGCCCAGATCACCGAAGGGGAAGGGCAGGCCGTTATCGACATGCTTGACGATGCACCGCTCGGTCCCATCGAAACTAAATGGGGTGTAGGGTTTCGGGATTATTCCGAGTGCTTGGAATATATTCGAGCGAACAACATCGAAGCCCCGGATGGCGGAATGGCTCTTCCTCTGCGGTACACGGTCCACGAGCAACCGTCTTATTCCATCGTCTCGTCGAACGCACTGTGGCGAGATCCGGAGCGCGAGGCCGATGCGAAAGCACTACGCAAGAACGAGCGAGATCACGGGCGGCGCTGTCTCTATTTTCCGCAGATTTTGCGAGATGCACGGCGAATGGAGGAATACCACCCAGGCCTTTCTCCCAACAGTCCAGCGTGCATGGATAAGCTTGGTGTCTCTTTGGCGTACTGTGAGTCTAAGTGCGAGAACTTCTATGACGCAGCGGAGGTGGAGCGTGTGTTCTACCCAGAGATCGAGAAGCTTCTCTTAGAATTTTTCCCGGACGCGACAGACGCACTCGTATACAACCACGATGTGTTTGATAAGGACTACGAGGGCGATCGCACCGAGGATCAGGACAAAAAGATCCCTGGCGTAAACGCAGGGTACGCCAATCTCGTGCACAACGACCTGAACGACAACAGCGGACGGGTGCGCTGCCGTGAGCTACTTACGAGAAACTTGCGGAACTTCGGGCGCGAGCAGCACTACACGGAGGACCAGGCCGACCAGAAGATGTCACGACGGTTCATGTCGATTAATCTCGCCAAGCCGATGGAGACGGTGCGCCAGAATCCCTTCGTGCTCTGCGCGTGGCCTTCTTTTGCGGATCAACCGTACATCACCAATTATCGCGTCTACGACGACCGTGTTGGTGAGACCACACGCTTCACCTATCGGCCCGATCACGACTGGTACTGGTTTCCCGAGCAGAAGTCCACCGAGGTATCCATGCTCAAGTGTTACGACTCCGTCACCGACGGTTCCGTCTCGCGTTGGTCTTTTCATACGGCTTGCGTGGACCCAACCGCGTCCGACGACGCACCATGTCGCAAGAACGTCGTGGTTCGATCGTATGTCTTCTTTTAAGAAGAGATACCTTCACTAGCCGGTAGTTCCGCGTACAGCGGTACGCGGTAGGATCAACCTCGCGAATGGGTGCAACGTCGGATGCGCTCGAAACCCTTTGTAGAACAAGAAAAGCCCAGCGCCAAGTTGAGTTTCTCGCCATAACGTTTGGTCGACCTGCATTTGATCGTGGTTTCCAGGTTGTGCGGTCATGGCCTCCAGATAAAAAACCTTCGCATCCTCAATCGCCTGCTTGAACCAATGCAGCTCGTCGATTGGGAGACGATTTAGGTCCAGATACTCGCCCAATTTGTGGAGGTTTTCTTCGATTGATAGGTCCGATACACATGCAAGCGTGCGTCCTCCGCGGCGCCTCCTACCCAGTTCATACCATGGTTTCAGGGATGAAAGTTCACCCGCGAGGCGTGACTGCCAGTTGCTGCTGTTATCGGCTTTGGGAAATGAAACTGGACAAGCGGGTACAGTCTCACGACTCACTTCGGGTGCATTAACGGGATAGTCTTCTAATATAGGTCCTCGATCACGCTCGAGTAAATTCAATGCCGCAGCAATGACGCGGTGTTGGAATTGGGCGTCGTTAGGAACGCCCAACGGGCGACCCAACGAGAAACTAACCCAAAGCGACCGCGGGGGTCGCATACTTTCGGCATTTTCCCGCACTAGACTAATGCCGGTGGTCATGAAGCCCGCCCGCTCTAGGTAATAGCTGATTGCGCACACGGCGCGCGTGCAGTTCGGTCATACGGGTGTCAGGAAGACAGCGTCTATTTGATCTTGTTTCAGCAGGTGGGCGACCTGATCGGTGCTTTGCTCGTAGGCTTCAGGCATAAGACCAGCACCCATAAAACTGTAATGAACGCTCGCCAACGAGCCGATGGTGCCGACATCTGCTAGTTCTTTGAATCGATCGATGGGAAAAACCAGGTTGACGTCTTCGGCAAATCCGATGCGATCAAAGTTGGCGGAACTGTGCGACATGATGAGATTGCTGGAGTCTTCCTCACCTGGAATAGGGCGGAAGCTCGAATCGGTAAAGTCGAAGGATTCGTCGTCTTGGAAATGTATACCAGCCGTGGTGATCAGTGCGACTCGCATTTCTTTCAGCGGCTTTGCGTGTTTCGTCCAGCAATGTGGGCCCAAAGGCGGGAGATTTTTGCCTACGAGGTGCTCACGTTCATAGTCGGGTAGGTCTGTTGCGCGGACCAAGGTAGTCTCGAATTACCGCTTAGAGATTGTCGCGATAGTCGGCCTCGATGCGTTGGTCGATCGATTGGGCGATATCAGGTCCTACGGTCTTTCGAGCAGCAAAGATTTCACCGAACGAGACGCGGTAGTTTTCTTGCCACGTATTGCTGTCCCACAACTTGGATCTCAACATGGCCTTTCCGCAGTGAAAAAAGCACTCGTCGACAAAGACTCGGATGGCGAGTGTCGCAGGTTTGTCGCGTGCTGCTAGGTGTTGCAAAAGATCTGGCTCACACGAAAGTTCTGCTCGGCCATTGATTCGGAGTGTCTCCCGCGTATTCGGGACAATAAACAAAATGCCGACATTTGGATTCGACAGTATGTTCTGGTGACCGTACGCGAGCTTATTGCCGGGTCGATCAGGAATTAACAGCGTGCGTTCGTCCAATACTTCAACAAATCCCGGGGCGTCTCCTTTGGGCGAAGCATCCATACGTCCGACTTCGTCCGCCGTCGACAACACGATAAAAGGACTCTTCTCGATGAATTCCCGTGCAAATTGATCCACGTGGTCCATGTTCTTTTCATGAAGCCCCGGGATCTCTTCCCCAATTACCTCGCGTAACTCCGCCATGCTTTGTATGGTATTACTGGTCAAAACACCCTCCTCAATGCGTCTCGAACTGTATGACGACCGCGAGTATACGCGACTGTTAGAACGGGCTCCGAGGCCTTTGTTTGTCTGCGATGCGGGGTAGGACTCGGATCGACGATGGCCAAACATGTTAGAGTTGATAGATCTCACTGGCCAACGAACGATATGCGGCACACTTATGTAGCAGCTGGCGTTATCGCTTTACTCGGTGTTTTGTGGCTCGGGTCCGGGCTGTTTCAGGACGACAGACAAAATAACGTTGCGTCAACGCTAAATGAAAAGAATCTTCGTTACGCTGAGACAAACAAGGACCGGTCTCGAACTCGTGTGAAAGCGCGCGTTATTGAATCCACATTGCGTACCCGAAACGTGCGTCTTAGGGGTCGAACGGAGCATAAGCGGACGGTCCAAGTGCGGGCCGAAACCACGGGTAGTGTCGTGGAGCGCGCGGTCGAACGCGGCGCGTATGTAGAGGAAGGAAGCCTTCTCTGTCAGCTATCAACGGATGATCGTCTGGCGCGTTTGGCCCACGCCGAGGAGGCTGTCAACGAGGCAAAAATCGAATACGAAGGAAGCAAACGTCTTGAGGTCGAGGGATTTCAATCGAGAACCATGATCGCTAAAGCGAAGGCAAAGCTGGCCGCGGCCGAAGCTGTGCTGACAACAAGTTCCCTGGACCTCGAGAAAATTTATATACGCGCCCCCTTCGACGGTATTGTCGAAGAGACGCACGCGGAAGTAGGCGATTACCTTGTGCCGGGCGGCGGTTGCGCCACCGTGATAGATCTTGATCCGATGCTTGTTGCAGCGCGCGTGTCGGAACGCGACGTCCATCAGCTCCATCCTGGCATCGTGGCGACGGGTGTTTTAAGCGACGGTAGCTCCGTGATGGGTCCGATTACGTTCGTTGGCCAACAAGCCGACCCGACGACGCGTATGTACCGTGTCGAAGTCCAAGTCGAAAATGGAGACCACACCGTGCGTTCGGGGATTACGACAGAAGTTGTAATCCCAGTGGCCACGATTATTGCCCACAAGATCAATCCATCGTTGTTTGCACTTGATGAAACAGGCGCGATAGGGGTGCGGACACTGGGTAACGACGATGTTGTCGAATTTCATAGGGTCGATGTGTTTGACGACGATGAAGACGGTGTATGGGTAACTGGCCTTCCGAGCACTACGCGTCTCATTACCGTCGGGCAAGAGTTGGTTTCGTCGGGTGACTATGCCGATCCTGTCCTGGAAGAATACATACCCGCCTCGTTAGACATGGAAATTTCCCGTGAATTGCGATCGGGCGCCAGGGCCTTCGACAGCGCGACGCCCGAACCCAAACCAATCGGTGTTGGCCGCCGCAACGTCCTCGACGACGTATGACCAGCAGGCTCATCCGCGCGGCGATTAATCGTTCGAGAACGACGCTGCTGGTGATGGCGGTCATCATTATTGCTGGGCTATCGGCGCGCTTGTCGATTCCGGTCGAATCGCAACCGCACGTCGAGGTGCCGATGTTCTTGGTCGACGTTTATCACGAAGGGATTTCGCCGGAGGACGCTGAACGTCTCTTGGTAATGCCTTTGGAGACCGAGCTGCGCGCAGTTGAAGGTATTGACGAGGTGACTGGATTTGCCTCCGAAGGAAGTGGCACGGTGTTGGTCGAATTTATCGCTGATTATGATCTAGATGAGGCGCTTCTCGATGTACGGGAGGCCGTCGATCGTGCCAAGCCCGAATTCCCGACGACGGCAGAAGAGCCGTACGTCCGTGAAATTGTTGCCGATGATATGCCCATCATCCAGGTCAGTTTGATTGGCAGCGACGTGGCTGAGCGGACTGTTTACAACTTGGTGCGCGAAATACGTGACGACATTGAGGCGATTCCGGACGTGCTTGAAGGACGTCTACAAGGTCATCGAGAAGAACTGCTAGAAATTGTGATCGATCCGACGCGACTCGATGTATACCAAATCTCCAATGAAGAGTTGATCAGTACGATCGTGCGCAACAATCGTTTGGTGCCCGCGGGTTCACTGGATACGGGTGAAGGGCGGATGTCGATCAAAGTGCCGAGCGTCATTGAGTCCGCGAGCGATATTTTCGATATACCCGTCCGATCGACTCGCGATTCTGTCATCACGCTGGCCGACGTCGCATCGGTGCGCCGAACCTTTAAAGACCGCGTGCGTTACGCGCATGTCGACGGGAATCCTTCGATGACGATTGATGTATTGAAACGAACCAATGCGTCCATCATCGATACGGTCCAACAGGTTAAAGCCGTAACCGAGACCTATCGTTCCCGATTGCCGGCTAACGTACGCATGCTTTATACCAACGACCAAGCTCCAAACGCGCAGACGCAAGTGACCGAGCTCCAGGGCAATATCGTCACGGCACTGTTCCTCGTTATGATTGTGGTGGTCGCGGCGATGGGATTTAGAAGCGGGATTATTGTCGGACTTAGCATTCCGGTCGCGTTTCTATTTGCCCTCATCTTTATTCATCAGCTCGGCTATACGTTTAATTTCATGGTTATGTTCGGCATGTTGCTCGGGCTTGGCATGCTCATTGACGGTGCGATCGTTGTCACCGAATACGCTGATCGAAAACTTGTGGAAGGGTTTGATCGGCGGGACGCCTATACGTTAGCCGTTGACCGCATGTTTTGGCCCGTGACAGCGTCCGTGGCCACCACCTTGGTTGCATTTCTACCGTTGATATTCTGGCCCGGCGTCGCCGGAAAGTTCATGCGCTATCTACCCGTCACCGTGTTCGCGGTTTTGTCGGGGTCGCTGCTTTACGCTTTGGTCTTCGGTCCGACGATTGGTTCGCTCGTCGGACGAGCGAGCCGGAAAAATCAACGAGCAGTTGAGGACTTAAAACAACTTGAATCAGGTGATCCAACACAGCTGGCTGGTGTGACGGGCGCGTACGCGCGGCTGCTTGCATTGGCCAGTCGATACGCTGTGGTCACGATGGCGATTACGATTCTCACATTGATCACTTCGTTCGGACTCTTTTATGTCCGGGGCACGGGCATGACGTTCTTTACGGAAAATGATCCGACGTTTGCCCACATTAACGTTCGTGCACGCGGCAATCTTGCGGCCGACGAGGTGTATCAAATCGTCCGCGAAGTTGAACAAACCATTTTAGATATTCCGGGCATATTGGAAGTCAACATGAACACTGGAACCGTCGGAGTAGGCAATGGCTGGACGGGTGGGGGCGGCGCTCAGGATAGCGTGGGCTCGTTGTACTTGCAGTTCCATGAGCAAAGAGATCGAGAGCTCAGGGGCGCCGAAATCATTGATCGTATCCGTCAACAGACCGCTCAAATTCCTGGGATCGTCGTCGAGGTGCAGGAATTGGAGATGGGTCCGCCCGTCGGTAAGGATGTTCAAATTCAATTTTCATCGAATCATCGCGGAATTCTTGAACCAGTGGTCACCCGTGTCCGCGAATATCTTGATGCGGAAGTAAGTGGCTTGCGCGACATTGCCGATACGCGGTCGCTCCCGGGTATTGAGTGGACTCTGACTGTGGATAAAGCTCAGGCGGCGCTATATGGCGCCGATGTGACGCTCGTTGGTATCGCAGTGCAACTCGTAACGAATGGACTAAAAGTCGGCGAATATCGACCCGATGGTGCAGATGAAGCGGTGGATATTCGTGTCCGTTATCCCAACCGTGAACGGGGATTCAGGGCGCTCGATGAGCTAACACTCACCACACAGAATGGGCGAGTTCCAATTTCGAATTTCGTGACGCGAGCTGCCGTTCCGAATGTGGACACCATTCAGCGGATCGACGGAAAGATTGTTGAATACATCCGTGCCAACGTGATGCCCGGCGTGCTAGCGGATAATAAAGTCGACGAAATCCAAGCATGGCTCGATGCTCAGGCGTTTGATTCCAGAGTGAGTATTGATTTTCGCGGAGCCAATGAAGAACAGAATCAATCCATGGATTTCATCATTAAAGCGATGATTATGTCGGTGCTACTGATGTTTGTGTTGCTGGTGACGCAGTTCAACAGTTTCTATCAGGCGTCGCTCATCTTGTTTGCTGTGGTGATGTCGACCGCGGGTGTCCTTCTGGGGCTTGCGGTCACGGGAACGCCCTTTAGTGCTATTTTGACTGGAATAGGCATCATTGCGCTGGCCGGGATTGTCGTTAATAACAACATCGTTCTGATCGACACGTACAACCGTATGCGGCGTGAAGAGCCGGATCTCGACTACATTTCGCTTATCGTTCGAACGGGTGCGCATCGCCTGCGTCCCGTGTCCTTAACGGCGGTCACCACGGTTCTTGGCTTGTTGCCGTTGGCAAGTAATTGGTCGATCGACTTTGTAAACCGCACTGCGTATTACGGAAGTTCGGTGTCCGGCTTTTGGGTTCCCTTGGCGCAGGCCATCGTGTTTGGGCTCACCTTTGCGACCCTGCTCACCTTGGTGTCGACGCCTGCGATGCTGGCGCTGCCCCATCAACTACGTGCCATGTCTAGCAGCCTTCTAAAAAAGTCCTCGGCGGCAGGTTTACAAGCGGAGTCGCAGTAGTCATTGGCCGGCAGAGGTTTGGTTATTTAACGAAAATAAGGTGCGTGCTGTTGTGAAGCGTTTTCTGAGCAAGTTGATCGGATCGATGGGGCTATCCAACAGCACCCATGCCGATATTGCGACGGAAGAATTAAGGGACGTTCTTGACCGATCGACCGAGAGTGGCCGTTTGAGAGGCGTTGTTGCACTCGTCGCTGATCACAGTGAAATTCGCTTCCAACA
>Ga0209445_1002109_pt1 | contig 10254 bp, 9 predicted proteins | sample MarorgKNORR_S2LV_4_FD_188223 | JGI IMG/M metagenome (GOLD analysis project Ga0209445, IMG submission 188223) | Marine microbial communities from the Southern Atlantic Ocean, analyzing organic carbon cycling - NADW_A/KNORR_S2/LV (SPAdes) (version 2) | ecosystem: Environmental > Aquatic > Marine >...
TGGGCTAAGGAAAGAAGCCTTCCAAGGATAGCAGGACATAGGGAAGGAATAAATTCTGTAAGAGAAATCACAAGAATCTGTGGAGAGATCGGGGTAAAGTATTTAACTCTTTATACGTTTTCTACCGAAAATTGGAACAGGCCTAAGAAAGAAGTGAATGCGCTTATGACGCTATTGTTAAGTACAATAAAAAATGAAATAAAAGAGCTTCATAAAAATAATGTTAAATTTTCTGCAATAGGAAATATCTCAGTATTGCCAAAAGGGACAATAAATGGAATTAGAGAAGGTATAGAGTTAACAATTAATAACTCAGGCTTAAATCTAATTTTGGCTTTGAATTATGGAAGCAGACAAGAGATCCTCAATGCGGTTAAAAATATAGTAGATGAAGCGAAAACAGGGAATATAGATAGTATATCTATTGATGAAGAATTATTCTCATCTTTTTTAGATACTAAAACACTCCCGGATCCTGACTTATTAATAAGAACTAGTGGCGAATTAAGAATAAGTAATTTTTTGTTGTGGCAGTCTGCATATACTGAGATGTATTTAACTGATACTTATTGGCCCTCATTTCGTGAAGAAGAATTATTTAAGGCGATCTTAGATTTTCAAAATAGAGAGCGCAGATTTGGTAAAACCAGTGAACAAATTAGTGAATAAATGAAAAAATTAATTTATAGTATATTATTTTTTACTCTGCTTTTTCCACAATCATCTCAGGAATTTGTTTTAAAAGACGTAAAGGTAGAAGGGAATATAGTTTCCTCAGCTAATACTATTATTTTTACTTCAGGATTAAGAAAAGGATTAACTGTTTCTTCCACAGAATTTCCAAGAGCGATAAAGCGTTTATGGCAACTTGGCTTATTCGAGGATGTCCAGATTAGATATGACAATGAACATAATAATGAGGTTAGCATTACACTTGTAGTTACTGAATCTTCGGTAATTGGTGAGGTTATTTTTCAAGGTAATCGAAAAATAAAAGATAGTAAGTTTAAAGAAGAATTGGAAATCACTACAGGACATAGAATTAAACCAAATCTGATCCATGATAAAATAAAAAAAATGAAAAAGCTTTATGCGGAAAAAGGATTCCTAAAAGCTGATATAGATTTTGAATTAATAACTTCAAATAACGTGTCTAACCTTTTTGATGGTAAAGCCCAGAGTATTACCAAGGATATAATTTTTAAGATTAAAGAAAATGAAAAAATTAAACTTAGAAACATATATTTTGAAGGTAATGAAACCTATTCTGATTTTCGCCTGAGATTTTTGATGAAAGAAACAAAACAGCAAAGATGGTATTATTTTTGGAGGACTGCTTTTGACAAAGAAAAACTTGATCAAGACAAAGATAAACTCAATGATTTTTATCGCAATAAGGGTCACAGAGATTTTGCTATTATTACAGATTCGGTGTTGTATGATGGGAATAGTAAATACCTGGACATAATTTTATACATTCATGAAGGGCCAAAATACAAATACAGAAATTTTTCTTGGGAAGGACATACTCTTTATGCTGAGAATATATTGTCCCGTGCTCTCGGATTATCAAAAGGAGAAAATTATAGTGAAGAGGATTTTCAGAGAGCAGTATATGACAGAATGCAGGGGCTGTATATGGATAAAGGATATATCTATAGCCGCGTAGAGCCAGAGATTATTCCTGTAGATAATGATTCTCTTGATGTTCATTTTATTATATCTGAGAACCATAAAGTCTTTATAAGAAATATATCAATTAAAGGTAATGAAAGAACTCGTGAAAACGTTATTAGAAGAATAATGCGAATATATCCTGGCGATGTATTTAATAAAGAAAGACTTCTCCGAACTCATCGTGAAATAATGATGTTGAATTATTTTGGTAATGTTATTCCGGATGTAGTCCCTGTTGATGATGATGAAGTAGATATAGAAATCTCTGTTGAGGAAAAATCCTCCGGCCAGGCTAATATGAATATGGGGTTTAGCCAGGCGTTTGGAGTGACAGGAGGAGGAGGTTTTTCCTTACCTAATTTTAGAGGGAAAGGCCAGCATCTTGCATTATCTTTTGAGGTGGGTGCTGCTAATTATAATACTACATATTTTGGGAGCAGTTATCAGCCTCAAAAGAGAGAAAGAGCCACACTTAGTTTCACAGACCCTATGGTTAATGATACTAATAATTTATTAAGCGGTTCTTTGTTTTATAGTTTTTCTGGAAGGTCATCAATGTATTATGCGCCTTTAGATATGATCACAAAAGGTGGTAGTTTTAGATGGGGAAGAAGATTTAAATGGCCAGACGATTATTTTAGAGGGAGCTGGTCTTTCACAGCGCATCAGAGAACATACCAAGCTGAAAATCCTGAACAGTTGGAGCTTTATACTGGGGGATTAAATCAAACAGTGGGGATTAGTATAAACCAAGCTATAAGTCGTGATAGTCGTGATCATCCTGAGTTTCCTACTATCGGTTCATTAATGGCTCTAAGTAGTAGTATATCTGGAGGTGCTCTTGGAGGGAATGAGGATTTTCATAAACATATATTGAATCTAGAGTGGTATACTCCTACATTCTGGAAATTCGTCTTGATGAGTTCTGTAAAACTTGGAGGAATAAAGGCTCTGCCATCAAAGGATAATGAGAGATCAGTAATTCCTTTTAATGAACGTTTTATTATGGGTGGAAGTGGTATGATTTATGGAAATCCGTTAAGGGGATATGAAGATAATAGAGTAGGGCCACTGTCCTCAAGTGGAGGTCCTTTTGGTGGCAATGCTCTAGTAAAAGTTACAACAGAGTTTCGGGTTCCTTTTTCTGAAAATCCGGTTGTATTTGGGATGATATTTGCAGAAATGGGAAATGTCTGGATTGAATCACATTTACAAGAGAAATTTAACCTCCCTAGATTAGGGCCAATTGATCTAAAAAGATCAGCTGGAGTAGGAATTAGATTTTTTATGCCAATGATAGGAAAACTTGGTTTTGATTTTGGATATGGATTTGATGATTTAAATGGAGATGGTGAAGCTGAAGGATGGAAAACATCAATAACAATAGGACAACAGTTTTAATTATTTTAAGGAGGAAGAGTTGAAAACAATAAATAGAAAAATAATATTTATTATTTTATTAATGAGTTTGAGCACAACTGCCAGTGCTCAGCTAAAAATTGGGTACATTTTATCTGAAAGAATTAGAAGTGAATATGAAGAGTTCAAAGAAGCAGAGTCTCAATTGCAACTTGAATATCGAAAAGTACAGTTTGAGTTTGACCAGCGAGTCAAAAAACTTGATAGTTTAAAGCAGGATTATGAAGTGAAAAGATTGATGTCTTTAGATAAAGGTGAAAGTATAAAACAAGAGATTGAACAAACTGAACGTCAGATTCAAACTTATCAAGCTGAAAAAGTTGGCCCTCAAGGAGAGTTAATGCGAAAACAAGCTCAAATGGAGTATGATATTTTAGGTAAAGTAAAAAAGGCTGTAGATAAGGTTGCGATTAATGACGGTTACGATTATATCATAGATGCTTCTGTTGGGCTCCTATATTATAAGCCTAAATATGATCTCACAGATGATGTACTTCATGAATTAAAAAAATTAGAAACCTCAAAATAATTTAATAATTGAAATACAAATTAAAGGATCTTGCTTTGTTAGTTGATGGACAAATATCAGGAAATCCAGAGGTCGAAATTAGTGGTGTCTCAGAAATTCATAATGGGGAAATGGGAACTATTACATTTCTTGGAAATCAAGCATATAAAAAATATATGGATAATACTATTGCATCAGCTGTAATTGTTTCTAATGAAAATTATTTGTCTGGCAGGGATGGTATTATAGTAGAAAATCCCCAATTGGCTATGGCAAAAGTTTTATCTATGTTCTTTTCTGATGAATACAATTCTAAAGGCATTCATCCAAAAGCGGTTGTTGATGCATCATCAAGTATTGGTAATAATGTTACTATTGAAGCTGGAGCCGTTGTGGAAGCTGGTGTGAATATTGGTGATTCTACTTTTATTGGTGCAAACGTATATATTGGTAAAAATACAAAAATTGGTTCAAGATGTAAGATTTATCAAAATGTTGTAGTCTATCACAATATTTTTATTGGAAATAAAGTTATAATTCATGGTTCAGCCGTTATTGGGTGTGATGGGTATGGGTTTGTTAAAGATAAAGAGCAATATTTTAAAATTCCACAAACAGGCACTGTCCTGATTGGAAATGATGTAGAAATAGGTGCTAATTCTGCGATTGATCGTGCTACTATTGGAAAAACTATTATAGGTAATATGACCAAATTAGATAACTTAGTACATGTTGGTCATAATGTACACATTGGTAAAAGATGTTTAATAACTGCTCAAGTAGGCATTGCAGGTAGTGCAAAAATAGGGGATGATTGTATTCTGGCAGGACAGGCTGGTGTTGTCCCACATATAGAAATAGGTCCAGAGTCTATTATTGCGGCTAAATCTGGTGTAACAAAGTCACTATCTGGCGGTGAAATGTATGGTGGTTATCCTGCTCGACCTATTAAAGAACAGCACAAGAGAGATGCTATTTACAGCGAGATCTTAAATATTAGAAAAAAATTAAATCAATTAATTCAAAATTCTACAAAAAACTAAGATATGCATCGAAAACAAAGAACTATTCGTCATTCAAAATCATGTCAAGGGATTGGTTTGCATACAGGTGTTGATAGTGTAATCACATTTCATCCTGCTCCAGAGAATTATGGTATCAGATTTGTTCGATCTGATATTAAAGATTCGCCAGAAATAAAGGCGGATATTGATCATGTTGTAGATATCTCGCGTGGGACTACAATCGAAGAAAATGATGTTCGTATACATACAGTTGAACATGCCTTAGCCGCAGTCACCGGGCTTAGAATAGATAACGTAATGATTGAGTTAAATGGTAAAGAACCTCCTGTGATGGATGGTAGCGCAAAAGATTTTGTTGATGCACTTATGGATGCTGGTATTGTTATTCAAGAGTCAGAAAGAAAAGTTCTAGAAATAACTCGAGCTGTTAATTATACAGATTATTATCGTGATATTGATATTCATGTGATTCCCAGTGATCGCTTTCGAGTTACTTTTTTAGTTGAGTATCCGCTTCCAGCTCTAGGTACACAGTATGAAGCGATTTATAATATGGAAGAAGATTTTGCTGTTGAAGTTGCTCCAGCAAGAACTTTCTGTTTTTTGAGTGAGATAGAGATGCTAAAAGAGCAGGGTCTTATTAAAGGTGGCGGATTAGATAACGCTTTGGTGATTGTTGATAAAAAAATAGATCAAATTGAAATGGACCGAATACAAAATTTATTAGGTATTGAAGAAACAATGATTCAAGGTGCAAATGGCATATTAAACGGTAAGCTATTAAGATTTAAAAATGAACCAGTACGTCATAAAACTTTGGACCTAATCGGAGATTTAGCTTTACTTGGGACGCCGATAAAAGGTCATGTTACTGCTGCTAGAGCTGGGCATGCTAGTAATGTTGAGTTTGTGAAAAAATTGAAAAGAGAATACGCACCTGAATTAGATGAATTATGGAAAAGTGAAAAAAGTGAATGATGATCTGAAAAAAGATAATTATAATATTCAGGATATGTTAAAAATTTTACCGCATAGATATCCATTTGTATTAATTGATCGTATTAATGAGGTAAAACCTGGTGAGTATGTTAATGCAATAAAAAACGTGACAATCAATGAGCCATATTTTCAAGGACATTTTCCTGGACAACCAGTTATGCCCGGAGTCCTATCACTCGAATCTATTGCTCAGGCCACGGCGTTTTTAATGTTATATGAACTTGATGATCCGTTAAAAAAAAATATGTTTATTTCGGGTGTTGATAATGTTCGGTTTCGGCGCTTAATTACCCCAGGTGATCAATTGCAGATTAATGTTCGACTTAAAGCAAAAAAGCTCAATCTTTATAAATTCTCAGGATCTATTAAAATAGATGATAAACTTGCTGTTCAGGCTACCATTTCTTCGAATTTAGTTGACCGCGTAGAGGTCTAATATTTCAAATAACATTCATTCAACCGCAATAGTGGATGCAAGTGCAAATCTCGGTAAAGAAGTTGAAATAGGAGCATATACTGTTATAGAGCCAGATGTAACCATTGGCAATCATACTGTAATTGGTAATCATGCTACAATATCTAGTGGAACTACTATTGGAAAAGACTGTAAAATATTTCATTCAGCATCTATTGGAGCAGTGCCGCAAGATTTAAAATATGATGATGAAAAAACGCATGTCATTATTGGGGATAGAACTATTATCAGAGAGTTTGTTACGATAAATAAAGGTACAGTTGTTTCTGGAAAAACGATTCTTGGATCTGATTGTTTATTAATGTCGTACGTTCATATTGCGCATGACTGTATTATTGGAAATCATGTTATCATGTCAAATTTAACTACATTAGGTGGACATGTGACTATAGATGATTGGGCCATTCTAAGTGGTGGTGTATTAGTACATCAATTTTGCAAAATAGGCACCCATGCATTTGTTGGTGCTGGAGGTCTTGTGGCCCAAGATGTACCTCCTTTCATACTGGCAGCGGGTTCTCCATTAGAGTATAGTGGAATAAATATTGTAGGACTAAAGAGAAGAGGGTTTTCTAATGAAGATAGGCAAGAAATAAAAAAAGTATATAAAATATTTTTTCGCTCAAATAATAATCGAAAAGAGAATTTAGATAAAATAAAAGCAGAATTTTCTAGTTCAGAAAGCGTTATAAGTATTAGTGATTTTATTCTAACTAGTGAGCGAGGGATTATATAAATAAAAAATGAAAACCCTTCTGGTTTTTATATGTTTTGCGGTTTCTATTCCTTTTTCTCAAAACGCAAACTTCAGATATGATTTTTATAATGATTCGGAAATATATAATAGTGCAGTAAACATTTCTGAATTGTCTTCATTATGGCTATCAGATCAAATAAGTATTGGCCAAAATGACAATCAAAAATTATTTGTTAAATTTGGATATTCTATTTGCCCAAAAAAGATAAATAATATTAACTGGCAGCTGCCTGATTTTAATTTGGGTTTAAGAGTCACAAGTAATTTATTGATATCTGGACGGTTTTATGGGTTTCACTTAGATAATGATGCTCCTCAAATTATTGGTTCAGGGTTGCATTATGGGTTTGGTCAGAATAATGTCTGGATGGTATCCTTCCAAAAAACAGCGCTGAATGGATTAAAAGATTTTAGATTGGTTTCTAACTCTTTCAATATTGAAAGATATTTTTCTAAGTTATTTTTTGAATTTTATTTAGGAATTGGATCAAATATTTATAAACATACATCATATTATTATTCAACTAGCCTTCCTACTAAGATTGATGGTAAAATAAAATATATTAGTTTAAAACTATTGTTCCCGTATAGCCAATTAAAGATAGGGCTTGCAAGCAAGTTAAGTTCTAATTTACTTTTAATTCAGATCTTTATATCAAAAGGATTTCTATAATGAAAAAGAAAATTTCTATCTTAGGATCAACTGGTTCAATAGGTGTTAACGCTTTAAATGTTATAAGAAATATCTCTAATAATTTTAAAATTATTCATCTCACAGGGAACACAAATTCAGAACTAATGATAGAGCAATCTCGGGAATTTAATCCAGATTCAATTGTTATGACAAATGAAGCGGCTGCAGAAAAGGTAAAAAAAGAGCTAGTAAATGATGGGGTTGAGGTTTTATCAGGACGGAATAATCTTCTTAAGACAGCAAAAAATAAGTCAGTCGATTTAGTCTTAAATGCATTAGTTGGTTCTTCTGGGATGGAGCCAACTCTTAATGCTTTAAAAGCGGGAGTGGACGTTGCGCTTTCTAACAAAGAAAGTTTAGTAGTTGCTGGGGATATTATTACAGCTGCTATGAATAGCTCAGGCGCAAAACTTTTTCCTGTTGATAGCGAACACTCCGCAATCTGGCAGTGTATGATTGGAGAATCTTTGGATGATATTGAAAGAATAATTTTAACAGGAAGCGGTGGCCCATTTAGAGAGAGGCCTCTTAAAACATTCGATAATATACTTGTATCCGAAGCTTTAAATCATCCTAATTGGGATATGGGTAAAAAAATAACAATAGACTCGGCTACTATGATGAATAAAGGGTTAGAAGTAATAGAAGCATATTGGTTATTTAATATGCAGGTTTCACAGATTGATATTATTGTACATCCACAATCAATTATTCACTCAATGATAGAGTTCAAAGATGGCTCAATCAAGGCACAGATGGGAGTGCCAGATATGAAAATTCCAATACAATATGCTTTAACGTATCCAAACCATTTAGAGGCCCCTTGGGAGAGATTGGATTTCGCAATGCTTGGTGATTTATCATTTCAAGCACCAGATTTTGATAGATTCCCATGTATTAAACTAGCTTATTTGGCGTTAGATAAAATGGGAACAACACCAGCTGTATTGAATATGGCAAATGACTATTGCGTGTATAAATTTTTAGATGAAAAAATTAATTTCACAGATATACCTGTTATTATAGAGTCTGCAATGAATAATCATGAATGGACTGAAAATCCCAAATTAGATTATTTAAAGGAATTAGATTTATGGACAGAAAACTTTGTAAACAATTATTAATAACTTGGAACATATAACATAATTTATTGTAAAGAAATTAGGGAAAAATAATAATGATATTCATTTGGGCCACAGCTTTAGTCATTGGTATTCTTGTTTTTGTACATGAACTAGGTCATTATTTAGCTGCTAGGTCTGTAGGAGTCAGAGTGGAAAAATTTTCTATCGGTTTTCCACCTAAGTTTATTTCTTTTACCTCCGTCAAAGATGGCTGGGATATTACCATTTTCTTTTTACGATTTACAAATGGACGTTTATCATGGGCCCCTGTAATGGATTCGCATATTAATATAAATGGAAGGAAAGGTACGAATACTGAATATGTTGTCGCCTTGATTCCTCTTGGCGGATATGTAAAAATGGCTGGGGCATTAGATGAAAGTTTAGATACTGTAGTGACTAACTCTCCTGATGAATTTATGAATAAATCTGTTCCTCAAAAACTTTGGGTATTAAGTGCTGGTGTGTTGATGAATATATTTACCGCTTTTCTTCTTTTTACGGGTATTAGTTACGTACAAGGGAAAGCGGAAGCATCAGATGTACCTATAATCGGTGAATTAAGCCATGGCAAACCAGCAGAAAAAGCTGGATTAAAAACAGGGGATGAAATCACGAGCATTAATGGAGAACAGATATATAAATGGAGTGATTTACAGCAAATATTAAGACCAATTCCAGACATGCCAATAGAGATCAGCATTCGACGTGAAGGAGACATACTAGATTTTTCATTCAATACGTCTTATTTAGTAATTCCAGTAGATGATGGTATAGACACTATAGGGATTATTGGTATTAGACCAGAATATTTTTATTCACCAGTAAATTTAGGACAAGCTATCGCTTACGGATATAATGGGACCATTAATAGTTTTGGTTTGATCATGCTCACCTTTCAAATGCTCGGAAACGGTCAAGCTTCACTCAATGATCTCGGAGGGCCAATAATGATTGGTCAAATTGCAGGTGAAACTGCCAAAGCTGGATGGATACCTTTATTAGGTTTTATGGCATTAATTAGTATAAATCTTGCTTTTTTAAATATTTTGCCTGTACCAGGGTTAGACGGTGGTCATATTTTTATAATATTAATTGAATCAATAATCAAAAGGCCATTAAGTCTCAAAGTAAGGCTAGCTGTTCAGCAAGTTGGGATGGTATTATTACTGATGCTTATGGTCACCGTAATGTTTAATGATATATCTAGGTTATTTAATTAATCTCAACTAATTCAAGATTTAAAGAACCGAACTTTAATTTTAAATTGATCATTAATGGTATTTTCTCATTTTCAGAATACCAGATTGTCATTTTACCAGCGTTCTTAAAAGATTTTCCATCTTTTCTTTCAGGCCATACTTTATTAGCAAAAAAATTTCCTATCGGCATATTAATTTTTTCACGTTTCTCAACATTAAACTTTAGAGGTATTATTTTTTTATTATCTACTATGCTAATCTGAAAACTTGTATCAGGTTTTAGTGTTTTTATTCGAAAGAAATAAATTAATGAATAAGGGTTCATAATAGGGCCTGAGAATGGTATTGTATCATTATTGAAAATAAATAATTTT
>Ga0209445_1002116_pt1 | contig 10222 bp, 7 predicted proteins | sample MarorgKNORR_S2LV_4_FD_188223 | JGI IMG/M metagenome (GOLD analysis project Ga0209445, IMG submission 188223) | Marine microbial communities from the Southern Atlantic Ocean, analyzing organic carbon cycling - NADW_A/KNORR_S2/LV (SPAdes) (version 2) | ecosystem: Environmental > Aquatic > Marine >...
AGGATTTAAATAATGATTTGAATGATACCATCCACCGCGAGCGGATTTAACCAATATTTCAGTAATCCCGGTTTGGCTGGATGAATAACCAAATGGTGGATTTACTATGACCTGATAAGATCCAGGTTCATTGATCTGGAATGCATATTTTCCAAGTTGATCCGTTATACGCCATTTGGATGAACCGGCTATGCTCACTTCTGCACCGGGAACTATCTTTTGTGTTCTGGCATCAAAAACAGTTCCATAAATGATAGTAGGTTCTAATAGATTTTCATCTAGATATTGCGGTAATCCAGATGGTCCAAATACAGGTTCAGGGAAATAATCATCCATAATGTAGGATAGGTTTTCATATTCACCCATCTGAGGGACATAACACCTTTCGGGGGAATAGTCGACTTCATTGATTGTCAATATGATAAATCCTGTACCATCATTAATTACTTTCTTGGACTTGATTATAATTCGTTCAGCAGAAAAATAATCGTTAATAATTGATAAGTAATAAAAAACGCTCCCTTTTACAAAAAATGATTCAGCACGGGATTCAATAGTTGTTTTTCCGAGATAGGGTATTCTTTGATCACCTGGAATTGGTGTCATCATAGGGTGAACAGTAATATTGTTCAGGGAGTCTAATTCATCCGGTTTTAGTTTCAAAGTTAATTCATGATAATCACGGGCTACAAACAGAATCTTTGGTTTCCAAACATAGCCAACATTTTCCATGGTGAAATTCCCGTTTTCATCTGTAATAGAAGACCCTTTTAGCAAGTTATTACCACTTAACAAGTCAACTTTTAAATTATTCACGGGTGTATGGTCTAAACTGTTTAATACTTGTCCCGATATAGTATTGAGTTGGAATTCAACGGTTTCCTTTGGCTGGGCACTCAGGGTCGTTCCAATGATTGAAATAATGATAAAGAGACGTCTCACAGCAGAAAATCTACAAAATAATCGGATGATTGGTTATGCTTTGTCGTGAGCGTTTTTCAGCCAGCATTTTAATTCAGAATTAATATCAGATTCTAAACGAATCACCATGCGAATCGTCATTATAGCATCATCTTTTGTAAATTTTCGAAAGGTTAATCTTTTTGTGTCAGGCAGGCTCATGATTAATTAATTTTCATTATGGACATGAGGAATTTACAACGATCAGATTTTGATTTTTGGTCTTCTATGAAGACGCGCTGGCGGGATATGGATGCTTTGGGGCATTTGAATCATGCAATCTATTTAGGATTTATGGAAACGGCACGAGTGGATGTTTATATCCAATTGGGCTTTTCAGGTATCCGAAAAGACATGGATGAGAGTACGATTCTTGGTTCTATGGATGTACACTACTTATCCCAAGTAAAGCATCCTTCATCTTTGCATGTAGGTCACAGGATTTGCAGGGTAGGGTCAAAAAGTTTTGATTTTCTGGCAGCAATTTTTAAAGAGAATGAAGAAAAACCGGTTTGTTCTGCGCTATTCAAAATGGTGGCATTTAATTATGATTTAAATAAGGCGATCCCTGTTCCTGACCTTATTCGTCAAAATTGTCGCCCTGTTAAATGAATCCACTATCCGCTTTTCTTCCTGAATCATGTATCCATGATGATCTGATCACCCGGTTGGCCTATACTCGGGATGCCAGCATGTATCGTCTTATTCCTGAAGCGGTGGTCCGTCCCAAAGATGAACAGGAAGTCAGGTCTCTTTTAGAGTATGGCCGCAGTTCCAGCACACCTATTACATTTCGTACTGCAGGCACATCGTTATCCGGGCAATCCATTACCACGGGTATTATTGCAGAAGTCCTTTACGATTGGCAGAAATTCAAGATCCTGGAAAACGGTGATGCTATTTGGTGTCAGCCTGGAGTCAATGGCGCCGTAGCGAATAAAATATTGGCCCCTTATCAACGTAGGATTGGTCCGGATCCTGCATCCATTAATGCGGCAAGAATAGGCGGTATTGTATCTAATAATTCATCGGGAATGGTCTGTGGGACAGAATTCAATGCTTACCACACTCTTAAGGATGTTGCATTTATCCTACCGAACGGAAATGGGTATGATACTTCCAAGCCTGGCGAAAGGGAAAATTTTCTCCAGAATGAGCCAGATCTGGCCACGGGATTATTAAATATTAAAACAGAAATTGAATCCAACTCAAGCTGGATGCGAAAAATTCGGGAAAAATACCGCATCAAAAATACGATTGGTTATTCTATGAATTCTTTTTTGGATTATAACCATCCATTAGATATTTTTTCTCATTTATTGGTTGGGGCAGAAGGTACATTGGCTTTTATCGCTAACGTCACTTTAAAAACAATTCCCGATCCGCCTGAAAAAGGGACGGGACTCCTATTATTTAATTCACCGGAAAGTGCTGGAAATTGTGTTCCCTTTTTCAAAAGCATGGGCGCATCTGCAATTGAATTTCTAGATGATGAATCTCTTCGAACTGCAAAGCACTTTGAAAATCCACCCTATGATCCGAATAAGGTGGAAGATGATGTGACGGGACTCTTAATTGAATACCAGGATGATTCACAAAATGAAATTGATCGGTTGATCAAAGAATCAAAAGAATTTTCACAAAAGGAATCATCGGTCATTTCGATGAAATTAGTAACAGATCAACAGGATAGGGAAACGATCTGGAAGATCAGGAAAGGCCTGTATCCTACGTTAGGCTCATTAAGAAAAACAGGAACAAGCATTATAACAGAAGATATTGCAGTTGATGCCGAAAATCTTGCCCAAGCGATTCGTGGTTTAAAAAAAATATTTCAAAAACGTGAATTTCAAGATGGTGTGATCTTTGGTCATGCAAAGGATGGGAATCTTCATTTTATTACATCAGTTGATCTCGATGATAAAATTGGTGTCCGAAATTATGAAGGAATGATGCGCGATCTTTCGGATATGACATTGACACAATTCAATGGATCGTTGAAAGCAGAACACGGAACAGGACGAAATATGGCCGCTTTTGTTGAAACAGAATGGGGTGGTCCGCTTTATGAGATCATGTGGAAGGTGAAAAGCCTAACGGATCCCTTGAATATTATGAATCCTGATGTTCTATTGAGCCGGAATAAACAGATTCACATGAATGATCTGAAACCAATGCCCACAGTTCATGATGAAGTAGATAAATGTATCGAGTGCGGTTTTTGTGAACGAATTTGTCCAAGTCGCGGATTGACTTTAACTCCACGACAGCGAATCGCTGTAATGCGGGAATTTAAACTTCAAACCATTTCAAAATCTGATATCGATAAATTCAATTACGCGGTCAATGAAACCTGCGCTACCGATGGATTGTGCGAAATGGAGTGTCCCGTAAATATCAATACCGGGACAATGGTGAAATCTCTTAGACATGATCCCAATTCAAAATTTGTAATTGTTAAATTTTTGAAAAATAATTTTAGAATAGCCGTTTCATTTATCAGATTTGGAATAAGGATAGGTCAGTTTTTTGATAAAATATTTGGGCCCACTTTTCTTCGAAAATTTACCGGTTGGATCAATTCTATCTTTAAAACAACATTACCTTCCTGGCCAAAGTATGGAATCAAAATAGCAAAGACTTTTAGTCCTGTTTCATCTCCAAGTGCTCATCCTGATTACATCGTATTCCCATCTTGTGCCAGCAGGGTTTTGGCTGCGGATCAAACTGGAACGAGTGCTTCTGAATATTTGACCAAAATTGCTACTAATGCTGATATTAATATCAAATATCTTGATGGTTTTTCTGAATTTTGCTGTGGTATGGCATTTGATTCTCGCGGACATAAAAGTATCGGGGACGACATGAGAATGAAATTAATGAATCGGTTGAGAAATGAATCGGAAATGGGGAGTATTCCCATCGTTTTAGATATGTCGCCTTGTACTCAATTTGTGCAACAAGATTCATCTGATCTGACTATCCTAGATTCGGTACAGTTTATTCAACGAATAAAGGATCAACTAGAAATAGAACAAAGTGCTGAACCAATTTTTGTGCACCCGGTATGTTCATCTCAAAAAATGGGAACGGCTCACGATCTAATCAATCTTGCCAATATGTGTTCAAAGTCCGTGGAGACAACTCTGGAACCATTTTGTTGTGGAACAGGTGGTGATCGCAGTCTCCGCTTTCCTGAATTACCACAAAATGCTGTTGATCAGTTATTGGATAAAATTATTTCAACAAAGGGAGTATCATCCAGCCGTACGTGCGAGTTGGGATTGCAAGAGTCAACAGGTATAGCATTTTCATCCATAGAAGCGTTGGTCTATGATGCAATTAAAAAGTAATTTTGATTAAGAAATAAAAGATTCTATCATCATGACAAGAAGTTTATCATTCATCATAACATTATTGTTATTCTTACCCCAATTGCAGGCAGATGTGATCGCCAGGCTTATTAAAATTGAAGGAGATGTATATTTCAAACGGATGGGAATGGATACCTTTTCGGAAAAAGCAAAACTTGGTGCTGCCATAAAGAATGGAGATGCCATCAAAGTAGGAGAAACCGGTTTTGGTGCTATCATGTACCTGGATGATAAAACTATCCTTAAAATAAGAGAAAATACAAAGTTTAGTTTCATGGAAACGCAAAACACCCGGACCGTGGATTTGACACATGGGACCTTGTTGAATAATGTGAAATCCGAAGGAAGAACCAAATCCTTTCGAATTCAAACACCTGTTTCCGTAGCCAGTGTTAAGGGAACACAATTTGCAGCCATTGTCAGTCAAACTGGTGTGGACCAATTTATTGGCAAAGAAGGACTCTTTGAAGTCTTAAATATGATTAGCGGTGAAACGGTTTCAGTGGGGCCAGGGCAAAAAGCGATCAGTAATGCCACTGGAAATTTGATTCAGGCACCTGCTTCCCCGGAAGATTACCCTAGAGATCCTGAAGTGGAAGAATACCAGGAGCCTGAGATAGAAGAAGTTGATGAATCACCAGATGAAACCACACAGGAAAAGAGTCCAGAAGCTCCAGAAACACCAGAAAAACTAAAAAGTGTAGAATCTGAAGAAGCTCCCGAAACTCCTGATGAACCAGAACAAATAAAATCAGAAGAAGCTCCCAAACTTGAAGAAACTCCAGATATACCGGAAGAGAGCGCTGGTGGTAAACCTCCCAAACCATTCGGCATGGGTATGGGCATTGGATCCGTAACATTGGATGGTGTTCTCTTTAATCAATTGGCACTTCGTCCTGAAATTAATATTGGTAAAATTGGAATCGGACTGGATCTTGTGGTTTACATGGATAACGAAGGAAATATGCGTGATGATGAGTGGGATATTGAGAATGACCCCGGATTGTTATTGGATAAAATCCTGTTTATCCGCTACGGTAAAAAGACGGATCCCGCCTGGATCAAATACGGTTCCATTGAAGGATTAACGCTGGGGTATGGCGGCCTGATGAATAACTATTCAAATATGATGGAATTTCCATCGGTGCGCAGGGTTGGGGTTAATACGGGCTTTAACATTGGTCCTGTAGGCGGAGAACTATTTTTATCCAATATAAAGGATATATCGCGTGGCGGTACGGTAACAGGCTTGCGGGCCGCCTACACTGTTTCAGATGATTTACCCCTTTCAATAGGTGTTAACTTCATTACTGATGCAAATATGTTCTCAGGCCTCAAAGATAAAGATGAAGACAGTTATCCAGACGTATTTGATGATTTTCCAGATGACAGTACTCTTTGGAATGATACAGATGGGGATGGTTGGCCAGATCCGGGGCACGGGGGTAGCGTTCCAGATTCTCTGGTTGATATCGATGCAGATGGGGATAATATCATAGATGCGGAAGAGAATATTTCTGACATTAATTTAAAAGCTACACCATTCAGCCTGAAGGATAATACAGCATCCACAACCGGATTATCCTTTGATATCGGCTACCCCGTTCTTCAGTCCGATGCTATATCACTCATGATCTATGCTGAATATAATACATTGAAGTTTCCTGCTGTAAGTACGTCCGACTCCAGTTTTATCCGGAAGGAACGATCTGGTAGCGGTATCAGCGTACCGGGCATACGTTCAATTCTTTTTGGCATTTTAAGTCTTTCCCTGGAATACAGGATGATAAATGGTTCCTATATCCCCCAGTTTTTTGATCAGGCCTATGATTTAAACCGTGTTGTGACATCTACAGTAGATAACCAAACAATCATTCGTACCAAGGATATGTCTGTTTTTCAAGATTACAATGATTCGACCACTTCAAGCGGCCTGTTTGGATCTGCGGGATTAAACCTCTTCAACCTAGTGGATTTTTCCGCATCCTATGCGAATATGAAAGCAGATACAACAGAATTAAAGAGTTTTACTTCCTTTTTAAGCCTGAATACGGATAACATTCCCAAGATCAGTTCTGCCATGGCTTATTACCAGAGGAACAATGATGACAATCCCTTTGATTTTGAAAATCCAACTGAGAATACCATCATGGGCTATCGTGTTGGATATCAAATGGGTAAGGGCGTGAGCCTGATCTGGGATTTTCGCCAATTCTATCGTGACGATGGCACTGGGAATCTTGAACCAATAAAGCAGGCTACTATCGAAACATCATTTAATTTTTGACGGTGTCACTTTTGATAAAAAAAACAATACTCGGATTTTACCTGGTTAGTGCTTTAGCAGCACAAACAGAAGTCATGATCTTAAGTCAAAAAGTTGGTACGGAAATTGATATGCATGAAAACCGTTTTTATCGAATTTTTCCAAAAGAAAAAGGATTTATTAATGCTCAGATTATTCGCATTAATAAGGAGAATTTCCGTGTGGTTATTATAAAAAATATTCGTGGAAAAGAGAGATTGGTAAAACGGTTTATTTCTCTAGATGATTACGAAAAACTCCAACTTCATGTTGATGCGCAGCCGGAACTCACGGAAAAGGCAAAAATCGAAATGTATGAAGGCATGGATTTCCTAAGAGCAGAAAAAATCATAAATGAGATTCCAAAACCGCAATATGTTATCCTAAAACATTCCGGACAGAAAAAGCTGAAGGGGTCCTTGTTTTTTGTAGATGAGAATATGCTCCATATACAAACACCAACCACAATAGAAAAAGTACATTTAAGTGACTTGGATCAATTGTCCTATCGTCCGGAGATTGGCGAGTATGAATATCTTCGTCCTTATCTTTACGGTATCACTGCATTGACTGGATTGGCCTTAGCACAAATTTATAATTCCCAACGAGCAACTTTATATAACGAATACGGAATTCCCCGAAATGATTTAAATCGATACACTCAATTATTTGGCATTGTAATTGGGTTGATTTTTAGTAGCGAACTATTTGATGCTGTCAGTACATTGTTGACACCTTCGGAGACCATTATTTTATCCGAAGCTGAATATGAAAAGAAAAATATTAAATAATCCACGGAGGAACCATGGCAAAGAAACCTAATGCACCAGTCGAAAGTGCACCACCAGCAGTTGACCCGCAACAACAATATTTAATGGACCAGTTTGGTGGTCTTATGGATCAGGTTGGAGATGGGTTTGGTGGTCCGCTTCAGGAAGAATTAATTAGACGGTTAGAGCGAACTATTGCAGATTTTCATGAAGAAGTGAATGAAATGCTAAGCAATCTTAAAGATAATTCAGAAAAACGCCACGACCGTCTCAAGGAAATTTGGAATAATCCGGACACTGCGGTTGATGATGTACCTGATGAAGCCGATGATGGGCTGGGTGACGAAAGCGAAATGAGCGAATATGAAAAGCGAATTGAAGGATTAGAGGGTGATAAAAAGAAAGATGAACCGCAGGAAAAAGATGAAAAACCTAAGAAGAAAAAAGGATTCTTTGGGCGAAAGAAAAAGTAATCGCAAATTCGGGGGTGAGAAATCGCCCCCTTTTTTTTATTTCATTTCTTTTCCTTCTGTCCACTTTTGAAGCAAATGGACAGGAACACGTAAAAAATGTCCAAGAATATTCACCCTTAAAAAAAAGAGTATATAGTTTTACAAAACTTGATTTCATTACATCAGAAGGTGAATTTAACGAATCTATTTGTACTTTGTTGATCCCCGATTTGATGGAAGACAGTCCACCATTTGTTGCTATTTATTATAAACGTGATAATTCAAAGTGGTTCACAGAATCACTTTACAGGAAAAGACTTCGATTTAACTTTAAGGATGGTGTATTAAAATTAGATCAATCCAACTTTTGGGACTGGTTCGAGATTGCTGAAATAAAAATTGTTGTGATTTACTGATTCATGATTTGAGTCTTGAACAAATGCAGTAAATTCAGCGTCTAATTTTTTTAGAAAAGTTAATTTCTGGCCGTGCTAGATGGGGAATTAGCGGTACCCTGTAACCTGCAATCCGCTGCAGCAGGATCGATGCCGACGCCAGGCTATTGCTGACGTATTCGAAAGAATGAAGCAATGTTGAAGTTTCGAACTATTGCAATGAATAACGGATGAATCCCGTCAGGCCCGGAAGGGAGCAGCGGTAAGTTTTGATATTCATGTGCTGATAGATTTCCGGAATGGAGTTGGCTGATTTTTTTTAGAATGGGGAACAGAATGGTCAAACGCCGGTGCACGGCCGAATAATTTTATGGCATACAAAGTATTATCACTCAAATGGCGCCCACAGTCTTTTCAAGATGTAGTTGGGCAGGACCATATTACACAAACCTTGATTAATGCATTCGAACAGGATCGAATCGCACAAGGTTATATTTTTACCGGTCCACGGGGTGTAGGAAAAACCACAACAGCTCGAATTCTTGCTATGGCATTGAATGCGGAAGGTGGAGCATCATCTAACTTTGACCCTCATTCAGTAATCTCTAGAGAGATCGCTGATGGTCGCTCATTGGATGTTCTAGAAATTGATGGCGCATCCAATCGAGGAATTGAAGAGATCCGAAACTTAAGGGAGCAAATAAAATTTGCACCAATGAAAGGTGCTTTTAGGGTTATTATAATTGATGAAGTTCATATGCTTACAACTCCCGCCTTTAATGCATTACTCCGAACCTTGGAAGAACCACCATCTCACGGAAAATTTATTTTTGCTACAACAGATATTCATAAAGTTCCTGCTACAATTATTTCCAGATGTCAGCGGTTTGATTTTAATCGTATCTCCCTTCAGATTATTTCTGAAAGGTTAGAATTCATTTTAAAGGAAGAAGGGATTTCATTTGATCCGGAATCTATCAATGCCATTGCAAAAAAAGCGGATGGTAGTATGCGGGATGGATTAAGTCTATTGGATCAGGCCATTTCCTTTTGTGGAAAGGAAATCAATTATGATGGTGTTGTGAAAGCACTGGGGTTGATAACGGATGAACTCTATTTTGAATTCACTCGTTGTATCCGAGAAAAAGATTCAACGGGAACGGTGAATATGCTGTCATCCTTTTCAAGTTTTGGAATACCTGCTCCAGAAGTTATGGTTGGCATGGGGGGACATATTCGGAATATTCTTTATGCTGGGGTAAAAGATGGTGAATCTCTTCTTGAAATGAATACAGAGCATAAGCAAAGATATATTCAGGAAAGTGAATCGTGGGACCGAAGAGATCTTTTACGGATCAGCCAAGTTCTTACAGATGTAGCTGCAACTATTCGCAGGGCAGAAGATCCTTATTTATTATTGGAAATGACTGTGCTGAAGCTCCTGGAAATGGATCGATCGATTTATATCGATCAAATAATTTCAAGTGGAGGGTCGTCTCCTAAGGTAAGGCCAAAGGATCTCGAAAGGTCCAAATCAGTACAGCCAATTAAAAAGCCCCTGAGTCCAATTGTTAAAAAGAAATATACCGATCCTGAAAAGAAGCAGACAGCACCTGCGCCCGTCGTTAAAGATCCTGTGGTTTCAATTAAAGATAAAAATGACAAGAACGATATTGATGAGCAACTTGAAAATAAGCTTGAGAAAGATGCCGTAGTAATATCGACTCCACCCGTTTTAAATATTGAAGGGATTTTAGAAAACTGGCCATCAATCATGGAAAAAATTAACCTGGTAAGGCCTTCTATTGGTGCTATTTTGGAAGAGTGCAAACCAGATGAATTTGATGGGAATAATTTAATGATCAAAACAACGGGGGGAAGTGGGTTCAGTGTAAAAATGGTGGAACGAGGTATTCCAGTGATTGAAAAGATTCTTGCTGATGAAATGGGTACTCCAATCAAAGTA
>Ga0209445_1002119_pt1 | contig 10217 bp, 7 predicted proteins | sample MarorgKNORR_S2LV_4_FD_188223 | JGI IMG/M metagenome (GOLD analysis project Ga0209445, IMG submission 188223) | Marine microbial communities from the Southern Atlantic Ocean, analyzing organic carbon cycling - NADW_A/KNORR_S2/LV (SPAdes) (version 2) | ecosystem: Environmental > Aquatic > Marine >...
CAAATATTTTCAGATGAACCATCTTCATCAACAATGAATTTATCATTTGGAATTCTTCCAGAAAATTCACCCGTATCTACCATCAACGCACCGTTTAAACCAATCACTCCTTCTTTTGAAACAATAGAGTCTTGGATAAGCTGATCAGCGCTAGAATTACGTTTATACTTATTATTAATAATATTTAAATAATCTAGATTCATTTTTCTCCTCTTGGATGAGATTTCTTAATAGTTTCCTGAAGTTTTCCAAGGCTTACATGAGTATAGATTTGAGTAGATGCTAGGCTCTCATGACCCAATAAAGATTTAATAGCACTAAGTCCTACACCACTATTTAAAAGGTGCGTAGCAAAAGAATGTCTCAGCACATGAGGGCCATATGAATTTAAAGTTAGAGTTTTTAAATTTTTCATTACTAAATATTGGATGTTATATCTTGATAAATTCTTATTTTTTTCATCGACAAACAAATTATTATTGAAGTTTGTCTTTATCAAAGGATATTTTTCTAAACTTGTTAAATATTCAATCATTAAATCTTTGGTGTCGCTATCAAAATTGGCTAATCTTTCTTTGCTCCCCTTACCTACTACCCTAATTGTCTTTTTTGAAAAATCGATATCTTTCAATTTAATAGACTTAAGCTCCTCTAATCTTAATCCTGATGTAAAAAATAACATTATAAGAGATCGATTTCTTAGCTTAATAATATCAGATAATTTGCTATCCGTATTAATTTTATCTAACACTTGAGAAATTTGATCTATTGATAAAAAAGTAGGAATTGATTTCTGGTACTTTGGAGAGGGATAAGATTTAACTTCATTCAATACAACATCATCAATAACTCCTTCGGTATGCAAAAACTTATAAAAAGTTCTAAGCGTAGATAATATTCTTGAGAAAGTTCTAGGGCCCATAGACTTAGCTACGCTTGCTTGAAAATCAAGAATCAAATCTTTATCTATTTTTAAATAATTTATCTTTGCTTTTTTAATGAAAAGATAATATCTATTAATACTTCTGTTATAAGTATTAATAGTTTCTTCAGAATAACCTCTTTCAAGCTCTAAAAATAATAAAAATTCTTTTTGATGTTCTTCAAATTTCATTGTTTAAAATCGCATTATATATGGTATTAAAATTTTTATTTGGCTCTACAGAAAACTTTACTTTTTCTAATGTTGATGGGTGTTCAAATTCTATAGAATGCGCATGCAAGCAATGTCCTTGAACTAATGAAAAATAATGGTCTAATTTTGTCTTAACATCTTTCATAAATTCTTTAGATTTTTTAATTCCACCACCATATAATTCATCTCCAAAGATAGAGAATCCAAATTCTTTACAATGAACCCTAATTTGATGAGTTCGACCTGTTTTTGGGAAAAAACGAACTGCAGATAAATACTCGCCAGATTTAATTAATTCAAAATGTGATAATGCTTTTTTTCCGACATCAGATGATTCAAATTGGATAGGATTTCTCTTATTGCGATTTAAAATATTATCTATTACGCCTGATTTTTCTTTCCATTGACTCCATGTAAGCGCTATATACTCTTTCTGAATAGTTCTATCCTTGAATTGATCAGAAATTTTCCAATGTGCATATTCATTTAAGGGAATAATCATTATACCTGTTGTATCCTTATCTAGTCTATGAACAATACCAGGTCTTGATGGATCTATCGCATTCTCTAATTCTTTTTCAAATCGATGTAAAAGAATATTAACCAATGTTTTATCATAATTTCCTGGAGCTGGATGCACTATAATCCCTCTGGGCTTACTAATGATAGCGAAGTCTTTATCTTGATATAATATATCTAATGGATAATCCCACTTCTCTAATGAAACTTTCTTTTCATCTACCTTATTTACAATATCAATATCTATCTGATCACTATAGCTTAACCTAAAATTCTTTTTGACTTTTTTGTGATTTACTAAAATCAATCCATTAGAAATCATTTTTTGGATATTAGTTCGTGAAAATTGAACCAATCTTGTAGATAAAAAACTATCGAGTCTTTTTAACTCGTCTGATGAAGAGACAGATATTTTCATAATATATTTACTTCTTAATAAGTATAGAACTATACAACAAGAATAACAATCCTATTGTTACAGATGCGTCGGCAACATTAAAAATATACCAATGAGCTCCATTAATATGCAAATCTATAAAATCAACCACATATCCGCGGAATATTCTATCTAATATATTTCCAACAGCTCCTCCGATAATAAGAAATAATGCAATTTGTGATGTATTATCTTCAAATTCTTTGTTCTTCAGAAGAGAAATCAAGTAAAAGGTTATTAATATTGGAAATATGATAAAGAACATTTTACCGCCTGGAAAATTAATCCCAAATGCAATTCCTTCATTTCTTATATATGTAAAATCTAATAAAGAAGGAATGACTGTAAATGAATCATATAAATTCATTTTAGCATGAACTAATATTTTTGATAATTGATCAATTAAAACAATAAAAAAAGGTAAAAAAAAATTCATACTAAATTTAATTTTTTCTTCTGCTTACAGAAAACACCTTTTGTTGCATTTGGAACCTCTAACAATCTCTCTTTATCAATTAAAGGACTATCAGGGCATTCACATTTTTTAGAATCATTTTGATATACATCGCATACACCGTATGTACCATCTTCAATTCTTTGTAATGCTTTTTTTAGATTCACAAGATAGTCAGATTCACGCGACATCAATAAAAAGCTCTTTTCTACTTCATGTGCTTCAGTACCTTCATTATGATCTTCTGTATTATTTTCTAGAAACACAGAGCTGTTACTGGATGTTGTAGAGCGAACAGCTTCTATATTATTGCTAATATCATTCATTTTACTATATATATTTTTTTCAAATTTTTTTAATTCTGATTTTGAATATTTTGTTTTAGCCACTCGAGTATCTCCTTATAATTTTTTTTTAATCAATATGTCAAATTTTTCTGATTTATACTTAAAGACAGAATTATAATCAGAATTTTCCAAACTATCCACTATATCTATACATAAAATTTCGTTCATAAAGTATTCTTTGTGGCTAGCTATAGCATGCTTTATATCATCAGAAAAACTTCCAGATAATATAATTCTGTTGTCTACATTAAAATCTGCTTCTTTTCGCATCACCTGCACATGTCTGATGAGCTCTCTAATCAACCCTTCGGCTGCTAAGCTTTCATCAATTTCAGTATTAATAGATACTATTATATCGTTTGAAAAGAACGCTTCTTCTTTTTCATGTCCTTGAATTTGAATAATAACGTCTTCCTTTATAACATCAAATTTTTCTGATGCTATCTTCTTATTATTTAAATACTTATCCATCACATCATACTGATCAAGTGTTGCAATATATTTAACTACTGATTGCATATCTTCCTCAAATTTAGAGGATAAAATCTTGAAATTTGGCTTTATAGAGAAAGAACCCATATCTTTTAAGCTTGTCATGATTGATATGGTCTTAATATTTAGTTCATCTAAAATAAGATGTTGTTGATCTAAAATAAATTCAGTGAGTGTTGGATTATTTTCATATATTTTTAAATCTGAAAGAGGTTGTCTAACTTTAATATTAGCTTTCTTTCTTGCAGCCCTACCAGATTCAATAATCTTTTTAAGCGTTTCAACCTTTTTTAATAAATCCATGTCAATTTTATCATCTTCATGCTTTACATAAGGAGATAAATGAATACTATCATGATTTTCATTCGGATCATCTTTTGAAATATTACGATACATGCGCTCTGTAATAAATGGTAAGATTGGAGCTAAAAGCTTGATAAGTGATAATAAAACGTTGTACAGCGTTTGATATGCTACAAACTTATCTGTATCATTCTCACTTTTCCAGAATCTTCGTCTATTTCTTCTAATATACCAGTTAGATAAATCGTCAATAAATAACTCTACCTTTTTTAAAAGCTTATCTGCTTCAAACTGATCATAATGAACAGTAGAATCTTTTATTAGTAAATTTGCTTTTGAAATAATCCATTTATCTAACAATGTTAAATCTTTCTCATCTACTTCTTGAGAGTGAGGTTTAAAATCATCTAAGCTTGCATAAGTACAAAAGAAAGAATATATATTCCAAAGGCTAATTAATCGTTTTCTGACTTCATCAGCTTTCTCATATCCAAATAATAAATTATTCTCTACATTTTGCCTTGTATACATCCATCTCATGACATCAACACCCATTTTTTCAGCAGCGTCATCAAACCAGATAGCATTTCCTGCTGACTTATGCATCTCTTTACCATCTTCATCTTTTACCAATGCATGCCCAAGCAATGTTTTAAATGGAGCTTTATCTTCCAGAAAAGATGACATAGCTAATAAAGAATAAAACCAATTTCTAAACTGACCAGGAAAACATTCTGTAATAAAATCAGCAGGAAACCATTCATTCCAATATTTTTTATCTTCAAAATAATTCAACGTAGAAAAAGGAACAATTCCTGCATCAAGCCATGGGTTACCAACATCAGGAATTCTTGTACCAATTAATCCTGTTTCAGGATGTTTAATTTTTACGTGATCAATCCAAGGTCTATGGGGACTATTTCCATCAAATTTTTCCCAACCTTCAACAGAAAGATCTTTCAGTTCTTCTTTAGATCCTACTACATAAAAACTACCATCTTCAAAGGTCCAAATTGGTAGAGCTAAGCCCCAAAAACGTTTCTTCGAAATCATCCAATCACCCATATTATCTAACCAATTGTGCTCTCTATCTTCTCCCCATTCTGGAATCCAATCGATATCACTGACAACATTTTTAATTCTATCTCTCCAATCCATATTTATATACCATTCATCCACTTGCTTAAATACAAGCTCATCGCCCGATCGCCAACAATGAGGGTATATATGAGGATAATCTTCCGCATATAATAACAGACTTCTATCTTTCAAATCTTGTATAATTTTTTTAGCAGTATCGGGATCTGTAACATTTAGTCCTGACATAAAATCAAATCCATCAAGAAAGTTTGCTTGGTTATCAATAGGTGATATTTCCACAAAACCTTCTTTTTTACAAATTTTATTATCTATGGATCCGCAACCGCCTGCCATGTGAACAATACCAGTTCCTTCTCCTTCTACTACCATATCATTACCTTCAGAGTCTTTTCCTCCATCGATTACAATATGACATTGTATAGGCGTCAATTCATCGTCTTTTTTATCTTCACCAATATTTGGGTAGCCTCCAGCAGTTTGTTGCGGCTCTAGATGGTCATATGGACCTTCATAAGTCCAACCAATCATATCTTCACCTTTCAAAACTTCAAGAACCTTATATCCGCCTCTTTCTTTAAATATCTGATCTAAGGTTTTTAGTTTTGGTACTCCATCAATCCAATTCTTTTTTTCTGCAAACTCTTTGCTTAATCGTTGAAATTTTAAATTATTTTCAGCAACATAATAAATGGATTCATCTGCTAATTGAATTTTTGCATAATTTATTTTTTTATTTACAGCAACAGCAATATTTGATGAAAGAGTCCATGGAGTTGTAGTCCAAATCAATATATTTTCATTCTTTTTATCTTTTAAAGAAAGCTTAACAAATACACCCTTGTGAACCGTTAGCTTACGCCCCTCAATAATCTCCATTTGAGAATAAGAAGTACCTGATCTTCCAGACCATGGAACAACGTCTGTACCTCTATAAATTTTTTCTTCATTAAACAACTTTTTTAAAAATCCCCATATAGCATAGTTATTTTCATCAGACATCGTGTAATATGAATTTTCCCAATCCATCCAATAACCCAATCTCTTTGACTGATCAGTTTGAACATCTGAGTATTTTGTAACACGCTCTTTACAAAGATTAACAAATTTTTCTATTCCAAGCTCTTCAACTTCTTTTTTTGACTTAATACCAAGCTCTTTTTCTACTTCAATTTCAACCCAGAGTCCCTGGCAATCAAAGCCGTTTTGATATCGAAGTTGATAGCCATTCATCGATTTATATCTTTGATAGAGATCTTTTAATGTTCTCCCCCAAGCATGATGAACACCCATTGGATTATTAGCTGTAATAGGGCCATCTAAAAAACTCCACTTTTCACCGTCAGAATTCTGACTTACTAATTTTTGGAAAATCTGATTTTTTTCCCAAAAATCGAGGATTTTATGTTCATTAGATATAAAGTCTATTTTTGGATTTTCTTTTCTTATACTCATGATGAATTAAGTATGAACTTATAAGAAATGTTGAATTATTGCAATTTGATTAGAATTTATCTTCTAAGTGTTAAAAATCTAGATGCGTTACCACGCTTTACTAAGAATAGAATTTTTGTATCTTTTTCGTATTTAGAAATTTCACCTTTGAACATTTTCAGATTAGATATCTTTTGTCTGCCTATACGAGTAATTAAATCTCCTTCTTCCATCCCTGATTTTTCTGCAATACCACCTTCTTCAATATCTACTACAATTACTCCTTGAATATCAAAATTTATGGAACGTTGAATATCATACTTATCAATTAAATCATCAGTAATATCAAGGACAGATAATCCAAATTCATTGTAAGTACTATTAGTATTGCTTGCCATTTCACTTCCAGACCTTTCTTCAAGCACAACGTCAATATCTTGCACTTCACCTTCTCGTGAAATGGTTAAAGTTATTTTCGCACCTGGATTAGCGCTAGATACTAGATTTTTTAATTCCGCACCATTAGTAATTTCTTTTCCTTCAAAATTAGTAATAACATCTCCTGATTCTAAACCAGACTTATCAGCAGGACTTCCTTCGACAATATCGCTAACAATAGTTCCTTTTCTAGACTTAAGATCCATAGTATCATAAAGATCTTCATTTATATCTTGCATATAAATACCTAAAAAAGAACGTACTACATAACCTTTAGAAATTAAGTCACTCATTACTTTTGTAACTATACTTGATGGAATTGCAAATCCTATCCCGGCATTAGATCTTCCATTTCCTGAAGCGATTGCTGCATTAATTCCAATAAGCTCACCATCCATATTTAGTAATGCTCCTCCGCTATTCCCTGGATTAATAGCAGCATCTGTCTGTATAAAGTTTTGATAAGTATCACCACTGCCTCTCATTACATTGTTTCTACCTATAGCACTAATAATACCTGCAGTGACGGTATGGCTAAGTGATTCAGAAAAAGGACTTCCAATGGCTAACACCCATTCTCCAACTCTTATAACCTCAGAATCACCAATTGGAACTGCTTTAATATTATCTGCTTTAATTTGGAGGATAGCTAAATCGGTACCTCGATCTAAGCCTACAACAGTAGCTTCAAAAACTCTTTTATCCATCAATTCTACCATAATTTGATCAACGGGTTTTTCGCTTCTTTCATCAAAAATAACATGATGGTTAGTAACAATATATGCATTGTCTTCATCCACAATGACGCCTGAGCCCAATGACTTACTTTCAAATTCTTCTGGAATAGATCTACCCCAGTATCTATAGAAATTTTGCACATCTTCATCCATAGTTATTGTATTGGTAGTAGTAATTGTAACAACTGATTCATTAACAGTTTCAGCGATATCAGCAAATAACTTACTAAACTGCTTGAACATAGATCCTTGAGCAAACAAGGATGATGATGCAATCAATATTATAAATAGTCTTTTCATATTTCTTTTATTTAAATGGCAACATATACAATAAGTTCCATACTTAGTTTAACCCCTCTTGTAAAAATCTTTTAAACTCTTCAATATCTCTAGTCATCCCAGGAAATTCTCTAATGACTAAATCGTTTTTATCTAAAATAACATAATAAGGTAATGCTGCTGTTTTGAATCGATTAATTTGATAATCTCTCTTTTGAATATAGTTCTCTCCAGAATCGGTATACAGGCTCACTAAAACAAAATTTGACATTATGTCTTCTACCGATTTCTTTGCAAAAATATTTCTCTCCATCCAACGACAATTCGTACATGTAACTCCAGTAAAATCAATAAATATTCTTTTGTTCTGTTCGGAAGCTATAATAAAAGCATTATCTAGAGAATGTACCCAATTCAAGTTTGATTTCACTTTTTTTGGAGGAAGATAAGATTCGATAGTTCCATTAATATTATATCCAAAATTTCCTGCTAATAAGTAAGAACCTAATATCAAAAAACTCATAGAGGCTAGCGCTCTTTGATAAGACACCGCTATTTTAGAATCATGCTTAAATCGAATGAATCCTACAATATAGAAAGCGCATAGGAACATAATAATTGCCCAACAGTAGAGTACAATTTCATAGGTGAATATATCCCACTGCCATACTAAATCTGTATTACTAATAAATTTAAAAGCTGCTGCTATTTCAAGAAATCCCATAATCACTTTTACAGAGTTTAACCAACCGCCTGATTGAGGTAATTTTTTCAAATAATGTGGGAAAAGAGCTAAAAAGAAGAAGGGCGACGCAAAAGCCAAACTAAATACTAGCATACCGATGATAGGCCAAAACCACTCACCTTGTGAAGCGGCGACTAAAATTGTACCCATAAATGCTACCGTACACGTAAAAGAAGTAAGAGTAAAAGTTAGTGCCATGAATAATATACCTGCATATCCTTCAGAACTTTCTCTCTCCAATGAAAAACGTTTTAATGATTGAGGAATCTCAATTTCATAAAAACCAAAAAGTGAAAAAGCAAAATAGGTGAATAAAAAGGCAATAAATAAATTTACGTAAGGATTAGCGGCGAGCTGTGTTGCGCCTGAAGCACCAAGAAAAATAGCTAGTAACATCCCCAATAATGTGAATGTCATAACAATGCCTAACATATAAACTGAAGCATCCTTAATAGGTGAAGTTTTTTTATCTTCACCTCTTTTCAAGAAAAAGGAAATTGTAATGGGTATCATTGGAAAAACACATGGTGTTAACAATGCAGCAAATCCCATAATTAGTGAAATAAGAAGAAATCCTCCAATATCAGAATCATCGAGCTTTAAACGATTAAATACAGAGTCTTTTGAAAAATCGAAATTATTAACTGTAAACTGCTCTCTTATATTACCGCTCTCCAACACAAATTGAACAGTGTCGCTATATTCATTAGGTGGATAACATAGATTTCCTGTACATACTTGATACTGAACTGTAACATCAAATGAATATGTACCATTAGATAATTTTTTATCTAAAACAATAGGTACTCTAAATAAAGGATTTCCTTCATGATACTTAGTAATATTATCAAAACCTTCATCATATGTTACAATAGGATCTGGTTCTATAATTCTACCTGTTTTAACAATTTCACCTGATTTGATGTTAATAACTGTTGGTTCTGGACCTTCAGGAACATCATAGATTGCATAAATATGCCATTCATCTTCAATGCTTGCTTGAACTTCTAAAACAACTACTTCACCTTGATTTGTATTATTTATATTGAACTTAAATTCAGCAGGATCGCTAAACTGACCAAATAAAATAGAAAAATATGCTAATATTGAAATTATTTTTTTCATTAATTTGCTAAGAAGATAATCTTTTCTTCAGCTTGGTCCAAAATGTTTCTTTAATGGTTTTGGCACTCTCTTCTGTCATAGAATCCAGTTGAATTAATAATCTTTCTATTTCAGATTCTGCTGCATTATATCCGTTTTGGATAAATTCTTTAGTCTTGTCAAAAGCAGACCAATGTAAATCTTCATGTTTTGGACTAATGACAAAATTAGATTGGTTTAGCAAATAAGAATTTAAATGTAGTGTTGATATATCTCTAGATCGATTCATGATTTCAAAGATATTTTCAGGTTCATCATCTGTCTTAAATGCTTTACTAATATTTACTGCAATAATAAAATCACATTCGCCCACTAATGGAGGCACAGGCGTTGGAAAAACAATCCCACCATCAAGAAGCATTCTATTATCTATATATGTTGGTTCTATAAACCCAGGAATAGAGGAACTCTTAACAACCGCATCAACAACATTACCAGACTTATAAAGCATTGGTTTTCCCGAAATCAAATCTGTAGCAGTAATAATTAAAGGTATTTTTAAATCACTGAACTGACTATTTGAAAATAAGTTATTTGCCGCCTTTGATAATCTCTCATTTTTCACAAGCGACTTCCTATTAGAGCTTACCATTAATATATATTGATTTTTTATCTGTTTGAATACTTGAGAAAAAA
>Ga0209445_1002120_pt1 | contig 10215 bp, 12 predicted proteins | sample MarorgKNORR_S2LV_4_FD_188223 | JGI IMG/M metagenome (GOLD analysis project Ga0209445, IMG submission 188223) | Marine microbial communities from the Southern Atlantic Ocean, analyzing organic carbon cycling - NADW_A/KNORR_S2/LV (SPAdes) (version 2) | ecosystem: Environmental > Aquatic > Marine >...
AGCAATCCGAACATTGAGCTCGTGTCGCGGTATGGTCGTACGGGTCGATCGGGTCATTAACGGCCACAACAACAGCCACAGCGCCAACGCGAGCATGGCCATGCCGATCCCTCCAAATACGATCATGCGGAGTTATCGTCTTGCAGCAATTTACGCACCTTCGCACGCTGATCCGGTGGAACGTCCGGTGGTCTGATATTTTTTCGCCGGCGAAAGATTCGAAACAGTACGAAGAATCCTCCCGCCATAAACAATAGGGGGGCAAGCCAGAGCAAGGCGGTACTCGGTTTAAAGGGTGGCCGGTAGAGTACGAAATCACCATAGCGAGACACCATGAACTGAACGATATCCTTATCTGAGCTTCCCGACAGGATCATGTTGTAGGTCAGTAGTCGCAGGTCACGCGCGAGTTCAGCATTGGAATCCGCGAGATTCTGGTTCTGACACACAAGACACCTAAGCTCGGCGATCAAAGCCTTATAACGAGACTCCTGGCTGCTTGACTCAAATTTGAGCGGTTCCATCACGGCATGGACCGAGGGGGGTGCAATGCCGGCACCGCAGAGCAGGACAACGGCAACAGCAGCGGACCGGAAGGCGAATCGATCAGACCGCATGGGTTATCCGGACAGAATCGGCGTTGTCTGTGCGGCCGGTTCGCGGACAGGTGCACGCGCCACAGTGCGATACCGTCTGTCAGAGGCTGCAAGCAGGCCCCCTGCAGCCATCAGTAGAGCACCCAACCAGATCCAGCGAATGAAGGCTTTGTACTGCACCCTGACAGCCCAACGGCCCCTGTCATCAAGGCGTTCGCCGAGTGAGGCATAAAAATCACCCCAGAATCCAGCCTGAATGCCGGCTTCTGTCATAGGCATCTGCTGAACCAGGTAACGACGCTTTTCTGGTGAAAGCCGGGCAATGAGGCGGCCATCGCGACTGATGATGACCGTACCAGTTTGTGCGACGTAGTTAGGGCCCGACAGATTTTGGACACCGTCGAACTGGTATTCATAGCGACCGACTGAAAAGCGTTCACCGGGCGCCATACTGAGATCTTTTTCCGTCGAATAAATGGTCGTGAAGGCAACGCCAATCACAAATATACCGATGCCCGAGTGTGCCAGTGTCATGCCCCAGTAGGCCCGGGGGGTCCGCGTAAGACCCTGCCAACGACGTCCAGGTGTAGCTCGAATCCACAGCCCTCGTATAGCCGTAAACATCGCCCAGCAGCCGAGTGTGCCGGCGCTGGCTGCAGCAAGTGAATAGTGATCCATGGCCAACGGACAGATCCCACCTGCGAGCAAACTGGCCAGAAGCAGCATGCCGAGATCACCCCGAAGTCGGGCAAAGGTGTCTTTTTTCCAGCGACAGAGCGCACCAAATCCCATTGCAACAACCAGTGGCACCGTTAGCGGAACGAAAATGGAATTGAAATAAGGTGGGCCGACCGAGATCTTGCCCAGGCCGAGGGCATCTATGAACAGCGGGTAAAGTGTGCCCAATAAGACAGTCGCCGTGGTCGTCACGAGCAGGACATTGTTAATCAACAAAGCGCTTTCACGCGACACAGGGTTGAATCCAGGCACACTACGGATACTCGGCGCGCGCCAGGCATAGAGAGTCAGTGAGCCACCGACCACGATGACCAGAAAGATAAGTATAAAAAGACCTCTCTCAGGATCGCTTGCAAAAGCATGTACCGATGTGAGCACCCCGGAACGCACCAGAAACGTGCCTAGTAATGACAGTGAAAACGCGAATACTGCGAGTAGAACGGTCCAGGCCTTGAAAACGCCTCTTTTTTCAGTCGCCGCAAGTGTGTGAATAAGGGCGGTACCCATCAACCAGGGCATAAAAGACGCGTTTTCAACCGGATCCCAGAACCACCAGCCACCCCAGCCAAGTTCGTAGTAAGCCCACCAGCTGCCCAGCGCAATACCCAGTGTCAGAAAAGACCAGGCTGTTGTGGTCCAGGGGCGGGACCATCGGGCCCAGGCCATGTCCAGTCGCCCGGTTATCAAAGCCGCGATTGCAAACGCAAAAACTACCGAAAACCCGACATACCCCAGATAAAGCATCGGCGGGTGGATCGCAAGTCCAGGATCCTGCAGGAGTGGGTTCAGGTCCCGTCCTTCCGTTACCGGCGGAAATTGCCGACTAAAAGGGTTGGAGGTAAACAAAATAAAAGACAAAAAGCCGACGCTGATAAGACCCATGACGCCCAGAACTTTAGCGATCATGTCGTCCGGTACAGTGCGGCTGAAAATAGTTACAGCCCCTGTCCACCCGGAAAGGATCAGCACCCATAACAACAGCGATCCTTCATGAGCGGCCCAGACGCCCGAGATCTTGTACAGCAGCGGTAGTTTCGAATTTGAGTTGTTCGCAACATAGCTTACGCTGAAATCATTATCCAGAAAAGCGTAAGTGAGACAGCCATAGGCGATTGCGACAAAGACCAGTTGTACCCAGACAGCGGGCCTGGCCACGGCAATGCAGGTGGTATGCCGCCGGATTGAGCCGTAAAGCGGGACGATACCGAGTACGACTGCGGTGCAAAACGCAATGATGAGGGCCAGCAGCCCCAGTTCAGCCGTCACTTGAGCCCCATCTCCTTGGCCTTCTTCAACGCATCCGCGACTTCTGGCGGCATATAGTTTTCGTCATGTTTCGCCAGCACCTGTTTTGCTTCAAAGAGGCCATTGCTGTTCAACATGCCCTGAGCAACGATTCCCTGGCCTTCGCGGAAAAGGTCCGGCAGGAAACCTTTGTAGGTTACGGTAACTTGCTCGACAGTGTCGGTCAGAGTGAATTCGACGGTCAGGTCATCATCAGGGCGCCTGACCGAACCTTCGACGACCATACCGCCCAAGCGGAAACTGGTCTGTTGGGGCGCTTCGCCGGCCTTGACCTGCGTTGGGCTGAAAAAGAGGTTGATATTCTCTCTGAGTGCGAGCAGCGCGAGGCCAAGTGCGACAGAAACGCCCAGAACCAGTAGACCAACGAGGATAAATCGCTGTCTGCGTAAGGGCGTCACGGCGCTTCAAGTCGATTGCGATTTTTGTGCCGCGAAAATTCACTGAGAAGACGTCGGTGGCGTCGAAGCGGAACTATAAGGTTCAGGATGAGCACGATGGCTACGATGAGATAGGCAGGCCAGACGTAAAGACCGTAGCCGCCCATATTCAGGAATTCGGTCATGGCTGGCCCGCTGAAATCAGTCGTTCCACCCATTGCGTGCGTTGTTCGCGCGCCAGAATCTCGGGGCGAATTCGTGCGAGGACAGCAGTAACAAAGTGAATCTTGAATGCCAGTGCCATCAGCAGTAACGGAATCAACATCGAGAGGTGGATAGAGGGTGAGTCAAATTTAGATACGGTAGGGCCCTGGTGTAGCGTACTCCACCACTCGACCGAGTAGTGAATGATGGGTAGATTCACAACACCGACGAGAGCCAGTACTGCACCTGCCCGGGCTGCGGTACGTCTGTCATCGATGGCCGATTGCAGCGCCATGTAACCCAGGTAGAGAAAAAGCAGAACAAGTTCGGAGGTAAGTCGTGCGTCCCAGATCCACCAGGTGCCCCACATGGGCTTACCCCATATAGAGCCGGTGACTAATGCAAGGAATGTATAGGAAGCGCCTATAGGAGCACTCGCCCGGGCCACCACCTCTGCCAATTTTATTCGCCAGACCAAGGCAATGGTGCCCGCAATGGCGAGAACAACATAAACAAACATCGACATCCAGGCTGCAGGAACATGGACGAAGATGATGCGGTAGCCGTCTCCTTGCTCGTAATCCGTTGGCGCCAGTGCAAGACCGGTGTAGAGGCCAACACCAAAGAGCACGATGCAAAGCCCTCCCGCCCAGGGCAGTAGTTTCCCGGCCAGGCCGTAAAAGTACGGCAGCGAGCTCAGTCTGTGGAAGGCGAGGGAAAGAGATGACATTAATTTTCAGTGCCAGATACGGATCGTGTTGGTCAGTTCGTAACAGTGGTTGCCGCGACCGGCCCGATTCACCACAGGTAGCGATATCGGGTGGTAGGCAGCCTGGAGTGCGTATTTTAGGCGACTGAGCCCGAAAAATGACGATAGAAAGTGTTTATGAGAGCCTGAATCTGGTGTTATTCCAGAATTTTTTGACGATGGTCGCACCGGGGCAGTGTGCAGCGGCGTTCTGAAAGTGGTCCACAATCGCCGAAGGGTTGTGGTCCATATGTGTCATAAATACACTTTGTCACTTGTTGAGTTTAGGATCTGGATCCAGATGAACACAGACAGCGCCAGGCGCCCGGTACTGGCTTCACAATTGGACTTGTTGGAAGTTTCGAGCAGCATCACCGCATTGCCGCGGGTGGGTGCTGTCGCCTGTCCGTGCCTTGATGCGTTTGAGGCAGATGCATTGGTGTCTGTCGTCGATGAGCTCGAATATCGGCCTGCCCGTGCCACAACAGGATCCAAAAAGGCACCTGTCTACCAGGATTTTGATCTGTGTTACGACATACCGAGTGACCACGGTTTATGGGAGTTTGCTCAGGTGCTGGAACAGGCGTTGACGAATGCTCTGGCCGGCGCTGAAGTCGACAGTGCAGGTTATCCATTGCGACTGAATGATTTGATCGTCCAGCGGTACCCACCGGGGTGCGCCGGGATTACCCCGCACCGGGATCATGTGCGTTACGGCTTCCTGATCGTCATTATTCTGCTCACAGGTGATGGCTATTTTGGTGTCTGTCATGACCGCCAGGGCAATGGATCTAGAGAGGTCGAATTCAAGCCTGGTGATCTTTTGTTGATGGGTGGACCTGGGCTGGTATCAGGCTTTACGCGGCCTTTTCATTTCGTGAATGGTGTTACTGATACGCGTCGAACAATAGGGCTACGGTATGACACGCAACAAGTCAGACTGGTCAGCTGAGTGACGGCTTGGGATCGACTTTGCGTCACACAGCAGAAGCCGAAGTTGGGTTGCCAGGAGACACCAGTTGATGAGCAATACATTCCCGGGTCCTGGCGAAGATAAATACTTTGAAGACTATGAGGCGGGTCGAGTATATGAACTGGGTTCAATCCGTGTTGAACTTGGCGAAGTGATCGACTTTGCGACCCGCTACGACCCGCAGTACTTTCATATCGATGAGATCCGGGCAAAGGAGTCGATCTATGGCGGCATTATCGCCAGCGGCTGGCACACCGCCAGCATGATGATGCGCGTATTTGCGGATAGTTTTCTGTCGGACGTATCCAGTCAGGGTTCACCTGGCCTGGACGAGTTGCGTTGGTATCATCCGGTTCGACCCGGAGACACCTTGTTTGTGAGGGCGGTAGTTCTGGAAGCCAGACTGTCTAAAAGCAAGCCGGAGCTCGGCGTGATGCGCACCCGAACAGAAGTGCACAATCAGAACCATGAGCTTGTGCTGTCATCTACCGCAGCGAATTTCATACGCCGGCGACCGGCTGGTAAAACGTGATTAACCCCGCTGGAGATCTGGATTGACTTGCTTATGATGAAACGTGCTAAACGAGGAGTGTTATGAGCGACCATAAGATCTACCGGACACCGTCGGCTTACGGCTATCCACTGCTGATCAAGCAATTGCTGAACACCCTCGAACTCAGACACCCTGATCAGGAAATCGTTTATGCGGATCTACTTCGCTACACCTATCGGGACTTCAAGAAAAGAATCGCCCGGTTAGCAAACTTGTTGACGTCACTGGGTGTAAGGGAAGGAGATACTGTGGCCGTGCTGGACTGGGACAGTCACCGGTACCTGGAATGTTTTTTTGCCATCCCGATGATTGGCGCGGTGTTACATACCGTCAACATCCGACTGTCGCCTGACCAGATACTGTACACGATGAACCATGCCGGAGATGACATCGTACTTATTAACGAAGAATTTGTGCCGCTGATGGGCACCATTCTGAGTCGGGTAGAAACCGTTAAAGACTGGGTGGTTATATCTGAATCAGGCGATAGCCCCGAGTCAGCGATTCGGTTTTCTGGTGAATATGAAGCTTTGCTAGGCGCACAGTCTGAAGAATATGCCTTTGAAGATTTTGACGAGGAGCTGCGCGCCACCATTTTCTATACCACCGGCACCACAGGAAATCCCAAAGGCGTCTATTACAGTCATCGTCAGATCGTACTGCATACGCTGGGTAAGGGCCTGGCTATGGGGAGTCCGGCAGAGCAAGGCCGGTTTCATGACCAGGATGTCTATATGCCCCTGACACCGATGTTTCATGCCCATGCCTGGGGTGTGCCCTATCTGGCGACATTACTCGGGGTCAAACAGATCTACCCGGGGCGTTACGAGCCAAAGAAGTTGCTGAATCTTTTTCAGAAGGAGTCCGTCACCTTCTCCCATTGTGTACCGACAATTTTGCACATGGTGTTGAATGCTCCAGAGGCGGAATCAGTTGATTTTAGCGGTTGGAAAATGACGATTGGTGGCTCCGCGCTTCCGGTGGCATTGGCCGTGCAGGCCCGTGCCCGTGGAATTGATCTATTCAGCGGCTATGGCATGTCAGAGACGGGTCCCGTATTGACCCTTGCTCAACTGTCGGGCGAATACATGGCTAGTGGAGAAGACGAGCAGATCGATGTACGCTGCAGGTCAGGCCGACCGGCTCCCTTGGTCGACATTCGAGTTGTTGATGCGGAAATGAATGACCTTCCGCATGATGGCGTCACGATAGGTGAAGTCGTGGCTCGGGCGCCCTGGCTGACGCAAGGATATTTTAAGGATCCCGAACAGTCTGAAGAACTCTGGCGGGGCGGCTACCTCCACACGGGCGACCTGGGGTACCTTGATGATTCTGGTTATTTGAAAGTGACCGACCGGGTGAAGGATGTCATCAAAAGCGGTGGTGAATGGATCTCGTCAATCTATATGGAAGACATTGCGCTCCAGCACGACAACGTCAGTGAGGCGGCAGCGATTGGAATTGCCGATGAAAAGTGGGGAGAGCGGCCGCTGGTCCTGGTGGTTCCGCGGCAGGGTGAACTGGACCCGGAAACGGTGCGCAACGAGTTCTTACAGGCAGTCTCGGATGGCTTGATCTCGAAATGGGCTGTGCCAGACCGGATAGAGGTCGTTGATGCGATACCCAAAACCAGCGTCGGTAAGATCGACAAAAAGCATTTACGGACTCAGTTCCGTTAGGGTGCTGAACTTGGTTTGACCCATTGATTCAGGCGGACCGGTGCAGATGTAGCCCCATGCTGATTCGATCTTCGACACAGAACCCCAGAGATTCATAGAACGCAACCACCTGTGCATTATCGGATCTGATCTGTAGATTGACTTTGATGCACCCCAATTGACGTAATGCGTCCAGGGCGTGCGCGACCAGGCGCCGAGCGATTCCGTGGCGGCGGTGAGGATGATCGACAGCTACCGCGTAGAGCCAGCCTCGGTGTCCGTCATAACCCGCCATCACTGCGCCGACAATAGAATCTTCTTCGAGGGCGACGAATATCAGGTCGTCTACAGCCCGCTTGGCGGAGATCACCTGACTCGGGTCGTTATGCGGTGGATCATCCGGGAATACGCGTTGCCAGAGGTCTATGAGCGCCTGCCAGTCGTCATTCTGGTAGGCTCTGAGCTTCATCGGATGATTGTACGGGAGTGTCCTGCCTTAAGACAGTGGAAAGTACTGGCTAAGCCATTCCGCTGGGTCTGCAATAATCAGCAACATCACATAGGTTAGGCTGACTGCTATCAGCGTGAGCAGGAGCGTGCCATAAAACAGCAGGCTGATCAGTTTTCCCAGAATCAAGTCAGTGGGATCATGAGCAGGGCTACGCCAGCTGTCCAGAAATAAGTCGAAGAACATTTGCAGCAGGCGATAAAGTATCCAGGCAATCACCAGAGCAAATCCAACACCACTCAACTTGAAGTCGAACACTGTACCGAACCAGAGCGTCCGTGCAAACGCTGACAGCCAGGTGAAGACACTGCCGAATGTGGTGGCAAGAAAACCAAGTGTAGAGGAAATGGTGTCTGTCATAGCCTCAAACTATTTGTGGATGCAACCCACCACGGGCTCTGTTCATCGTACGCTTAGGGCTCAAGGTGTGTGCCCAGTGACTATAGGGTCTGCAACTGTTAAATAAATGACAGTACCCTGCAGAATTAAGCTTGATCGATTGTTTCTGCAATCCGCCGCCGAACAGGATAGCCAGGATTCTTGATCAATTGGGTCGGTTTGAATCAAGGTCATCATATAATACGCCTGCCACGGCGCCTACTGATTGGTCGGTAGCGACAGATTCAGATCTAGCGATAGAGAATGTTGAGCTCTGTAAATGTCTAAAAACAGAATTTTTTCAGGTGTTCAGCCCACGGGCAGTCTTCATCTAGGCAATTACCTGGGTGCCATTCGGAACTGGGCCAGGCTCCAGGATGAGTTCGAAGCAATTTATTGCGTGGTGGACTTACACGCCGTCACGGCCCCGCATGATCCTAAAGAACTGAGTCGTGCGACTCGGGAGGTGACTGCCGGCCTTATTGCTTCGGGCATAGACCCTGCGCGATCCATAATTTTCAACCAGTCGATGATCCCGGAGCATGCCGAGCTGTCGTGGTTGTTTAACTGCGTCGCGCGGCTCGGCTGGTTGAATCGAATGACGCAGTTCAAGGAAAAAGCCGGGAAGAACCGGGAACAGGCGTCCGTCGGGCTGTATGTTTACCCGGTTTTAATGGCTGCCGATATTCTGGCGTACAAGGCCACGCATGTTCCCGTGGGGGAAGATCAAAAGCAGCATCTTGAGCTGACCCGGGATATCGCGCAGTCATTCAACTCAACCTACGGGGTTGATTATTTTCCGCTGCCTGAACCTCAAATCTTTGGCTCAGCGACAAGGGTTATGAGTCTTCGTGACGGCACAAAAAAGATGAGTAAATCGGACGAATCGGATTACTCCCGCATCAACATGATCGATGGAGCGGATGAGATTGAGCAGAAAATTCGCAAGGCAAGAACAGATCCCGATCCACTGCCAGAGTCTGTTGAAGGGTTGGCGGAGCGGCCGGAGGCGCTGAACCTGGTTTCGATCTATGCGGCCCTGGAAGATATCGAGATCGACCAGGTTATCCAGGAATACCAAGGGCAGGGGTTCAGTACATTCAAGAAAGCGCTGGCAGACTTGGCAGTGGCACGGCTGGACCCTGTGAGCAGTGAAATGAAGCGGCTGACCGCTGAACCAGGAGAGATAGACCAGATTCTTGCTGATGGTGCGGACCGGGCCGCACAACTCTCCAGGCCGATCGTGGCCGAAGTGCGTGAAATCATGGGGTTTCTTGATCCTAATAGATCATGACCTGCCTGAACTGAGCACCTCATTCGCGGTGTTGGCCCGTATCTGAAAGACTGTGTCAGGTTGGTACCCACACCCAACTGGGTCGGTAACCTTTTACGATGAAGGTAGCGGCTGTTTTCTGACGTAGTTTTTTATTATCCCGAGTCTGTGATCGAAAAATAATAATCGCTTATATCATTAACAGTAGAATCGTTGGGCGAGATCAGTTTGATCTGATACTCTGAACTATCTGGGAGGGTATCGTGAGGCGTCCACTCCATACCAGTTGCGTTCTGTTTAGATTCATCGTTTTCGTCAGCAATGCGGTAGTGGAAAACACCCGACTTATAAAGATCGACGCATACCGATCCTGCCCAGTTATTGTCCAACGGGTGCTGACGGGGTACAGCATCTTCGGATTGGTGCGCCATGGTCCGCGTGTGTCAGAATTGCGGAGCCAGCATGCTAGCTAGGCTTTGAAGGTCTTTCGCATCTTTAAACATTGGTTTCTTCTCAATCCCAATCATATGACGGGTTCGGTTACCGAACTGGAAGAAGATGAAATTCCGCAGACGCTGAAGTGCGGCTTCACAACCTGCATCAACGGAATTATGGGATAATTCAGCGGGTTTCCATACAATTACCGGTTCCAAAATGATGAGATTTTTAATTACCGACGCCTGGGCACAAGTAGGTGAGGGTGGCGGCAGTAGCCTGCTCAGTTTTCTGCCATTGGTCCTAATTTTTGGACTGTTCTATTTCCTTTTGATCCGCCCCCAACAGAAAAAGAAGAAAGAACACAAGGACCTGGTAGCGGCAATGAAGGTAGGCGACGAGGTCACCACCAACGACGGCCTGCTGGGTAAGGTGAAGGATTTGGATGACAACTTTGTAACGATCGATG
>Ga0209445_1002129_pt1 | contig 10183 bp, 6 predicted proteins | sample MarorgKNORR_S2LV_4_FD_188223 | JGI IMG/M metagenome (GOLD analysis project Ga0209445, IMG submission 188223) | Marine microbial communities from the Southern Atlantic Ocean, analyzing organic carbon cycling - NADW_A/KNORR_S2/LV (SPAdes) (version 2) | ecosystem: Environmental > Aquatic > Marine >...
TCTACCGAGGTTAGGAGGCTCTCCTCGATCTCGTCGTAAATGGGAAGTGCACCCGCATTAACAATCCCCATATCGAGCCCTGCGTCGATCGCGTGATAAAGGAATGCTGTATGCATTGCCTCCCGCACTTGGGGGCTTCCACGGAATGAAAATGAAACGTTGCTGATGCCACCACTCGTGAGCGCGTGTGGACAGGTCTCCTTAATTTTCCTGATTGCTTCAATGAACCACATAGCGTAGCGCTCGTGCTCTTCAATACCTGTTGCGACCGCAAAAACATTACAGTCGAAGATGATGTCCTCGGGAGGGAACCCCTCTTCGTGTACGAGAATCTTGTATGCCCTCTGGCATACCTCGAGACGCCGCTCCGGGGTGTCAGCTTGCCCCTCTTCATCGAATGCCATAACAACAGCGGCTGCGCCTAGCTTACGTACTTTCTGTGCACGCTCTCTAAATGCATCCTCACCGTCCTTGAGGGAGATAGAGTTCACAACCCCCTTACCCTGAAGGGTCTTGAGACCTGCTTCGATCACGTCCCAATCAGAGGAATCCACCATAACCGGGATTCTTGCAATCTCGGGTTCGGATGCCATGAGATTGAGGAAGTGTGGCATCGCAGCCAATGAGTCCAGGAGTCCTTCGTCCATATTGACGTCAATTATCTGAGCGCCGCCTTGAACTTGATCCCGCGCAACTTCGAGGGCGGTTTCATAGTCATTTTCTTTGATGAGCTGAGCGAAGCGACGAGACCCTGTGACATTCGTCCTCTCTCCCACATTAACGAATAGTGCTGATGGTCCAATTGAGACTGGCTCTAGCCCTGAGAGATTAGTTCTGCGTTGTATCTCGGGAAGTTTTCGTGGCTTTCGGCTTTTAACCTTCTCGGCGATTGCTCGAATGTGATCAGGAGTCGTACCACAGCATCCACCGACGATATTCAAGAAGCCTGCGTCAACGAACTCAGCTGTTACGTTAGCCATGTGCTCTGGTGTTTCGTCATAACCACCAAATTCATTTGGAAGGCCTGCATTGGGATAGCAGCTAATTGGGAGTGGAGCCACGGTAGCCAGCTCTTCTATATGGGGCCGCAGCTCGTCAATCCCTAGGGCGCAGTTAAAGCCGATACTGAACAGCCCGTTTGGACGACCACGTCCAGGCTGCACACCATGTGCGACCGAGTTATAGAACGCTTCGGGGGTCTGACCCGAGAGTGTCCGACCACTTCGATCAGTAATAGTTCCCGATACCATTACGGGGATATCCAGACCTGTCTCTGCGAGTACGGTAGAGAGCGCGAACAATGCTGCCTTGGCGTTAAGAGTGTCAAAGGCAGTTTCAATCAGGAGTACGTCAGAACCGCCCTCTATCAATCCGTGTGCTTGTTCAAGGTACGCTTCTGATAATTCATCAAATGTGGTATTCCTCGCCCCTGGATCGCCAACGTCCGGGGATATGGAGGCGGTGCGATTAGTAGGACCCAGCGCTCCGACGACCCATTTAGGATGACCTGGGTCATCTCGCTCAGCATCTATGACCGCGGCACGAGCGAGGCGTGCTGCTTCCCGGTTGAGCTCTCTTGCTTTCCCTTGGAGGTCGTAGTCGGCAAGCGAAATTCGATTTGCATTGAAGGTGTTAGTCTCAATCAAGTCTGCCCCAGCTGATAGGTATTCCTGGTGGATCTCCTTGATCAAGCTTGGTTGAGTTAGAGAGAGTACGTCGTTCGCCCCGATTAGGGGTGACGTATGTTCAGGGAAGAGGTCACCTCGAAAATCATCTTCGTTAAGAGAGTGACGCTGGATCATTGTTCCCATCGCCCCGTCCATCACTAGAATCCGTCTATCGAGGTGTTCCCGCAGGAGGTCAATCCGCTTTGCCCTCGTGCGTTGCTCTGATTCTGGTATCAATACCATGGTTGCCTCGACGAAAAAGCCCCTTCGCTGCTAGGTGCGATGGGGCGTGGGCTTTTTAGCTTGTTCGCCAACGAATCACACCTGATACGTTGTGCGGGCCGCAATACACCTTAAATTGCCCGTCAAATGTTTCCAGAAAGCTAGCATCTCTATATGAGGTGACAAGTTACGCTAGTATGGACCTAGGTCAGAGTGCCTGTGCATACCTCTGTGACAGGGCCGCGTAATACCACCTCGAGTTCAGCGTTTACGTGAACCTCAAGAGAGCCCCCTATCGTATCAACCATTATAGCCCCTGGGTTGATTCTCCCACTCGAAACGGCGGCCACAGCAACTGCACAGGCACTTGTACCTGATGCCGACGTGGGACCCACACCTCGCTCCCATATAGCAGCTTCGAGCCTGTTTCCTGAAGGGGGACCCACCAGCTGCACATTCGCACCATTTGATAGGTCGGAGTGAGTCGCTAGAAAAGGGCCGATAGACTCCAGTAGTGTATTACTTACCTCGGAGACAAATACAACCAGGTGAGGATTTCCGACTGAGACGGGGATCACGTGAAGGCGAGATCCATCTGGTCCAAGAATTTGTCCGGAACCATCAAGGGAAGAACTATTAAGGCCTACTGAATCAGGACCGACTTTCGCCTGTCCCATTTCCGCTGAAATATCGTAGATACCGTCCTGCACATCATGGACGGTCATGCGGACGAGATCTCCTCCTACGGTGACTTCGAATGGAGCATCACTCACTCGAGCTTCTTGATAGAGATAAGCAGCTAGAATCCGTAGTCCATTTCCACTGCGTTCAAATTCGCTGCCATCCGGATTGAACATGCGTAGTTGGGGCAAGCTTCTTTGAAGTTCCCCCAGCAGCACAACTATACCATCTGCGCCGACTCCATGGTTACGATTGCAGATCTCAAGGACTTTATCAGGAGTCGCGATCCATTCAGATCCTTCCTCGAAGATCAGGTAGTCATTTCCCAGGCTATGAGCCTTATAGAATGCCCTACTCAGCATGGGGCGGGGTCCCCATTGAGTCATTTCGGCCTCAGTTTCCCAGGGTGGCTATTGAGTTGGGTTAAGATACAGGAGTTTTACTAGGGTTTCTGGTAAAAACTCCCACTAAGTTCTCACCCGGACTAATAGCACCATCGCAACCCCTAGGAATACTATATTTGGGAGCCAAGCCGCCACGATTGGGGATAGTGTGCCGATCTCGCCAAATGCTGCACTGACTTTGAGCATCAGGATATAGAAAAGTACAATTCCGAGAGAGATCCCTATACCTAAGGCGGTTCCACCACGCTTACTGCTAGTAGCAAGTGGTGCTCCGAATAGGATTACTACTAGCGTTGCGAAGGGGATCGCGAGCTTCTGTTCACGCTTTACGAGTAACTCTTTAGCATTCCCTCCTGTTCTCTGGATGATCGTTGCCAGGTTATCGATCTCAGCATATGTCATCTCTTCCGGCTCCCGCGGAGCCTCTAGGAACTCTTCGGGTTTCTCGGTTAGCTCAGCCATACGCAGGCGATCAAACTCGATTGACTTCTCAGCTGAGTCTGGTGTCAGAGTCCGAAAAAACCCGTGGCGTAAAGTCCAACCCTCGCGCGAGTTCCACATGGCTGCGTCAGCGATGACATGAAGCCCGGACATACTAGGCGTCGGGGGCCGTTCGATAATGATATTTGACATGCTGCCATCGCCCGCAGTCAGCCTGTCCACTTGCCAGATTAACCCATTCTCCGATTGGTAGACGAAGTCGCTTCGCCAAGATCTCATAGGGTCTTCATCATTCAGAATCTGCGCTGCGATTCGATTTCCCTTGGGTACGATTTCGGTCAGACCCAGGGCTACCACAGTTAGGGCCACACCAACGACTACCAGTGGTAAGACCGTCCTGTGGAACGAGATACCTCCCGCTTTAGCCGCCACGATCTCTCGGTGCCTGGTCATGTCGTGCACAGTGAAGACCGCTGCAATTAGGCTAGCGATTGGAAAGGACCACTGGATGAACTGGGGGAGTTGATAGAAGTAGGCTACGCCGATATCTACAAGCGCAACTCCTCGATCAAGGTAGTCGTCGAGGTTCTCTGTAAGGTCGCCAAGGATCAGTAAAGGAGGAGCAGCGAAGATGAACAGCAAGAAGCTGCGCAGGAACGTCCATGCTACCAAGCGATCTAGGATCCGCATTATACGGATGCTCCTTTAGGCTGCTGAGGGCGGCTTCTAAAGATACGAGCGACCCTAGAAATCCCTTGGCCCCTAGCAGTGGAGGTGGTACTTCCCATCCGGCTGACTAGAATGAGCCCGACACCAAGGAATACAAGGTTGGCTAGCCACATCGTTATAGCTGGGTCCGCGAAGCGCCGATCAGCTAGGGTTTCACCTCCGATTAGGCCGAGCCAGTAGATAGCAAAGATCCCACTTGAAGTAGCTGCGACCATACCCACCCCTCCAGTGCGAAAACGCAAAGCCAGTGGAGGTCCAATGATTGTGAACACCAAACACGCGAAGGCGATCGCGAGTTTCTTATGAATTTCAACTTTGTAGCGATTTGCCGCAGCTCGAAGAGTTGCTCCTCTGGAGACGCGGGTACGACTCGAGATGACGACTGACTGTGTGATAGGATCTCGCGAGAGCAGGGAGGTACCGTCTGTGAAGGCTCTGGTGCTGTTACGCGTCTGATATAATTGCATGGTCCCAACCATAGAAGTGTCCTCATCTATGGGGCGTCCTAGTGCCAGACGCAGCGCTTGAAGAGCTTTTTCTCGATTATCGATTCTGACTGAGTCTAGCTCTGCTTCCCTTGCGGACACACTCTCGGTGAGGAGCTTGAAGCCCATTTCACGATCTGAACGGTCTGATCCGCCGAAGCGTCGCTCAAGCTCATTCCCAACATCGCGGAGTGGGATGATTTGTTTGTCGAAGTATACACGCTGGAACCCACCGAGACGGTCAGTTTGGACTTCGTGCACTACTCCATCAAACAGGGTGAGATATAAATCAGTTTTTTCCGCATTGAACGCCATCTCACCGCTAGCCGCGTATGTAGTGCGCTTTCGACTCGAGCTGTTAGAGTCAAAAATTGTGACTTCTTCCAGTTTATTGGCCACCTGATCGATTCGATCAGCAGTCATGAAGTAGACGTCTACGCCAGATTCAGTTTTGATTTCGTTGACGATCTGTTCGCGCAGTTCAAGGGTTGGGCTTTTGCGCCCTATGTCTACAAGGAGGTTCTTGAGCCGATGATTAGACTCGGGAAGGATCTGGTCGTTGAAGTAGAGCATCGCCACGGTAACCACAGCCCCCATCCCGAGCAGCGGCACGAGAACGCGGGTGGGCTTAATACCACCGGCAGACATTGCCGTGATCTCATTTGATGACGCCAACTCAGTGAACGAGTACAGAACTGCTACCAATACAGACATAGGGAGGGACAACGCGATCGTATGAGGTAAGGAGAGTACCATAAACTCAACCACCACCGTCCACGGGAGCCCTTTGCCAATCAGACCTTCGATCCTCTGTGCAACAGCATTAAGGAAGATTAGTCCCGTGATCGTCGCCAAAGCGAAGATAAAGGGCCCGATATGGATCTTTATCAGATACCTAGTGAGGACTCCTAAACGCATCGCTACTCCATACACACCGAGTTCGAGTAAAGCGCCCCACCCGGAAGCTAGGTACTTCGTCCGGCTATATTCAAGGCGCGTTCTTCATCGCTGGTCACCACTGCCTACACTCTGGACCCTCACTCTGTTCGCTTATAGAGATGGTACTACGGCATCATATTTTCTTTAGTAACCATTCCACTCAACTTCTGGATCCGCTTTGCCCACAGACCCAGTAATCACTGGCCTAATTCTATTTCTAGCTGGGTTGGCCGCGGGTACTGTCAATTCGATTGCGGGTGGGGGCTCTTTGTTCACTCTACCTCTGCTGATCTTTTTGGGTTTACCACCGACTGTAGCGAACGCCACGAACCGTATCGCAGTTCTAAGTGGTGGAATCGGTGCCAGCGAGACCTTTCGAAGAAGTGGGCTTGTCCCTGTCGCTTGGCTGAAACTCGCAGCTCCACCAGCTCTGATTGGTGCGGTATTTGGAACGGGCGCAGCCCTTATGGTCGGTGATCTTGCTTTCCAAAGAATCTTGTCGTTTGTCTTAGTCTTAGCGGCAGGCTGGGTATTCTGGAACCCGATTAGGCCTCCAAATGAAGGAGGCCATTTTCCACCAACTGGAGCAGCGAGGTGGATCTCACGTGCTGCGTTCTTCCTTGTTGGAGTGTATGGTGGTTTTATACAGGCCGGCGTCGGATTTATCGTACTTACGATTACCTCAGCTAATGGCCTTGATCTCATCCGAGGTAACGCGATCAAGGCTCCTCTTGTTTTCTTATTTACCCTGGTCACCGTGGTCCTCTTCACCTACTCAGGAATGATAAACTGGGGGATGGGACTGGCATTAGCTGCTGGCCAAGTTCTGGGTGCAACGTTAGGGGTACGTCTACAGATCCTCAAAGGTCAGGAATGGGTTCGCCACGTTCTGACTTTAATAATCCTGGCCTGTGCGGTCCGTCTAATGGTGATGGGTTGAGAAGAACCCGAGTAAGATCTGAGTTCGACGTCGCCAGTGGATTTTGGTCAGGAGATGAGTGAGCTAGGTCCTGTCAAAACTTGAGGTATAAGTCTGCAGCTTGGGGAGATGCCCACCACCTGTATCTCTACTAGTAGCGGTAGTAGTCAGGCTTATATGGTCCTTCCTTAGCCACGCTGATGTATTCTGATTGCTCTTCTGTGAGTTCCGTTAATTTTGCACCAAGCTTATCCAGATGGAGCCTGGCAACTTTCTCATCCAAGTGCTTTGGAAGCACATAAACACGCCTCTCATACTTGCCGGTGTTTCGAGCAAGTTCGATTTGTGCGATGACTTGGTTCGTGAAGGATGCTGACATCACGAAGCTCGGGTGCCCTGTAGCGTTCCCTAGATTCATAAGCCGCCCTTCTGAGAGGATCAGCACAGAGTGGCCATCTGGGAAAGTCCATTCGTGATATTGTGGCTTGATTTCGCTCTTAATGATCCCTGGGACCTTCTCCAAGCCAGCCATGTCGATCTCATTATCGAAATGACCAATATTCGCCACGATAGCCTTGTCCTTCATAGAGGTCATATCAGCCGCCGTGATGATGTCACGGTTTCCGGTTGCAGTGACGAATACATCAGCCGTCTCCAAGACATCTTCGAGCCGCAACACAGAGTATCCTTCCATTAAAGCTTGAAGTGCGCATATGGGGTCGATTTCAGCTACGACCACTCGCGCACCTTGGCTCTTGAGTGCTTGCGCGCACCCTTTGCCTACATCGCCATATCCGAGGATCACCGCAGTTTTGCCGGAGAGCATGACATCGGTTGCTCGATTCAATCCGTCGACTACTGAGTGCCGGCAACCATAAAGGTTGTCAAACTTCGACTTTGTGACTGAGTCATTAACGTTAATTGCAGGGAAGAGGAGAGTCCCGGCTTCTTCCATCTCGTAAAGTCTTTTGACGCCGGTTGTGGTCTCCTCGGACACTCCTCGGATAGATGATGCAATACGTGCCCATTTTCCTGGGTCTTCAGAGAGTGTTTGATGGATCAATTGTAAGATAACTCGCCATTCGTCCGGATCATTCTTCGGATCGAAATCGGGAATACCTTCCGGCACAGCGAACTCGACGCCCTTGTGAATGAGCAGAGTCGCATCTCCGCCGTCGTCAACGAGCAGGTCAGGCCCCGATCCGTCTGGCCATGTGATCATTTGATCGGTGCACCACCAGTATTCCTCTAATGTTTCTCCTTTCCATGCGAAGACAGATGTTCCGCTTGGATTTTCCGATGTTCCTTCTCTTCCAACAACAACTGCGGCAGCCGCATGGTCTTGCGTGGAGAAAATATTGCACGAAGCCCAGCGGACATCAGCCCCGAGATCCATCAGTGTTTCGATCAGGACGGCGGTTTGAACGGTCATATGGAGTGAGCCGGCTACTTTGAGCCCGGTAAGAGGCTGCTCTGGACCATACTCAGCACGAGCCGCCATTAGTCCCGGCATTTCGTGCTCGGCAAGACGTATCTCGTTCCTCCCCCACTCAGATAGGCCGAGGTCTTTCACTTTGTACTCTAGTCGACTCACAGTTGCTTCCTGTTTAGGCATTACAGCTATGTCGCTCATGTGTCTCTTTGACCGAAGATTTAACATCGAACATTAGACTCAGCGTCTAATTTTCCCTTACGTCTAGCAGCCAGAATAAATAGATAAATTAAACACTCACGGCCGCAGGAAACTTCGTCAATCCTTGGCTACGTGCCTATCCTTCATTACGTTCGGCCGTTGTTGCGCACCCTTACCCATCTTTCGACCGGAGGAAGGGAGTGGCCAGCCACCACGCCCACGCGCCGCAAGACGATATCGTCTACCCGACCACGATCCCATTTGTTCTCGTCCATCTAGCTTGTTTTGGAGCGATATGGACTGGAGTGAGCCTACAGGCTCTATGGGTTGCGGTGGCGCTCTACTTCATTCGTATGTGGGCGATCACGGCAGGATACCACAGGTACTTCAGTCACCGGTCCTACAAGACCAACCGAGTTATGCAATTCTTGATTGCATTCTTGGGTCAAACATCTGCTCAACGAGGTGCAATTTGGTGGGCAGCGGTTCATCGGCACCACCACCTGCACTCAGACACCCCGGAAGATGTTCACTCTCCCGGTCTCTTCGGCTTCTGGTACTCGCACTTTGGCTGGATCTTCAACCCGAAGAATCGGGAGCCCAATCCTGAAACTGTCCGAGATCTCACGCAATACCGAGAGCTTGTAATCCTCAACAAGACGAATTATGCACCCGCGTTCCTGCTTGGCTTCGTCGTGTGGTTGTGGGGCGGATGGCCCATGCTTGTAGTCGGCTTCTTCTGGAGTACTGTTGCTGTCTACCACGGTACGTTTGCTATCAACTCTCTGGCTCACGTGTGGGGTTCACAGCGTTATCTGACTGGAGACGACTCGCGTAACAACTTCTTCCTGGCGCTTATTACGCTAGGTGAAGGTTGGCACAATAACCATCACCACTACCAGAGTTCGACCCGTCAGGGTTTTCGTTGGTGGGAGATCGATATCTCCTACTATATCCTGAAAGTCATGTCCTGGTTTGGTTTAGTTTGGGGTCTTAGAACGCCTCCCGACGAGGTAGTCCGGGGGTTGAACCCCATCGGACGGAAGGTGCTGGATAAGGTCGCCACTGAATTGGCTGGCTCGTTCAGCGTCGAGGTCATCTCATCTCGGGTCAGGGAATCATGGGCTGAGTCCCACACGCTGGAAGATCTTTCGGACCGGGCAAAGCGTACCCGAGACCAACTCGAAACACGGATCGCTGAGATGTCATTACCACATCTGCCGACCATCCCTGAATTGCGCGATAAGGCGGAGGAGATGTTCCAAGAGAGCCCATCAGTGGATGAGATCGTGAACCGAGCACACGAGTTGCTCGCTTACATGGTTGCTGTTCACGTCTGTGATATGGCTCTTGCGGCTGCGTAGCCAGGTGATCTGATATCTGTCTCCCCACCCAGGCCTCATAGGGAATAGACGCTCATGAATTGGTTGGAGAACATAAATAGCCTTCTGCAGCTCATCGTAGACATCGCCAACACGTATATCGTCGAGATCGGAGTTCCAATCGGTGGTGAGCAAGTTGCATTCATGGTGATCCTTTTGCTCGGCACTGGCATGTACCTCACAATCCGGACGGGCTTTGTCCAGATTACCCGCCTTGCACATGGCTTCGGAGTCACCAGTGGAAAATACGACGACCCCGATGATCCCGGAGACGTATCACATTTCCAGGCGCTGACTACAGCCCTCTCAGCTACGGTGGGGATCGGAAATATCGCTGGCGTAGCGATGGCTATTCACTGGGGTGGTCCCGGAGCGCTCTTCTGGATGTGGGTGACCGCCTTCTTGGGCATGGCAACGAAATACTCGGAGGTCACGCTAGCTCAGAAGTACCGGATTGAAGACGAGCGCGGGACAGTAGCGGGTGGACCGATGTACTACATCGAGAGGGGGCTGGGGCCTAAGTGGAAGCCGATGGCCGTTTTCTTCGCTCTTATGCTTGCCTTTACCGCGTTCTTTACAGGGAACGCGGTGCAGGCAAACACGGTTGCTGATCAGTTGGGTACTACATTCGGCGTACCCCTATGGATCACTGGAGTGATCACTGCAGGGGTTGTCGGTGCC
>Ga0209445_1002133_pt1 | contig 10172 bp, 3 predicted proteins | sample MarorgKNORR_S2LV_4_FD_188223 | JGI IMG/M metagenome (GOLD analysis project Ga0209445, IMG submission 188223) | Marine microbial communities from the Southern Atlantic Ocean, analyzing organic carbon cycling - NADW_A/KNORR_S2/LV (SPAdes) (version 2) | ecosystem: Environmental > Aquatic > Marine >...
GCTTGGCCAGCTTGAACGGCGCCGTCTGCTCGACGTATTGGTTGGCGCGATCGACCAATCCCCAGATGCTCACAAGCGCCGCCTGCAAGTGATGCGACTCGTAGTTTTTGCGCGCCTCGGCGATCCATTTTTCGGCGTCGGCGGCCAATTCGTCGGACGTCGCCTCGAGCGTTCCGCCTCGGTAGCGGTTGAGCATCGAGAGCGAGCGGTTGACGAGGTTGCCCAAGCCGTTGGCCAACTCGGCGGAGTAGCGGGCCTGAAAACTTTCGTCGGTCCAGTTGCCGTCCGGGCCGATGTCCAGCTCACGCACGACGTAGTAGCGGAACGCATCGACGCCCCACTCGTCGATCACCGCGATGGGATCCACCACGTTACCGGTGGTCTTGCTCATTTTTTGGCCGTCCTTCTGCCACCAACCGTGCACGAGCACCTGCCCAGGCAGCGGAAGTCCCATCGCCTTGAGCATGATCGGCCAATAGACGGCGTGGAACTTGAGAATGTCCTTGCCGATGACATGAATGTCCGCCGGCCAAAGCGATGGGGCGTCCGGCTTTGTCTCGAGGCCGACCGGGCCAGCGGCCGCGTCGTCGCCGAGTGCCGCCGGAATGCTGGCGTAGTTGCTCAGCGCGTCGAACCAAACGTACGTCACGTATTCCTCGTCGAACGGCAGCGGGATGCCCCACTCGAGCCGCGCCTTGGGCCGCGTGATACACAGATCCTCGAGCGTGTTGTTTTTCAGGAAGCCAAGCACCTCGTTGCGGCGCGTCGCTGGCTGGACGAAATCGGGGTTGGCCTCGATGTGGTCGATCAGCCACTGCTGATGTTCGCCGAGCTTGAAGTAGTAATTGTGCTCCACCAACTCGGCGACCTCACCGTAAAGAGGATCGAACGTGCCGTCCTCGCGCCGGTCTTTCTCCGTCAAAAACGTCTCCTGCCGCGCCGAGTAAAACCCGCGATACTCCGCCTGATAAAAATGTCCGGCGTCGTAAAGCTTTTGCAGCACCGCACGCACAAACACCTTGTGCCGCTCCGACGACGTACGGACAAAGTCGGCATGCGTCAGGTTCAGCCGGCCGGCAAACGCCTCCCAAATCTCCGCAAACTCATCGCAGTACGGCTGCGGATCCTTGCCGGCGGCAGCGGCGGCGGTCTGCACCTTTTGGCCGTGCTCATCGAGACCGGTCAGGTAAAACACCTCCTGCCCCAGACTGCGATGCGCCCGGGCAATGATGTCCGTGATGACCTTCTCGTAGGCGTGCCCGAGGTGAGGTTCCCCGTTGACGTAATCGATGGCCGTGGTGAGGTAAAACTGTTTACTCATCCGTCGCCCACTATGCAGCCAAGGCCAAGCACTTGGCAATCACAGGGTGCCTGCTTGGCCAAGCGGGATCAATTTTCCTTCGTCTTGGAGTTGAAGTCAAGTTTGCCAAACGGACTGCAGGACGCCTCAAAATATCCAGCAACCGTCTCTCCCTCCTTGCGACTCGCCGCAGTCAATTTGAGTTCGCCCCTGGCCCAGCCGATTCGTTTGAATTTGACCGATCCCTGCCTGCCCATCCGGACAAAACCCCAGATGGTGAAGCCGTCGATCGGGATAGTGTCAGACACCTTGTAAAAGCCGGGGTCGACCATCAGGTTGACCGCCACCTCGATTTGGGAGTCCTTGATTCTGCCGACCGCGGAAATCACAGGGAATCCATAACGCGCCGTGCCCTGGGTTGACTCGGCACGCGACCGCATGTCGGTGATCTCGATCGGCTCACCGCCATGGATCAATTCAATGATGCATTCACCGATCTTGTTTTGAAAAGAGAGATCACCCGCCTCCGACCACTTGGTTTTGAACGTACACTTCATTGTCAGCAACTTGGGTTTTGCTTTCGCTCCGACACTGCCTCGCATCTTTTTGGGCCAAAGCGGAATGGGTCCTGTTAACTCCGCGGCCAGCATGTTTCGTCTCTTGGAAATAAAACGGCGTACAGAATCAACGGCTCGATCGTACAGCCTCGGCGGCAAATGGGTGTGAGGCCGCAGCATCGGCACAAGTTTGTCGAGTTTCGCCTGCAGTGCCTGCTCGTCCCATACCTCGTCCAGCACTTGGAGTAACTCAGATCGGTAACGTTTTCGACCCTGCTGCGTTTTGTAGAACCGATGTGCAACGGCCCCCTCCGCCATGACCGAGATTGGCGTGCCGGCCTGGCTGGCTTTGCCACTGCGCGCTCGAAACACACCGTCGGCGCCCCATGGAATGAACTTGAACCGGCCGGACCCTGGGTCGTTGTAGATGAAAAAGTTATTCTGGTTGCCAGTGTACCCATCGTTGAAGCCAATCAGGCATTCCATTGCCCAGTAGCGATAAAAATCATCGAGATCGACCACTTTGCCGACGGCATCTAAGAGTTGGTCATCCGGCACCGCCAACGCCTTGGTCGCCTTGAGCAAGTCGCTGCGATCGTTTTTGTTCTCGTTGGTCTTGCCCTCAAACGTGCCGGACGCCTTCTCGGTGAAATCGCTGATCTGCCCCTCGTAAAGGTTCCCACTCGCCTTCGTAAAATGCCGTTTCAGAAAATCCTTTCGCACCGACTCAACGTGACTGTAAACCCCGAGATATTCGCCGTTCACCGTGACGCGCGCGAAGTTGCAGCGCGGCGCCGGTATGCCCGCTTTGCGGAATAACTCGTACGCCATGTGCTGTTTCACCAGCGATGCGTCGGAGTCGTTGTTGTTCAGTGTCATCAATGAGACGCCCTCAAATTCCTGCTCTGTCCCAAACCTGTCGAAGTTGATCTTGATCGATGGCCGTTGGGCATTCACGGAACCGAGGAATCCCTTCTTGCGCAGTCCCACATTCTTGAACAGCTTGCCGCCTATGGTGACATTGCCTTTGAAATAGTTGTACGGGTTGGGTCGCGGCTTGCCTGGGTTGCGGGGGGTGATCAACCCAAAAAGATCGTGATGCTCATACCTCATCTTTTTCCAGTCCTCGGCCGGCATCGCAACCTTCACCTCAAGCAACCGGTCAACCTCAAACGGATCCGCCTCAACCGGGATATCGGCACAAGGCAGCAGGAGGAGAGGCACAATCGCAAACTGAATGAAACTCAATCGTGACATTTGTTGGCTGCGGCGAGAGTGAGGAAACCCGATAACTCTGCAAGTACATTTCAGAGGGAATAAGCCCTAATTCCGGATTGGCTGGGCGATTCGGAGGTAGGCGAAGAAGTCACGGAGCTGCTGGTCAGTCAAGCCGGCGAGCAACCCCTCCGGCATCAGGCTTCGCGGACTCACATACGTCGACTCGACCTGCGACTGCTCGACTACTGTGTCGCCGCCGTCGATGCCGCGCAGGATCAGCAGCTTGACGGTGCGATCGGTCAGGAAACCGCTGAGCAGCCGACCGTCACGGGTTTGCACGTGCATTTGCTCGAAGCCTTCACGGATTTCTCGGCTCGGGTCGAGGATGCCCGGCAGAAGCGTGTCGAGATCGTTCCGCTGATAATGGGTGAGGTTCGGGCCAATCTGTCCCCCTTTGTGGAACAACTTGTGGCAGGCCGCGCAGCGCTGCATGTACAACTCGCGTCCGCGATACGGACTGCCGGGCCGCCCCTCCACCACCGAACGCACCCGGGCGATCTCCGCTGCCTGGGTGGTCGGCTTGGCTTCGCCTGCGCTTGGCCAAAGATTTCTCGCTTGGGCGGCGACGCTGCCGCCATGAGCCAACAACAGTTCCACCGTTGACGCCGCGATGTCGCGCTTGGCCAAGCTGCCCGACTTGACAGCGGCCAACAACCGGCGACTCCACGCGGGGCGACTGGCCAGGAATGAAATCGCCGCCGGTCTGGCCGCTGCGGGAAATTCTGGGTACCGCCCGACAACCGCCTGGCCAAGGGAATCATCGACGAATCGTTGCAGCGCCAACAACCCGGCCACAACCACATCGGCATTGGGTTCCGTCTGCACAAGAATCAAGAGCGATGGCTTTAAACCGTCGGCCCCGGCGTCACTCGTGGCGCGGATGAGTTCGATCCGGTCCTTGGCCGGCTTGGCGGTATCGGCGATGACGGACAGCGCCTGGCCAAGCGCGGCGGAGTCGCCCAGCCGGACACGCAACACCAGCGGCGGGTTGTCAAGCTGCCGCAATTGCTCGATCAATTCGCCCGGCAACCGCGGCAGCGCCTGGCCCTCGAGCGCCTGGGTGAAACCGGCCATTAACTTGTCGCGGTGCCGCTGGGTCGGCGCGTTCTTCAGCAGCCCGGCGCAGCCGATGAAATCGTCCTGCCGGCCCCGGGCCGCCAAGCGGCGCATGAGTCGCTCGAGGATGTGCCGCTCGACCATCGGTTGCCGAAAAAACGATCTGTCGCGGAACAGCTCAAGCACCGCGCCGCGGTCGTTTTCGCAGTGCCGCTCGAGCACCCACCAACATTGCAGCGGGATAAACGGATCGTCGATGTCGTCGGTGCGGCTGAGTAGCCCGGTCGCCAGGCCAAGCGCCTGGTCGCGCGGGAGCCGCATCGCCGTGCCGGCGATCTGCGAGCGCACCTCGGAATGCCCCTCGCGCCTGGCCAAGCGGCGGACGGCACTGAAAAACCCGGTTGACAATTCGTGTTGATCGCCGCGAAGCCGCACGGCCCAGGAGCGGACGTGCGGGTACGGATGCCCGAGCAGCTCGGCGGCGAAAGCATCGTCGAGTCCACCGGCTTGGTGCAGCGCCCACAGTCCGTGCAAGGCGGCCCGGCCGGTTTCGGCCTTGATCTGTTTTCGCAGCTTGGCATTGGTCACGGCGGTGGCGCGGTGGCCCAGCAGGCGCACGGCGGTTTGCCGGTGCCACTTGTTTGGGTGCGCCAAAAGCCCGATGAGTTGCCCGTCGGTTTTTGCGCTGAGATTGGTGTCGGCAACGAGTGGCTTGGCCTTGGCTCGGAGCCGGTAAACGCGGCCGGAGGTGGGGTCGATCTGGCTTTGGTAATGCTGGCCGTGCGCGATGTAGCGCTCATAAAAATCGGCGATGAGCAGCGAGCCGTCGGGGGCGTTGGCCATGTAAACCGGCCGGAAGGCGACGTCGGAATTCTTCACCGGGAAGCCGATGTCGCGCGTGGTGAATGACGCCCCGCGCACGCTGCGTTCGCTCAGCACCAAGTGACGATGCAGCGGGTCGGCACCGAGCAGTCTGCCCTGCCACGCATCCGGCATGGCGGAGCCGTTGACGGCGATGACGTTGTGGGAGAAGCGCGGGATGCTGCCGCCGGGCATCATCGGCAGTTCGCCGAACGCGAACGGATTGTCCGGCGGCCCGAACTTGCCCGGGCTTTTGCCCTGCTTGAGGTAAAGCCCGCCTTGCACGTAGTGAAAGCCGCGCGTGCCGCCGCCGTTGTGACCGGAGAACAAGCGGCCATCGGCGTCGAACTCCAGCCCGAACACGTTGCCGCCGCCCTCGGCGAAAATCTCGAACTCGCGCGACTCGGGGTGATAACGCCAAACCATGCAGCCCTCGAAATGAACCCCCGGCGCGCCCGGCGGATCGATGCCGGGCCGGGTGACGCGGCAACTCACCGTGCTGCCCTGCGCGCCGTACAGCCAGCCGTCCGGCCCCCAAGTGATGCCGTTGGCCACCGAGTGCGTGTCCTCAAAACCAAAGCCGGCCAGATGCACCACCGGGTCGCCGTCCGGGATGTCGTCGGCGTTGTGGTCGGGATAAAACAGCAGGTGCGGCGTGTGCATCACCCAGACCCCGTCGCGGCCGGGCAACGCCGCGTTGGCCAAGCCGAGTTTGTCGGCGAAAACCTTGTGCGTGTCGTAAGCGCCATCGCCGTCGGTGTCCTCGTGCACGGTGACACGGCTGCGGCCGGGCGTGTGATGCGGCGGCGGCCTGGGCTGGCGGTCGTACTTGGCTCGGTAATACTTGTCGCGACTGATTTGCCGCAGCCCGGCCGGGTACGGGTACTGCACGTAATGCGAAACCCACAGCCGCCCGCGCGCATCGAAACTGACGTGCGTCGGCTGCGCCACCAACGGCTCGTGCAACACGGTCTCGATGGCCAAGCCGTCGGCCAACTCGAATCGCGCAAGGCTCTCGCTTGGGCTGAGCCGCTCGCCGTGCACCAGCGTCTGCGCCTCGAAAAGCACGCGACTGGCCTCGTGAAATTGGTCGTAGGCGGCACGGGGCGGCTTGGCCTCGAGCGCTTGGCCAAGCGGCGGCAGCTCTGTGCCTGGTCGATATTCCCACTCGCCGCTGAACAGGCACTCGAGAAAGTAGCCCTGTATCGACGGGCCGTTGCCCCGGAATTGGCCGAGGCCTGCGGGGTTGAAAACCTTGATGGCGAGTTCGTTCCACTTGCCCTTGGCCAAGCCGCCGGGCGGCACCTTGTAGCGCTTGGGCTTTCCGTCGCTTGGCTTGGCCCCCGGCGGAAAGCTGCCCGCGCCACCGAGGCGTTTGCCGTTGAGGAACGCCTCGTGCGCGGCGTGGCTCGAGTCAATTGTCAGCGTGACCGACTCGACCCAAAGATCGCGTCCGCCGAGCGTCGCCCAATTGTCCGGCACCTTCACCCAGCATCGGTACCAACCGATACCGACTGGCCGCGCGCTGCCGGCCTCCCCCGGCACGGTGACCGGCTGCCATTCCAACGCCCAAGCGCCCGGCCAAGCGGCAAGGAGGCCAAGCAACAAAACTGATCGTAAAGTGTTCACGGAGAAATCAACCGGGGGAGTGGCCAGACATGGCAAAGAGGCTCCACTGACCGCTTCCATTTTCCGTTGGAGGGAGGATTGCCATCATGGGAGTAAATCGTTTGGGCTTGGTTGGCGCGCGTCCATTCGTGGAGCGGCAGGAGATAATCCATGCCAAGCGCGGCGGGATCGGCGGCGGCGTGGAAGAGGGCATCGGCGGCCTTGGCCAAGCCCACGAGGCGGCCGGTTTTTTCGTCCCAACCGATCGGGACCGTCCCTTCGGCCGGCTTGGGCAGGGCGAAGAAGCGGGGGGCAGCGTTGCCGTGACGCACTGTCGACCAGGTTGATCCGGCATCGCCCGGCCGCTCGTAAACCGGAACCGGCAGATTCAGCCGGGGGTCGTCGAGTTCCAGGCGATACATGACCTGGTTGTAGTCGTACAGTGGCGTCGGGTGTTTGTTGCCCGAGAAGGTGGACGTGTAGGTGGCCTCAAAAAAAAGGGTACGTCCGCCGTCCTTGGCGAAGTAGGGATGCTGCTTGGGATTGTAGAAACTGTAATCATCGTGGGTGACGATCTTCCGGGCGTAGACCCAGGGGCCTTCCGGGCGAGAGGCCTCGGCAAACCAGATCTCGCCAAGCATCGACGAGCCGAACGACTGCGATATAATCATGACCCAGCGTTGTCGATGATCATTCCAATAAACCGAGCCTTGCTGGGTCAGCACCGGTTTGCCCGTTTCGATGTCGATCAAGTGGACGGGGGACTCGCCGGCGCGGATTCTCTTTTCGGCGATCAGTTTGTTCACCTGCTTGAGATCCAGCTTGGGCTGACCTCCACGCCATTCGAATTTTAAACTGCCGTCGGGATTTCGCTGCACATCGCTCCCGGAGCCGGCCGGAAGAAAGGTATAGGTCTCATACTGGGAGGGGTCGAGGTAGCTGGCAAGGCTCGCACGGACACGCACCAACGGCATCCCGCCGGCAAAGTAAACGTACTCCCGGCCATCGGCGGCACGGTGCAAAAATGGATGGCCGTGGGGGTAGAGCGGCACGGCTTTCGAGAACGTCGCTCGGTGGCCGAACTGTTGCCGCTCGTCGTTAAACTGCACCACGCCCCGCTCGTATACCGTCAGGGGTGACTTGATTTTCACGTACTGTGCCAGCAACCGAGGCCGCTGGTTTTTGTCCGGTAATACCACCAGCCCGTCGATCCAGGTCGGCCCCTTGCCCGGCATTTTGGCGGCTTCCTTGGCAAAGCCATTTTTGCCGACAGCGTAGGTGAGGTTCACGCCGAGGCCGGGGTCGAGCCCGCCTTGGCCGGGAAGCAGCGAGGTGGCGAACGGCACGTGGAAGTTGCCCAGTGGATACGAAGGCCGATTGGTGTCACCCCAAAACCAGTGGAGTTTCCCCCGGTAAACCGCAGTCACCACACTGTCTGAGCCGAACACCATACCGTTGAGCAGCGGCTGTTCAATCGGCGCGCTCCGGCCCAGCAAGCGGTTGTCGCGATAAATGCCGGCGCCGGTTACGCGGTACAACCGCTCGGCGATGTTGAGGCGCTTAAGCTTCAGCACCGCCTCGGTGCCGGGCGTGGTTTTCAACCGCACACCGCGATAGCCGAAGCCGTCCTTGGGATACTCGTAGCCGTGGCTTCGGACGTGGAAGAAAATCTGCCGACCCATGAGGCCCGGCTCGCGAAACGCCACGGTGCCGTTGCTGTCGGTGTAAAAGCGCAGGTGGTTGACGGTCTCGAGCTCGACCAGCGGGACGCCTCGGCCGGTCTCGGCGTCCACCACGCGGATGGCGAACCAACCGGACGACGACGACTGCGCCGTCTGGCCAAGCGCGCACAGTTGCAGGCCAAGCAACAGGGCGGAAAGGATTGAGAGTCTCGTTGGCATTGCGACCGGGTTGAAGTCGGAGACTAGCCCCCGTTTCCGGCGAGTCCAATTCCGAAATGCGGAGCCGCTTGGCCAAGCGGGAAGGTCAACCCTCGGGAACCGGCTCCGGGGCGGGACCTTCGACCGGCTGCTGCGGATCGGGGAACGGCTCGAGGTTTTTGCCGTAGTCCTCCGGCAGCTTGAGCACGAGGCGAAGCTGCTCAAGCAGCACCGGATGCATCATGTAGCTGTTGGGCCGAAACAGGTCCTCGAGAACTTGGCGCTCGAGCTCCTTAAATGGTGGCAGGCCGACACGATTGGTGCTGATGCCTATCTCCCTCTCGAAGCGATTGTGGAACTTTATGGCGAGCGACTTGTGACCGACAAACTGGTCATCCTCGCCGTTCGCGGCGTACTGGAATGCCTGCAGCAGCAGCCCACCGATGACGGCCTTGGTCTGGTTGTGGTCGGTCTCGCCGGCATCCTCCTGCACGCGGGAGACACAGTACTCGTCAAGGCTCAGGCCCGGGACCGGGATGGACTGGGGATACAGGTCGACCATGTACTTGTACCACTTGGCTGCGTCGTCCATGCGATTGTGCAGGTATAGGTAATAGACGGCGCTGCGCAGGAAGTTCTTGTGACCGGTGCTCATGTGTTCGGCCAGGCCAGTGTCGGTGTTGGAGGCGGCGTCCTCATCTCGCTTGGCCTGCATTTGCGTCTCGTACGCTTGATTCACGCGATCGACCAGGTCGCCATTATAACCGTAATTGAACCTCGGCGGTGCAGAGACCAGTCGACCCTGCATGTATGCCTGTTGAAATGCCTGGTAAATAATCCGGCGCAGCTTGAGGAAGTCGCCTCCGGCGGCTTTTTCCTCGTCAAGGTTGAGGACGCCGTCGGCGTCCAAGTCGAACCGCCCGGTGACATCCTCGATGCCCTGCTGCGCCCAGTAGATGGCGTGAGCATCAGGCAACCGCCACTCGAGTGGTCCCCATAAGTCATCGACTGCCTTCATTTTCTCAGGCGTCATTTTGAACTCTTCAACGAGACGCTTGAGACGTCGCCGGTCCTGGTCAGTCTGTGGATCGAGCAAATCAAGATAGCCGTCGCGCCGCGTGCCGATGACGCCGCCGTCGAATATGTCGTCCTCGGTACCACGGCGACCGTCGGGGCCGGGGTCGTGCATCATCTCCATGCACCACGCGCTTTTGTAGTACCGGTGCGCATCGTCGAGATTGTGGCCGACCTTGTGCTGAAAGTGCCACGCCAGCTCGTGGTAAAGGTGGGCGCTGTGCGGATTGTATTTCAACCCCCCGTCACGGATCAGCTCGATTCCGCGCTTGACCCAGTGCCAGCGCACGTGCGGCGTCTTGATACCGTCGAACTTCACCGAGATGTTGTATGACATGTTCCACGCCGTGACGCGCCAGACGTGATCGGCGTGCGGCTGCAGCTTGGTGATCCAGTCGCCCAGCTGCGCCATCTCAAAAAACTTGCCGTCCTCCTGCATCTGCATCGCGCGCACCCAGAGGACGTTGGCGATCAGCCCACGAAAGCCGCCCAGCACCACGGTGGTGAAGGCCAGCGTCGGCGGCAGATTCTCGATCTGCTCGGTGTGCGTCAGTTTTT
>Ga0209445_1002139_pt1 | contig 10150 bp, 9 predicted proteins | sample MarorgKNORR_S2LV_4_FD_188223 | JGI IMG/M metagenome (GOLD analysis project Ga0209445, IMG submission 188223) | Marine microbial communities from the Southern Atlantic Ocean, analyzing organic carbon cycling - NADW_A/KNORR_S2/LV (SPAdes) (version 2) | ecosystem: Environmental > Aquatic > Marine >...
GCGGGCGCCGAACGCCCCGTGGACAGCGGCTCCTCCGACCCCTCAGTCCACCGTGAGCAGCCTTCCCACTCCCGATCACTAGTTGACCGTGGTGAAGTGGCCGTTTCCCAAGAAGTACATCTGTTCAGGTATCCGCCACTCGCGGACGGCGGTCCCGTCGGCGATCCGGAGCAGGCGCTCGATGTCCTGCTCACCGACTGCATCGCCGCCGCTCAACAACACCGTCACCTCTACCGCTACTTTCATCCTGGTGGCGAACCTAGGGGGTCGGTTCCGCCTTGTCTCCGGCCCGCGGTGAAGACCACGGGCATGGAGACCACACCGGTCATGAGGAGGTTCCCCGGATAGGGCCGGAACAAGTCCTCGTCGATGACGTAGTCGGGGATCCGGTGGAGCACGTCACGGAACATGACTTCAGCCTCTATCCGGGCGATCTGGGCCCCGATGCAGCGGTGGCCACCGAGGCCGAAGGCTAGATGCCGGTTGGCGGCTCGGTCGAGAACGATCTCGTCGGCCTGCTCGAAAACTGCCGGATCGTGGTTGGCCGACACCCAACTGATCATCACGACGTCGCCCCGGGCGATCCGCCTCCCTCCCAGTTCCACGTCCCGGGTCGCCGTGCGGGTGAGGGTCTCACTCGGGCTGTAGAACCGGAGAAACTCCTCAACGGCCCCCGGCACCAGAGTCGGGTCGGCGAGGAGCCGATTCCGGGCATCGGGCACCGTACCCAGATGGTGTAACCCCCATGACACGAGCGATGTGGTGGTGTCTAGACCGCCGGCCACCAGATTCCACATGATCCCGCCGACCTCGGAGTCGGTGAGAGGCCGTCCAGCGATCTCACAGGTCACCAGGGTGGTCGTGATGTCCTCCGACGGGTTCCGTCGCCGGAAACGGGCGAACCCCACGAGTTCATCCCACATATCCTGCCAGCGGCCGACGGCGGCAATGTGTTTCGGGTCGGTGCGTTCATAGGAGGCCGAAGCGTGAAAGAACTCGGCGTAGTAATCCCAGTTCTCGGCAGGCATGCCCATCGATTCAAGGGTTAGGACCGCTGGCACTGGCGTGGCGTAGTCAAGGACCAGATCGGCCCGGCCCGCTTCAATCACCTCGTCCAGAAACCACGTCGAAATCTTCTCCATGCGGGGACGTAATTGCTCGACCCGCTGGGGACTCATGTGCGGGTTCAGAACTCGCCGGAGGTCGGCGTGGTCGGGTCCGTCGATCTCCGATACACCCATTCGCGGGGTTCCCTTTGGTCGGGGAATTCCGCAGATGCCCTGGTAGGAGATCCCGTCGTCGGCGTTGGGGGCGAAGCGGTGGGCGAAGGTTTCGTTGTCACGAGCCACTGCGGCGACCGACTCGTAGTCGGTGACCAGCCAGAAGCCTCCGTAGGCAGTGTTGTAAACAACAGGACACTGGGCCCTTAACTCCCCGTAACGACCATGACGATTGGCGATGAAGTCTGGGTGTTGGTGGTCGATATCGACTGTTCCGTTGACCGATTCCATAGGCGTAGTGTCCCGCATTGCCCCGACCGTTGGCGACTCCGTGTCCCAAGGGCACGAGGCCGACAGACAACTTGGCGCCACAGGGAAGCCTCCGGACTAGAATTTGCCGGAGCGATGATGCGTCGCCGATCCAAGGAGGGAAGCCATGAAGATGAACGACATGATCCTGGTCAGCGTGGATGACCACCTCTGTGAGCCGCCACACATGTTCGATGAGTACCTCGCTGACCGGTGGCGTGACGAGGCCCCCAAGCTCCTCCACACCGACGATGGCAGCGACGTCTGGACGTTCAACGGGGCGATCATTCCCAACGTCGGGCTCAATGCCGTTGCCGGTCGCCCAAAAGAAGAATACGGCATCGAACCGACATCGTTCGAGGAGATCCGACCGGGCTGCTACGACATCGATGAGCGGATCAAGGACATGGACGCTGGCGGAGTACTTGGATCAATGTGCTTCCCCTCGTTTCCGGGCTTTGCCGGTCGGCTATTTGCCGACCACCCCGACAAGGAATTCGCGGCTGCCCTCATCCGGGCCTACAACGACTGGCACATCCACGAATGGTGTGGTTCCTATCCGGGGCGGTTCATCCCCATGGCCCTGCCGATGATCTGGTCGGCCGAGGAGTGCGCGACCGAGGTCCGACGGGTGGCCCGACTGGGGTGCCACTCGATGACCTTCACTGAGAACCCGGTGCCACTCGGTCAGCCCAGTTTCCACGATGAATACTGGAATCCGTTCTGGGAGGCTCTTGTCGACTGCGAAACAGTGCTGTCGATTCACCTCGGATCGTCGGGCGAGTTGGTGATTACAGCCCCTGATGCTCCGATGGACGTCATGATCCACATGCAGCCCATGAACGTGACCAAAGCGGCCTCCGACCTACTGTGGTCGACAGTTCCCCGCCGGTACCCCGACCTCCGGATTGCCCTCTCGGAGGGGGGTACGGGTTGGGTGCCCTACTTCATGGACCGGGCCGACAAGACCTACGACATGCACCACCTGTGGACCGGACAGGACTTCGGCGACCTCAAACCCAGTGACGTCTTCCGACGCAACTTCCTCACCTGCTTTATCACCGACCCGGTCGGGGTGATTCTTCGCCACGAAATCGGAATCGACAACATCAGTTGGGAGATGGACTACCCCCACTCCGACTCGAACTGGCCGACGGCCCCTGAGGAACTCTCCGAGGTCTTTGTCGGAGTATCGGACGACGACATCAACCGCATCACCCACCTCAACGCCATGGACTGGTTTTCCTACGACCCGTTCACCGTGTTCGACCGGGCCGACTGCACGGTGGGTGCGCTGCGGGCCCGGGCCGGGGACCACGACGTGTCGATCCAATCTCGGGACACCGGTCGCCATGGCGAGGCCAAAGACGTGTCGCTGAAGGACTTTGCCGACCGGGCGGCGGGCCAGCCCGGGGAGTGATGACTACCCCGGCCGGAAGGTGACCACCGTGGAGCGCAGGACCGTCGACTTTCCCGTCTTCGACTCTGACAACCACATGTATGAGACCCAGGAGGCCTTCACCCGGTACCTCCCTTCCGAGTACCGGAGCGCCATCACCTATGTGCAGGTGAACGGCCGGACCAAGATCGCCATCAAGGGCAAAATCTCTGAGTACATCCCGAATCCGACGTTCGAAGTTGTCGCCCCGCCCGGCGCCCAGGAGGACTTCTATCGGAGAGGCAACCCGGACGGCAAGAGCCTCCGTGAGATCTTCGGCAAACCGATCCCCTGCCCGGACTGGGCCCGTACCGCCGAAGCCCGCCTGCCTCACCTGGACGAGTTGGGTCTCGACGGGGCGCTCATGTTTCCCACCCTGGCCAGCCTCCTCGAGGAGCGAATGCGGGACGACCCTGACCTAACCCACGCGGTAGTCCACTCTCTCAACGAGTGGATCCACGACGAGTGGACCTTCGACTACCAGAACCGGATCTTCGCAACACCGATCATCACCCTGCCCATCGTTGACAAGGCGATTGTCGAACTGGAGTGGTGCCTCGACCGTGGGGTGCGCTGCATCCTGATCCGTCCCGCCCCGGCGTGGGGGCTTCGAGGCCCTCGCTCCCCGGGCCTCCCAGAGTTCGACCCGTTCTGGGCCCGGGTCCAGGAAGCGGGCGTTCTGGTTGGCATGCACTCTTCGGACTCCGGCTACGCGGACCTGGTGTCGATCTGGGAAGGATCCACCGAGTTTTTGCCCTTCCAACCCAACCCCTTCCGGTCCCTCGCCATGGCCAACCGGGCCATCACCGACATGATGAACGCCATGGTCTGCCATGGCGCCTTTACCCGATTCCCGGATCTGCGAATCGCCACGATCGAAAACGGCGGGACCTGGGTGAAGCCCCTAGTCGACGGGCTGGAGTCGATCTACAAGAAGATGCCTCAAGAGTTCGACGAACATCCTGTCGAGACCTTCCGCCGCAACGTTTACGTGAACCCGTTCTGGGAGGACGCCCTGGAGGGTCTGGTGGACATCATGGGGCCCGAACGTCTGCTCTTCGGGTCCGACTACCCGCACCCGGAGGGATTAGGCGATCCGGTGAGTTTCGTCGACGACCTCCCCGAGTCGCTGTCCTGGGAGGACACAGCGCGCATCATGGGCGGCAACCTCCGGGAACTGCTCCACCTGGAATCCTGAGATTCTTCTTGCGACCGGCCGGGTTCTATCCTAATTGCCGGTCTATCGGGTGCCCCGATTGTCAACCGACCGGTATTGGGGTAAGCCGTAGGCGTGCAAGTGCGACTCGATCAGGAACGCTGCCAGGGTCACGGGCGCTGCTACATCCTGGCCTCAGGTGTGTTCGAGCCCGACGACGACGGTCGTGGGATGGTTATCGCCGAGACGGTGCCACGAGTGCTGGCGGAGTCGGCCCGCCTGGGGTCCGACAACTGCCCTGAGGACGCGATCACCGTGATCGACGACTGATCCGAGGACGAATGGCGACAAGCGTGGACGACACAGGACCCGAGTCGGAGAACGGGTTCGACATGGGTGACCCGGAGTTGAACCGCCACCCCCAGCCGGGATACCGGATGCTGCGGGACAGCGGACCAGTGGTGAGGCTGCCCGGGGTGATTCCCTCACGGGCCACCGCCGACGCCCACCTGGTGGGCCGCCATGCCGATGTGGTGACCGTCCTAAGAAGCCCCGACATTTTCTCGTCGAGGTTCGACGCGGTACACATCGGGCAGGTCCGCCCGCTCATCCCCCTCCAGATCGATCCCCCGGACCACGCCAAATACCGGAAACTGCTTGATCCGCTGTTCGCGCCACGTCGGATCGCCCTCCTAGAGGATCGGACCCGAGCGCTGGTCTCTGACCTCGTCGATGCCGTAGCCGACGACGGAGGGTGCAACTATCACGCCGCGGTTTCCGAGCCGCTCCCCTCCACCGTGTTCCTGGAACTACTAGGCCTTCCAGTTTCACGGGCCGCCGAGTTCATCGCCCTCAAAGACGGCATCATCCGACCGCCGGCCCCAACCCCCGAAGAACGCTCAGCCATGGTCGACGCCGCAGGTGCCCAGATCTACGCAGTGCTCCAGGAAGTGCTCGACCAAAGGCTGGAAGCCCCCCGGGACGACTTCATCTCCGATTTTCTCGACGCTGAGGTCGACGGAGAGCGCCTCACCCCCGAAGAGGTCATCGACATCTGCTACCTGTTCTTCCTGGCAGGTCTCGACACGGTGACCGCCTCCCTGGACTGCATGATGGCCCGCCTGGCCCTACACCCCGCCGAACGGCGTCGACTGGCCGACGACCCGTCGGTTATCCCACACGCGGTTGAAGAAATGCTCCGCTGGGAAACCCCGGTGACCGCGGTAGTCCGGGTCACCACCCAGGACACCGAACTGTCAGGTTGTCCGATCGCCGCCGACCAGGTGGTATCGGTGATGCTGGGAGCGGCCAACACCGACGAACGGGCCTGGGACGAGGCGGAGTCGGTGGACATTGACCGCCGGGTGAACAAACACCTGGCCTTCGGCGGCGGGGTCCACCGGTGCCTGGGGTCCCACCTGGCCCGAATGGAACTACGGGTGGTCCTCGAAGAGTGGCACGCCCGAATCCCCGAATACCGGGTCCCGGAAGGCGTCGAACTCGACTACTCCCCAGGCCTGCGCCAGATCGCCGACCTCCCGTTGGTCTGGTAGACCGGCCATGGCGAGGAACAAGGGGAGATCCGCCGTGGGCGAGAGCCGGATGCTCATCGACGGGAGGTTGGTCGACGCCGAGAGTGGTGCCACCTTCAATAACGTCAACCCGGCCACCGAGGAGGTTCTCGGACCGGTGGCCGACGGTTCGCCGGCCGACATGGCCCGGGCGGTCGACGCGGCACGCCGAGCCTTCGAAACAACCGGATGGGCCTCCGACACTGAGGCCCGGAAAGCCTGCTTGGACCAGCTCCAGGCGGCCATCGAATCCGAACAGGAGGACCTGCGACAGGAATTGATCGCCGAAGTGGGCACCCCGGCCCTGATCACCTACGGACCCCAGTTGGACGCCCCGCTGCGTGAGGCGCTGCGGTGGCCTAGGGACATGATCGACGAGTTCGAATGGACACGATCACTTGGCCCCAAGGACGCCATGGGTGTGGGCTACCAGACCGAACGGGAGGTTTGGAAGGAGCCGGTTGGGGTGGTCGGGGTGATCGTGCCGTGGAATTTCCCGATAGAGATCATCCTCAACAAACTGGGCCCCCTGCTGGCCATGGGAAACACCTGCGTCCTCAAACCCGCCCCAGACACCCCGTGGAACGCCACACGGCTCGGTCGACTGATCGCCGAGCAGACCGACATTCCGCCCGGGGTGGTCAACATCGTCACCTCAGCCGACCACCTGGTCGGTGAGGTGCTCTCCACATCGGCCGAGGTCGACATGGTGGCCTTCACGGGTTCCACGGCAACCGGCCGACGGATCCTGGAAGCCGCGGCCCCCACTCTCAAACGGGTGTTCCTGGAACTGGGTGGCAAGTCTGTCAACCTGGTCTTAGACGATGCCGACCTGGAAGCCACCCTGGCCGGATCAGCCGTGTGCTGCATGCACGGCGGCCAAGGATGTGCCATCCCGACCCGCCTGCTGGTACCCCGGAGCCACTACGACGAGGCGGTCGAGATGGCCCGTGCCGCCTTCGAGAACTGGGCCTATGGCGACCCGACCGACCTCTCGGTACTCCAGGGCCCCCAGATCTCCCGTCGCCAGCAGGAGCGGGTGCTCGACTACATACAACAAGGGCGAGCCGAAGGGGCGACCGTGGTAACCGGCGGTGGCCGTCCCGACCACCTCGACCGGGGGTGGTACGTGGAGCCGACCCTGTTCGCCGACGTGGACAATGCCATGGTGATCGCCCAGGAAGAGATCTTCGGCCCAGTACTGGTGGTAATCGGATTCGACGACGACGATGATGCGGTGCGTATCGCCAACGAGTCGGCCTACGGCCTCAGTGGCATGATCACCTCGGCCGACCTGGATCGGGCCAAGGCGGTGGCCCGCCGGATCCGCACCGGCACCCTGGGTATCAATGGCGGAATCTGGTACGGGGCCGACGCACCGTTTGGCGGCTACAAGGGCTCTGGCCTCGGCCGGCAGTGCGGAATAGAGGGACTTGAGATCTTTACCGAAACCAAGACCGTGGGTTGGCCAGCGGAGAGTTGACCGGGGCTCCCACGGGAGACAAATAGGCAGAAAGAAACAACCGGAGGAACCATGTCTGGTCCACTAGAAGGTATTCGAGTCGTCGAGATGGCCAGTTGGATGTTTGTCCCGTCGGCCGCCTGTGTGATGGTCGACTGGGGGGCTGATGTCCTCAAGGTCGAAAGCCCAGATGGAGGTGACCCCCAGCGTGGGTTGATCTCGTCCGGTCTGCTTCCCGGAGGGGCCGGGGGCGTCAACTTCATGGTCGAGCAACCCAACCGGGGCAAACGATCACTGGCCATCAACGTGGCCCATCCCGACGGCCACGAGGCGTTCATGAAGGTCATCGAAACGGCCGACGTGCTCCTCACCAACTACCTGCCCGCGGTCCGTCGCCGGTTGAAAATCGACGTAGCCGACCTCCGGGACCGTAACCCCTCGCTAATAATCGCCCGAGGTTCCGGCCAGGGACCGAAGGGCCCCGACGCCGAAAAAGGCGGTTACGACGGGGCGTCCTTCTGGGCCCGCGGCGGGTTGAGTGCTGTCTTTCCGGAGGGACCGGACGGCTGGCCGCAGGGCCAGCCATCGCCCGCCTTCGGAGACGTGATGGGGGGCCTGGCCATAGCCGGGGCCGTCTCGGCAGCACTGGTGAGGCGGGAACGCACCGGCGAGCCCAGCGTGGTCGACGTTTCCTTGCTGGCCACCGCGATGTGGCAGGTCTCGCCGTTGGTGGTGGCAGCCAAGCTGTTCGGATTCGGTCGACTACCGGCCGGGGATCGCACCCAGATCCCGAACCCCGGCGTGAACACCTATAGGACCTCCGACGACCGGTTCATAAGCCTGATCCTCCTGCAGTCCGACAAGCACTGGGACGACCTTTGCGAACGGCTCGACCGACCGGATCTGGCCACCGACCCGAAGTTTGCCGATTCGACGGTTCGGGCTGAGAACACAAGCGAGTGCATCGCTCAACTTGACGAGGCATTCGGCTCCCAGACCCTGGAATATTGGAGGGAGCGGCTCGAGGACTTCTCCGGCGTCTGGACGCCCTTCCAGACCCTCACCGAGCTCTACGAAGACGTCCAGGCGGTGGCCAACGCCTACCTGCCGACCATGGAGGCCGCCAACGGAGACCAGGTGCAGTTGGTGGCCAGCCCGGCACAGTTCGACGAGACCCCGGTGGCCGTCGAACGGGCCCCCGAACTTGGCGAGCACACAGAGGTGCTGCTCAACGAACTGGGAATCGGTTGGGATGAACTGGCGACCATGAAGGAGAGCGGCGCCATCCTCTAGTTGCCGGGCCCGAGGCCGGCCATCGGTCCTACTCGGGTGGCATGAGCACCGTTGGGTCGATGCCACCGGTGAACAGGCCCCCGGTGAAGCCACCGTCGGCGAAGACCGACGTGGCGACCACGTAGCTGGACCGGGGGCTGTTCAGCATCACCAGGCACCAGGCCTGCTCCTCGGCCGTCGAATTGCGGCCGATTGGCTTGGGGAAGTTGTCGAAGAACTCCTGGCCCTGCGACTCGATGAACGCTGGCATCATCGGCGTATCGGTGGGCCCGGGGTTCAGGCTGTTGAGTCGGATGCCCTGCGGGGCGAGTTGGAATCCTCGCCAGGCCACATAGGTGTTGATGGCCTCCTTGGAGCAGGCGTAGCCGTTTCCAGTCCACGGATCGGGGTTGGCGTCCAGCCAGGCCTCCCCGGCGGCAAAGTCGGGTTGGGCCACGAAGGCCAACATGGATGCCGCGTTGACGATCCACCCCATACCGGCCACCGAGGAGATGAAGGCGATCGAACCGCCGGGGGCCATCAACGGTATGACCCTCTCGGTGAGGTGCCGGTGTCCGCAGAAGTTGACCAGCATCACCTGGCGGTCGGGCGCAGTGGTTGGAAGTCCGGCGCAGTTGAACAGACTGTCAATGGGCCCGCCCACCACCTCTACCACCGAGTCGATGGCCTCCGGATCGCCGAGGTCGCACAGGTGGAGGTTGTCAAGCGATCCGTCGCCATCCTGGATGTCGAGGCCGTGGACCTCAGCTCCCAACTCGGCAAGGATCGACGCAGTAGCCGCCCCCATACCGGATGCCGCGCCGGTGACCAGAGCCCTCGTACCTTCGTAACGGAGGACGTCGTCCATGTCGATTCTCCTTGCCTGGTCAGAGTGCGCTCATTGCGCACCGGGTGATCCTGCGTCGATGACTCGAACTGCTGCCGAAGTGCAGTTCCCCAATCTTGGCCCGTCGGAGGAACAAATGGAGTTCGTGCTCCCACGTGTAGCCGATCCCACCGAAGAGTTGGAGGCCATCTCGAACACAGCGATGTTGACACTCGCCCGCCCCTGCCTTAGCCATCGAGGTGGCGATGACCCGTCGATCATCATCCGAATCAAACACCAAAGCGGCGAAGTAGACCAGCGCCCGGGCCCGTTCGATCAGGCAATACATGTCGGCCATCTTGTGCTTGACCGCCTGGAATGACCCGATGGGCACACCGAACTGTTGTCGTTCTCTGGCGTGGTCGAGATTCAACTCGAGAATCCGCTGGCATGCTCCCAGCGTCGAGGCAGCAGTCCCGACGGTGGCCTCCTGCACGGCTCGGACCACTGCATCGTCAGAATCAGAACCCACGAGTAGTCGGTCCGAATCCACCCTGACGTCCTCCAGGTCGATGGTGGCGTGTCGGGTGGTGGCATCGATCGGGTCCAACTCTCGGGCCACCACCGCCTCACCGGGGACGACGACGACCCGGAGTCCGCCGTCTATGCGGACGACCACCGCGATCTCTTCTGCGGTGGCCCCATCCACCACGAAACACTTGATCCCCGACAGGACTAACGAATCACCATCCCGGGTGGCTGAGGCCCTGATCTGGTCCAGATCCCAGGTTCCGGCCCCCTCGTCGACGGCCAGGGTTCCAGTGGCTCCAGCAGCAGCCACCGGGGCGAGGAAGCGCTCCTGCTGATCCGGGGTGCCAGCATGGCGAACTGTTGGG
>Ga0209445_1002140_pt1 | contig 10147 bp, 5 predicted proteins | sample MarorgKNORR_S2LV_4_FD_188223 | JGI IMG/M metagenome (GOLD analysis project Ga0209445, IMG submission 188223) | Marine microbial communities from the Southern Atlantic Ocean, analyzing organic carbon cycling - NADW_A/KNORR_S2/LV (SPAdes) (version 2) | ecosystem: Environmental > Aquatic > Marine >...
AAAGTTTTTTTCTTAAATTCTCCATCTTCATTTTTTGTGGTTTCATAGAAAGGAATCCATGCCCTAATACCTGTTTTATGTAATAAAAAATCCTTGACTGAAATATCTCCTTTATCAGTTTTTTTAAATGTTTTTAAATAATAGGATAATGGTTTTTCTAAGAAGAATAAATTATTATCATAGAGTTTCATAAGTGAAAGAGTAGATGATGTAACTTTTGTTAATGATGCTATATCATAAATCGAATTTTCAGAAACTTCAATTAAACTATCATATGTATGAAAACCATAGTTTTTATTAAAAATTTTATTTCCATCTTTAATAACTAGTATCTGAGCACCTGGAAAAGCCTTTAAAGAAATTGCCACATTAATTATAGAATCTATTTTATGATTTAATAATTCAAAATTAATTTTATTAAAATCATTAATTTCTAGAGTATCATTATTTTTTTCAAATAAAAAAAATGAATTAGATAATAATAAATTAAGCAATAAAACTTTAATCATAGAGAATTATTTTACAACTAACTTTCCTGTAAAGATTTGATTATCGGTTTCTATCATATAAACATAAACTCCCGATGACAAACTTGAGAGGTTAATACTAGATTTATGAAGTTTTTCATTCAAAACATGTTTTCCCGTAGCATCATAAAGATGAATTCTAGATTCTCCATTCAAGCCTTTTATATATAACCTACTCTCTACTATTGGATTAGGATAAAGAATAATAGGTTTTCCCGATTCTAAATCTTCAACACCTACTATAGCACCATTTGTTCCGATATAAAACTGATGATCAAAAGAATTTATTCCAGTAGAATTAAATATAGCAGAATTATCTATAATATTAATTGAATCTGCTTTTTCACGTGATGTCCACCCATCCGATGCACCAGCATTACGATCTCTTATAAACATTTCAATACCAGATTTAGATAAATATTCTATTCCATTCAAATCTGAAAATGTTATACTCTCAATATTTGAAAAATTGATATTATTTCCATAATTATCTATAATCCAATATTCAGTATCGATTGTATCTATAGTCGGAAGTTGACTTGGATTAATATCAATTTTACTTACTACAACATCTCCATCAGGATAAGATCCGTTATTAGGAAATTTAATTGATAAATCTGTTTCAGAAAAGTCTTTTACCCCACCCCCATCTACAGAAATTAGAAATGATTTTCCTGGACCTACTGGCGCATCAGACGTTACCAATTCTCCACCATTAACATTCAAATAATTTACATTCTTTTTATCATAAATAATACCACCGTCATTATGATTAAATTGATAATAAGCTATTAAATCAGCATCATCTAAATTACTTTTTGTTAGGTGTCTTGAAAGACGAATTTCCTCATCAGAAAGGGTTCTTTTCCAAAATGTCGCCTCTTCCATTAATCCTTTGTAATTTCTACTTTCCCAACCATAATAACTACCAAGTATAATTCTATCTAAATCAAAGGGAACACTATTAAAGTCAAAACTGAATTTAGATTCATTTACATAAAGAGTGACTTTAGTTGAGGATACTGTAATAGCTACGAATGACCATTGATCAGCAGATACAATTAAATTACTATCCCACGACCAAGCAGTTCCATTCCAATGAAAACCTAGTGTATTATTTCCTTCTCTAAAATTTAGCACATTCTTTTCATTACCACCCCCTGATGATAAACTAAAAATAGCGGAATAATTAGGTTGTATACCGTTAGGTTTTACCCAAGCGGTAAAACTAAAATCAGATACTGATGTCTCATTGACTGTTTCGTTTAATAGGTAATGATCAGAATCATTAGCCTCAAAAGCCATTTGAGGATTTGGTTCTGGATCACATAAACTATTTTCTTCGACAACTATCATGTTAGATATTGTTTTAGTATCTGTTCCATTATCATTTGAAACGGTTAGTGTAACATCATAACTACCAGTAGAAGAATAGGTGACCTCAGGATTTCTTACGGTTGTTGTTGAAACTGTAGCTGCACCAGGAAAATCCCATTGCCAAGTAGCATTATGATGATTTAAAATAGAAAAATCTTCAAATTGTACTATTCCAATTCCTGTACATTCGCTTAACTTTTTATTAGAAACAAAGGGTTGTGCTTTTGGTTTTGATATTTCAAAAAAATCCCTTTCCCAAATTCCTCTAGTTCCTGCAATTCTTATCTTTCCATCACGATAAAATGAAAGTATTTTAGCAATTTGGAAATTTTTCGGTAATCCTTCTGTAAACATTTGCCAATCCAAATGAGAATTATTACGATACCATACTTTATTTTTAGAAGTAACATATACTCCTCCATCGGTTCCTTCTTGAACTTGAATATTTACAATACGTTCACCATCAAATATATCAGTTGAAAGATTAGTCCATGAATTTCCTAAATCAGTAGATTTAAAAACTTTATTATTATTATTCCATCCATTTCTTAAAGCTAAGAATAATTCATGCTCAATATTAATAGAGAGATACATTGTTTCATTACTTGTGAACGGAAGATTAATATCACTCCATGTACTACCTCCGTCTTCAGATTTCCATAATTTTCCTGATGTACCTACCTTTTGGGTAACAAAAATCAAATCTGGATTCTGACGTGATACTTCTATAGCCTTAACCAAATTTTCTTCTTCTGTTCCAAAAACCTTAACCAAAGAAAAACCAGAACCACCATTTTCACTTTTCCAAAGTTTATGATCTTTACCAAGATATAATGTGTTCCAATATCTAGGATCATTGACTATCTCACTACGTCTGGAAAAAACATAACTTTCATTAGGAAAAAGTGAGTATTTTGTAAGGTTATTAATATATCCTGTAATAATATTAGGGATTTCTTTTCCATTAATATCACTGTGGTATACTTTTCTGTTTTCACCCTTATTAACATACCCTGTAGCTGATTCTCCACCACCTAAAGATAAAAAGTTACCTACTCCATATGTTTCATAATAAGCAGCATTACCATTATGATAACGCCCTCCAACCATAACATCATAATTCCACCCTTGATCATATCCCCAATAAGCAGATCCATTTAATCCTTTATTTCTGGATTCAATAAAATCAAGATCACTATTATAATAATCAATACCTCCATCAGAAGCTACCCAAACATCGTTTCCATTTATTTCAATCTCTTGAATATCAGGATGTCTATAGCCTGGACCACAATCATCACATCCATATCCTCCCCATCTCCTATAAGATTTACCTCCATCTTCAGACTTAAATAGGTTAAGTGAACCCATCAAAAACTTATCAGGATCAGAATCTGAAACCTCAATATCAAGATCCCAAAATCCTTGATTGTATCCAGTTGTAGTTACTCCAAAATGTGTAAAACACCAATGATCATCACTATAAGGACCACCAGGTTCATTATCAGGATTACCATCATTATTTCCATCATAGGGAGTTGACCAACTTTCTGCAGCATCATCACTTCTGTAAATTCCTATAAAATTATTATCATCCACATTATCATCTTCATTTCCTAATAAAATAACATATACTCTATTTGGATCTGCATCAGTCAATCCAATTCTAGCTCCTCCATTGGAAAGGGCCACACCTCCAATTGGACTATACCAACCGTTATCTTTAACAGTAAAAGTTTGTCCACCATCAGAGGATTTTAAAATTTCGGTAATATTTTTTGTAGGATTACTTTTTGTAAGAAATACGGTATTAGGATCATCGGTTTTTAATTTTATATCCCAACATTTATCATTAAAAATAGTTGACCATGAATTTCCTCCATCAATGCTTTTATACAAGCCTTTAGTTCCAGCAATCCATATTACATCTGAGTTATCTGGAGAAATTTCAATTGCTGTAATCTGAAAATCACCATTATATAAACTTTCATTCCATGTAACGCCTCCATCAATTGTTTTATACATAAAACCATCTCCATTTGAAAAGTAAACAACACTATGATTATTAGGATCAATTTTTATGGTTTCAACATGTCCAGTTACATTATAATCATCACCAACAGCTTCCCAGGAAATACCCTTATTAATGGACTTAAAAACTCCACCTGTTTCTCCACCTGCATAAAGAATATTTGAATTTGAAATTGATTGATCAAAAGTATAAACATTTAGTTGACTAGATTTCGGAGAAACACCACCTTCATTAAAAGTTTCAAAAGGACCCATAGGTATCCACTTATCTGAATTTTCACCGTGACTGGTATATATACCTTCATTATATTGGTTAGATGTTTTAAATAGATCTTTTTTTTTTTCTGGAATATGTAATGTTCCATCTTCTTTAAGGTAATCTTCATTTCTAATAATTATACTAAAATGTTTAAAATTTTGAGTATGCGTATTTTTCTCAAAAACACGATCCTTATAATATTTATCATACTCTTTTTGTATTTCAAAATAATTTGGAGAATCCGAATACAAAAGATGCACCCAATGGGGATCTTTATCACTTATGGGAGGAACAGTTTTAAAAAGAAACTCATACTTTGGTTTTGGCAAAAACATTTTTCCATTGTCTTGAGCTTCAACACATTGAAAAGAGAGAAAAATAAATATAAAAATTCTAATCATGTTAAATTAATTCAACACCAAGGCCTGGTTTATCAAGTGGTTTCATTATGCCATTTTTTAAATTAAAACCGCCAGTAACTAAGTCCTTAGCCAAATCTAAACTACCATCCAAATCTAAATATTTTGTATTAGGAAATGAAAGGGCAGCATTTAATGCAGCAGAAATACTTATTATACTCTCATCGTTACAACCCCACATTAGATTAATACCGTTTAATAAAGCAACATTGGCTATTTTTCTCCCAGAAGTGATGCCTCCACATTTCATAAGTTTTATATTAAAAATTTTACCGTAATTATTCTGAGAGTATTTTATAGCATCCTCGTAAGAGACAAGACTTTCATCAAGAGCAATAATTTCTTTTACACTATCAGGTAATTTTAAAAGTTGTTGAGTGTTCTCAACACTTATAGGTTGTTCGATTAATTCAACACCTTTTGTCTCATTACAAAATTTTATGGTATCATCAATTGACCATCCTTGATTAGCATCAATTCTAATTTTAATATCACTACCAAACTCCTCATTAATCTTAGTAATTCTTTCAATATCATAATCAATCTTGTCCCCTAGCTTAATTTTTATATACCTAAAACCAGAGGAATAATACTCATTAATTTCTTCAATAGTTTCATCAATATTTTTAATTCCAACTGTAATTGATGTTGGTAATTCTGGTATAACCCTACCAAGAAATGATCCAAGTGAAATATTTAGTGATTTACAGAAAGCATCATAAAGAGCAATGTTATATGCTGCCTTTGAACCAGGATCATTAATGAACTGATTTTCAATTTTATCAATATTACCTGTTAAATAAGTAATGTTTTTTCCTATTAATTCATTTTTAAAATTAAGAGCATTTTGATAAGATTCAGTTGTATCTAATCCTACAACATATTTAGATACATTTGAAGATCCAAGACCAAATACACCATTTTTTAAAATAATTTTTATAAAAATATTTTTTATAGATGATGTAGTCTTATACGCTATAGTATATGGTCTAGTAAGTTCTATGTCAGCTAATTCTATTTCAATGTTATCAATTACCATATTTGTTTTTTAAAATTTCAACTATTCCATCCATCCCCTCATCAATAGGTAAGAAAACAGGAATATTTAAATCAGTAGCTATTAATTTTTTGTGAAATATTTTTTCTTGATCTGTCATTCCTTGAGTGTTGAGAGTAATAGCAATAACCTCTTTACCATATGATTTAATTAACTCTATCTCTGAATCAAGAGAAGGCATTATCGCATCAACATGTTCCCATCCATCAAAATACTTTCTTTTTGGAGAATGTTGTAGTATAACTCCATCAACATCAGCAGAAATTAAAAACTCGCTACCACAAGGACCTGAAGGATTTCTTAGTGCAGCCTGCCCCTCTATTAATATGAAGTCTGGTTTTTTATCTTTATAACATTGATAAATAGATTTTTCTAGTTCACCAGAAACAAAATCATTAAGTGTAGAATCAAAAATAAATCCATATTCCCAACCTTGCATCCAACCAGTTTGTCCAGTATAAATCATATCAGCAGTAATTTTATTTTTTTCCAATGTCTCAACTACTAATTTTGCAGTAGTTCTCTTACCCAAACCACAGTCAGTACCCAAAACTACGATTTTTGGTGATTTAACATCATAAATTTTTCCAGACCAAAAGCTCAGTTGATCTCTAGATTTTGATACTCTTACATCATATATTTTAACATTATTATTATCTGCAATCTTCTTAAGCTGAGAATCATAATTTAATATAGAATGAAGACCATTAACAATAGAGATATTATTATTTAAAGCTAAAATCACATCATTTCTCATTTCTTTAGGTAACATTCCTCCTGCAGAAGCCACACCTATTATACAATAATTAACATCAATTCCAGCTTCTAAAAAAGATTCTACATTTTTAAATACTGGTATATTACTTTTAGTACTAGACATCAATACATTACCATGCTTATTAATATGAACATATTTTGCATGAAACTTATCATCAATAACAGATTTTATGGTAAACCTTTTAGAACCTCTAATTAAACCATGGGCAGTTTTTGCTGATTTTGTATCAAACTTACCATTTGTTAGTACAATTGCATTACCTGATACTTTCATTTTAGATTATAAAGAGTGTTAGTTTGCCAATAGATTATAAAGAGTGTTAGTTTGCCAATATTAATAATTTTGAGATTTATATTTGCGTTAAATTATGAAAAAATCACTTAATACAAAACAAATAAATATTTTAAAAAAAAAAGGAACTGAACCAGCATTTTCTGGTAAGCTACTCCATAATAAAGAAGATGGTATATATTCTTGTGTAGGATGTGGAAACACATTGTTTTCTTCAAAAGAAAAATATAACTCAGGTTCAGGATGGCCAAGCTTCTATAATGTGTACAATTCTAAATCAGTAAAAACAAAAATTGATTATTCCTATGGTATGAAAAGAACAGAAGTTATTTGTTATAATTGCAATGGACATTTAGGTCATTTATTTGATGATGGACCAAAATATACTGGAAAAAGATATTGTATTAATTCAAAAATTTTAAATTTTACTAAAAAATGAAAAGTGTCATTGGAATTGATATTGGAGGAACAATTACAAAAATTGGAATAGTTTCTAAAGACGCAAATCTTTTAAAAGAAAAATCATTTAGAACAAAAGAATATAAAGATTTTTCATCATACATAGATAAAATACATTCTTCTATCAATAAAATTACTAATGATAATATTGAAATTTTAGGTATTGGTATTGGTGCACCAAATGCTTCAAAAAATGGTACCATTGAAACACCTGCTAACCTTAGCTGGTCTGGTGAATTAAATCTTGTTGAAAACCTTAAAAAAAAAATAAATCTACCTATCTTTTTATCTAATGATGCTAATTGTGCAGCAATTGGTGAAATGATATATGGTAATGCTAAAAATTTAAAAGACTTCATAGTTATAACATTAGGAACAGGTCTTGGTAGCGGAATCGTAAGTAATGGTAAATTAGTTGAAGGATATGACGGTTTTGCAGCTGAATTAGGACATTTTTCTATTAATAATAGTGAAGGGAGATTAACAGGACTTGGAGTTAAAGGTGGACTTGAAGCGTATGTTTCAGCAACAGGTATTAAAAGAACAATAATGTACATGTTATCTAAATATATGAATGATAGTATTTTTAGAAGAATAGCATTCAAAGACTTGCATGGTGAAGATATAACAAAAGCTGCAGAAAATAATGATTTTATAGCAATCAAAGCATACGAATACACTGGAGAGATACTCGGTAAGTCATTGGCTAATTTCGTAACTTTTAGTCAACCAGAAGCTATAATACTCACTGGAGGACTAGCAAACTCTGGCGATTGGATTATGAAACCTACAAAAAAATCATTTAATGAAAATTTACTCCCATTCTATCAAAATAAAGTTAAAATTTTATTATCAACACTTAAAGAAAAAGATTCTGCTATATTAGGATCAGCAGCTTTGGTATGGAAAAACATATAATAAAATTATTAATTGCCTTATTCTATTTTATAAGCAATCCAATTCTTTCACAAAAAGTATACGTAGTTGATAAGAATAAAGAACCTATCTATAATGTAAGCTTTTATAAAAAAGACCTTTCAAAAGGTATTTTTTCAAACTTTAATGGTGAAGTAGATTTGTCAATATTTGAAAATAGAGATAGCATAGTAATTCAACACCCAACTTTTGATAGTATTATAAAAATCAAATCTGAGATAGTTAAACAAAAAAATATAATTCTATTTGAGAAAATAATTAGTATCGATGAAATAGTTTTTTCAGTAAATAAGTGGAATGAAAATTTAAGTGATGTAAGTAATAAAATTCTTAATATCTCTGAAAAAACGATAAAAGAACTATCTCCTCAAACATCTGCAGATCTTCTTGAAAAAACAGGTGAAGTTTTTGTTCAAAAAAGTCAACTAGGAGGAGGAAGCCCAATGATTAGAGGATTTTCAGCAAACAGAATATTATTGTCATTAGATGGTATAAGAATGAATAATGCAATATTTAGAAGTGGAAACATTCATAATATTATATCAATAGATCCAAATATTCTAGAAGGTGTTGAAATTCTATATGGGCCAGCTTCAGTAATGTATGGAAGTGATGCTATTGGTGGAGCAATAAACTTTAAAATAAAAGATCCAAAATTTAGTATTGATAATAAAATAAAAATTAATGGCTCTCAAAACATTCAATATAATTCATCTAGTAAATCAAAACATTATAACTTATTTCTTAACATAGGATTAAAAAAAATATCAACTATGACAAGTTTTTCATTTAACGATTTTAATAATTTAAGAAGTGGATCTAAAAGAAAAAGTAAATACAAAAATTTTGGTAAAAGAACTGAATACGTTAAGAGAAATTACATAAAAAATACTGATGAAACCATTAAAAATACCAACCATAACATTCAAAAATTCAGTAACTACTCTCAAAATAATTTTATCCAAAAAATAAACTATAAAATAAATGAAAATATTAATTTAATTTACTGTCTTTATTATTCTAAATCATCAAATATTCCAAGGTATGACAGATTAACTCTTTATGATGACTTACTAACACCTAAATATGCAGAGTGGTACTATGGACCCAATTTATTTCTAATGAATAAAATTGAACTCAACTATTTTATAAAAAATAAATTCTTTGATGCTTTTAAATTAAATTTTTCAAAACAAAACATAGAAGAAAGTAGAATTTCAAGAAAATTCAATGATTTATATATTAAAAATAGAATAGAAAAAGTTGGTGTTTACTCTTTTAATTTAGACTTTGATAAGAAAAAAAATGGAAAAGAATTTTTTTATGGTTATGAATTATATACTAACAAAATAAATTCAAATGCTTTTGAAAAAAACATAAACACAAATCAAGAAGAAAAAATATCAACAAGATATCCTGATGGAGGCACCAACTTCTTAATAAACTCAATATATTTATCATATAAAAAAATCAATAAAAACCTGAATTATAATTTTGGAATTAGAGGAACTAAAACCAATTTAAAGTCAGAAATTTCTAGTGATTTTTTTAATTTTCCTTTCTCAGAAGTTGAAATAAATACATCATCAATTAGTGGCAGTTTTGGTTTAATTTATAACTATTCAAAAAATTCATCTTTAAAATTTCTCTATTCTAATGGATTTCGTTCACCTAACTTAGATGATGTTGGAAAAATTTTTGATTCAGAACCTGGTAATATAATTGTTCCAAACACTGAATTAAATCCTGAATATGCAAATAATTTTGAAATAAATTTTATATCAAGAAAGAAGAATATCGAATTTAATGGATCCATCTATTATACTAATTTAAATAATGCAATTGTACGATCCAATGGAACTTTTGATGGAGTAGACTCAATAATGTACGATGGTAGTTTAAGTAAAGTACAAACTTTAAAAAACTCTGGAAAAGCATATGTTTTTGGTTTTAGTTATATGATAAATTACAGAATAAATAATAATTTAAATTTAAAATCATCAATATCATTTA
>Ga0209445_1002142_pt1 | contig 10141 bp, 4 predicted proteins | sample MarorgKNORR_S2LV_4_FD_188223 | JGI IMG/M metagenome (GOLD analysis project Ga0209445, IMG submission 188223) | Marine microbial communities from the Southern Atlantic Ocean, analyzing organic carbon cycling - NADW_A/KNORR_S2/LV (SPAdes) (version 2) | ecosystem: Environmental > Aquatic > Marine >...
TCCGCTAATCGCTCACCCGCATTTGAAAAGCGAATTAAAATTCTATATTCTGCCCTAGAGGTGAACATGCGATAAGGCTCTAAAGTGTCCTTAGTGACTAAATCATCGATTAGTACGCCAATATAGGCTTCATCGCGACCCAGCAACAGCGGGTCCCTGTTCATTATGTAATTTGTGGCATTGGCGCCGGCAATCAGCCCCTGGGCAGCGGCCTCTTCATATCCAGAGGTTCCGTTTATTTGACCGGCCAGGAAAAGGCCAGCAATATCTTTTGACTCCAAAGAAGCCTTTAATTGTGAAGATGGGAAAAAATCATATTCTATGGCATACCCGGGTCTAAAAAACTCAACATGCTCAAGTCCCCGCACGCACCGCAGTGCTTTTATCTGCGTCTTTTCAGGAAGACTGGTTGAAAACCCGTTCGTATAAATTTGATTTGAATTGCGCCATTCAGGCTCAAGAAATAAAGTATGAGCTTCGCGATGGGCAAACCGGTGAACTTTATCCTCAATAGAAGGACAGTAGCGAGGACCAACCCCAGAAACGTCCCCAGAAAACATTGGCGAAAGATCCAAACTGCCACGTATTAATTTATGGCACAAAGAATTTGTTTGTGCTGTGAAACAAGGAACATTAGGAGGACTAAACTCTGTGGTGCGGTATGAAAAAGGCGTTGGATTTTCATCACCCATCGCAACATCTAGCTGACCCCAATTAATGGAGTTGCTAACAAGGCGGGGTGGAGTACCTGTTTTTAAACGACCCCCAGTGAAGCCCAACGAAACCAAAAATTCAGTGATTCCCTCCGCGCCCTGTTCGCCCATGCGCCCGGCTCGAATTTTCCTTTCACCAATGTGCACAAGACCATTTAAAAAAGTACCACAGGTTAAAACAACGGCACGGGCTTGAATTTTCCCACCGCCCCGCAACGCAACCCCCATTACGGTGTTGTTTTTTATCAAAAGGCGTACAACCTCCCCCTCAACGATCATTATTCCGCCCTGCCCGCGTATATAAGCATTAATGTACTGCTCGTACATGCGCTTGTCTACCTGCGCCCGCGGCGACCAAACAGACTTGCCCTTGGAACGGTTAAGTATTTTGAATTGTAAGCCGGCATTATCTGCGGCAAGGCCCATAATGCCTCCGAGGGCATCAATTTCACGGACCATTTGGCCCTTTGCTAAACCACCAATAGCCGGATTGCAGGACATCCTGCCAACCGCTTTTTTGTCCATTGTTATCAGGCAACACTTTTTGCCCATACGAGTTACAGCAAGAGCGGCCTCAATTCCGGCATGGCCCCCCCCGACAACTAAAACGTCAACCTTGTTTTGTATATGTTTCACGTGAAACCTATTTACCCACACAAAAATTACTGAAGATATTGTTCAAGATATCCTCGCTTGTCGTTTTTCCTAAAATTCTATCAACTGCATCGAGCGCCTCGCGGATCTCAACGGATAATAGCTCAAAGCCCACCGGGCTGTTTTCCAAAAGTCGTAATGTTTGATTTAGGGCATTAATACAATTATTTGTAACGTCATACTGTCTTTGTGTAATTAAGAAAACAGTATCTGATATATTTTCGGAAACACATAAACTCCTTTTTATTGAATTTTTAAGATTTTCTATACCGGCGCCTGTTTTAGCTGAAACGCAAACACAACCATCAAGCTTACCCCGAGCTTTATTTATTTGCTGCTGGTTATATAAATCACATTTGTTTAACACGGGCAGAAAAGAACCATTTAAACCGTTAGTTTTAAACAACTTATGTTCGCTTACATCAAACAAGCTTAATACAACGTCGGCGTTTTTGATTTTTTCTGTAGCGCGACGAATTCCTTCTGACTCAATCTCTTCATCTGAGCTGCGAATTCCGGCGGTGTCAGTAAGCATGATACTAATGCCTCCATAGATAACAGACGCATCTACAACGTCTCTCGTGGTCCCGGGGACCGTGCTCACAATGGCCCTGTTTTCACTCAACAAAACATTGAACAATGTTGATTTACCAATGTTTGGGGGGCCGGTTATGACCACAGAGGCTCCGCGGTTTAATAGGCGCCCCTCTCTAAAAGATTCTGCAAGGCGCGACGTCTCTTTAAGCGCTGAGGAAATTTTTTGTTGAACACGATGAACTGCGTCGGGAATTAAATTATCTTCAGAAACATCAAGTTCAAATTCCACATAAGACAAAGCATCGATTATATATTGTTTAATATCTTTAAATTTTTTTGATAATTCTCCTGACAAAACACGATGATTTAGCTGAACGCTTTTTTCTCCCTGCCCATGAATTACAGCCGCCACCGATTCGGCCTGAACAAGATCGAGCTTGCCATTGACAAATGCTCTGTGTGTGAATTCGCCCGGCTCTGCCGTGCGTGCCCCCAGGTTCATAGCCTCCTCGATTATTTTTTCCACTATTGTGGGGCTGCCATGACATGAAAACTCCACAATATCTTCCCCGGTATAAGAATTTGGGTGTTTATAAAAAGTGACCACAGCACTATCAAAAGGCTCTTTGTTGGAGTCGTAAAGAGTAACAATGGTGGCGCGCCGATCTTTAAACGCAGCAGCGCGCCGACAAATATTTTGTGTAATGCTTTCCGTTTCTTTGCCGCTTAGACGCACAACGGCAATTCCACCATAACCATATGGAGTTGCCGCAGCAACGATCGTATCGTCAAAAATCATTTTTGCTTAACAGGCGTCACGGATACGGGAGCAGGAGCGGGCGTAAGGAACTTTTGCTGTAGAATTGTTAGCACATTAAATAAAGTATAATACAAGTTTAATCCAGAAGGAAAAGTGTTAAATAACAACGTAAAAAACACAGTCATAAAATAAGACATATACTTTTGCTGCCCGGAGGCTTGGGTGGGCATCATTCTTTGTTGTATAAACATTGTAATACCCATTAAAATAGGCAGAATAGCAATTTGATCTCCATAGATGGGCAACGAGAAAGGCAGATCGACAACAGAGTCAGGACTGGAAAGATCCTTAATCCAGAGTACAAAAGGCGCACCCCTAAGCTCTATTGTTGAACGAAAAACTTGGAAAAGAGATATAAGCAACGGCATTTGAAGCAAAATAGGGAAACAACCACCCAAAGGATTAACGCCATGTTCTTTAAAAAGCGCCATCTGAGCTTGGCTCATTTTTTTTTGATCGTTTTTGTATTTTTCCTTAAGGGCATTTAACTGAGGCTGAACAGCCTGCATTCTTTGAGTAGATTCATAGCTCTTTTTAGTAAGCGGGTAAACAAGAATTTTTATTAGAATGGAAAAAAGAATTAACACAACACCATAATTTGGAATAAAGGTGTTCATCTTAATAAGCAGGTAATGCACCCCTTTTGCAATTGGACGAATAAACGACCATCCAAAATTCATGATAGAATCAAGATCAACGCCCAGCGCTTTAATCCGTCCATATTCCAAGGGACCTAGATACAGCCGGGTGTTTTTATGCTGGCGAGCCGAAAGGGATAAAGCAACGCTATAAACCTTCTCTAAATCACCGCTTTTATAACCAGAGGTTCTTCCGCCAAGGCCCGGCACGTCAGGAATAAGAGCGCTGACAAAATATTTCGTTCGGACAGCGGCCCAGGACGTTTCGCCTGTTATGTTGTCCTCTTTAGACTCCTTGTTTTCTGCCAGCTTTGGGCTGTGTAATTCACCCCCCTGGTATATATAAGCGTCGAAATAGTAAATATCATCACTTACATTTTTTTCGGTAATTGGCAGACCCCCGACCCACGACAAACTATAAAGACCCTGGGATATAAAAGGTTCAGCGGAAGACAGGTCTGTTTTTATATCTATAATATAATTATCGGGATAAAAAGTCAGTGTTTTATATACCCAGTTGTTACCAAGGGACTTTTTGAAACGGAGTGAATATTCTGAGCTTATAAAACCAGGAGACATGTTGTTAACCGGCACCCACGGCCCAGAGAGCTCAACGCGCTCACCGTCAAAGCTGATGAACGAAAGTAGCAGGTTTTGTTGATTGCGATCATTAATTAATTGTACTGGTCCATTGTTTAAATAAGAGTAGTTGTTTAATGTAAACGATATTAGAGATCCGCCATTTGTTGAACTAATTGTAGCGGAATAAAGATCAGTATTTACGGAATAAGTTTCTTCATTGAAGAGCGGCTGCACAACGGGAAGAACCCCCTTATCAGACGGCGGAGCATACGGCGTTTGTACGCTAGTTGCTTTGTAGGCAGTCGACGCCACGCTATCTGCTCCAACAGGCTCAACGGCGGGAGAAATAATATTATAATATGCCGGCGTAAGCAGTATTATAACAGCGATAATTAGAAAAGCAAAAAGTGTTTTTTTATCCATGCAAAGAAAAAATTATTTTACTGGATCAAATCCGCCATCATGAAATGGATGGCACTTAGACAATCGTTTTACAATTAGTATACATGCCCGCAAGACAGTTTTTGTTTTTAGGGCCCGTAGGGCGTACGTGGAGCAGGTAGGATGAAAACGACACTGGCTTCCAAAAATTGGAGATAAAGTGTATTTGTACACATACACAGTAAACAACAAAGGGAACGCTACGGCCCTATCAAGTACAGTAATTATATAATTGAATGAATTCATGTTTTATGCTGAGAGTATTTTGCGGCCCTTTTTACGACGGCTGGTTAAAACACGTTTTCCACCGGGGCTTTTCATACGTGCCCGAAAGCCGTGTTTGTTCTTGCGCTTTCGTCGACTGGGCTGATATGTACGTTTCATTGATTCGCTCCTAAATTTTAGCCGGGGAAAATACACAAGCTCCGAAGGGAAGTCCAAAAGAAATACCCGGAAAGCATGTTTATGTATTTTTTATATAAAAGTAGAAAACAAAATTGTTATAGGGGAAAATTATTACATAAATTTAGGACATAATCAAATGTGGAAAACTTGTGGATAACGTTTGGATTGACATAAAAGAACAATTAAAAGCTACCTTGCCCGATCACGCTTTTAATACTTGGTTTGAACCCATCGGTTTTATTGGCCATACTGATAATGAATTGGTTTTAGAGGTTCCCAATCAGTTTTTTTACGAATGGATAGAAAGCCACTATAAAAACCAAATTACCAATACGGCACAAACACTAACCGGAAACAACATTAATATTAAATATACTGTTGCGCTTGAAAAAAAGGCAACAATAGAAACAACAGATATTATTTATAGTAATAAAAGATCAAACAGCTATAAAGCGAATCTAAACAAGAGATATTCTTTTTCTAATTTTATTGAAGGCCCCAATAATCAATTTGCACGAGCGGCGGCTCTGGCGGTTGCTTCGTCGCCGGGGCAACAAACATTTAACCCGTTATTAATATACGGCGGAGTTGGGCTGGGTAAAACACACCTGCTACACGCTATTGGTGGTTATATTATAGAAGAAAAAGAATCGGCGAAAATTATAATAGCGACCAGCGAAAAATTTACGCTGGACTTTATTTCCTCTATTCAGAAAAATAAAACAATCGATTTTTCTAAAACATATCGCAAAGCAGACGTTCTATTGATCGACGACATCCAGTTCTTCCAGAAAAAAGAGCAAACACAAGAACAGTTTTTTCACACATTTAATGATTTATATCAACACGGCAAACAAATTGTAATGACAGCAGATCGACTGCCCAGTGAAATGAACGGGTTAACCGACCGCCTGCTTTCACGGTTTGAATCGGGCCTGGTAGTGGATATACAGCCCCCAGATTTTGAGACCCGAGTGGCCATATTAATGGAAAAAGCAGAACAAAACGGCTTGGACTTGCCCTACGACACGGTTGAATTCATGGCCACACATATAAAAAGTAGCGTCAGGGAATTGGAAAGCACAATAATCCGTTTACTGGCTTATTCTTCCTTATCAAACCGTGAAATTGATTTTAACCTTGTTAAAACAGTTGTCCGAGAGCGGCTTGGCAACGGCGCTCCAATTGATATATCAGCAACGGACATTGTAAAGCGTGTAGCTGAAGCAACCAAAATTGACGAAAAGGACATTGTTAGCAGCAGCCGCAGAAGGCCGATTGCCGAGGCCCGACAGATTTCTATTTATCTCTGCCGAGAAATTATGGGCACATCATTGATGGCTATCGGTATGCATTTTGGCGGCCGGGACCATACGACGATATTGCATGCCTGCCGTAATATTGAAAAGAAAATAAAAATAGACAAACGCATTAGCTATCTGGTTCGGTCTCTGCAACAGGACCTGACCTTTTCCTTGATTTAATCCTCCAAAATAGTGTACTATTTTTGTACACCATGGCAACAACACCAAAGCAGAAAGCAGTTTTTGATTATATCAAAAAGTATATAGACGAACATGGTTTTTCGCCAACGTTCGGAGAAATTGCCCAGCATTTCAAATACAGATCCAAGGGAACAGTATACAAGCACATCAAAGCACTGAAGCTAAAGGGGCTGATCCGCCAAGAGTGGAACCGTGTGCGCTCAATCCAGTTGGCAGGCAAACGAATAAAAACAACCAGCCTATTACAGATTAAAGGGGAATGGCTGTCTAGCGGGCTGCAATGGTATAGCCCGCCCTATAAACTGACGGGCATTCCGCCAGACATTGTCCACAACAATAATTCATACCTGCTGCTGGTAAAAACAAGCCAGCTTAATAAGTATCATATATTAAAGGGAGACATGGTTGTGGTACAGACCAATACGTCTGAGCACTGTTCCGGCCGACGAATTGTTGAAAACAGGAGGGGCGGCGCTGCCCTGCGCACCCCCTCATGGAAAGGAAACCCCAACCAAATTGTTGGTCAAATTTCAGGAGTTGTCAGAAAATATTGAAAACAAGCGCATAAAACCAAACAATGCCAAATCAGCCAATTTTTTCATATCTACCAAATTCTTGCCTAAAAAGTCTTCTTTCACTATATTATACTAGAATTCAACCGAGGTAGGACGGAAAAACAGACACATTTTCGCCCTAAAATTATATAAAAAATAACCGCAAGGAGACGATTATGCGTCGTACAGTTACTATATTAACCTCTTTTTTAGTTCTTTGGGCCAGCTCCGTTTATGCTGAAAAACCAAACAGCGCCCCACAAAACGCTCCCCAACAGGCCGCAGATCAGTTTGGCGTTTCAACGCCTGGGTTTGACAAATCGGACCCCCTTATTGACGAAGCACTAAGCCGCTATATTGCAGGAGAAAAAATCTCAAAAAGCGAGTACATGTTACTTGAAAGTGCGGGCCTAATAGCACCAAATGATAATATAATTGTTATTTCTGATAATTTAAAAGCCACACCAAAACCTAACACGGGTATACGCATGCGACCAAGCCAACGGACGGCATCAGACCTTTTCTTTTCTGAATACGCTGAAGGCAGTAGCAATAACAAATACATAGAGATTTATAACGGAACGGGTGCAGATGTTGATCTTAGTAGTTATGTAATTATGCAGAACAGCAACGGCGGCCCTTGGAATGAATATACTGACGTATTAAGCGGAACACTGGCCGCTGGCGATGTTTATGTTATTGCCAACGCATCAGCCGATGCTAGTATTTTAGCAGAGGCAGACCTGACAGGCTCTGGTATTTGCTATTTTAACGGTGATGATGCACGAGCATTAATAAAAGTTTCGGGCACAGACACCACCATACTAGACTATATTGGTACTTTTCCTGTCGACCCTGGCTCCGGCTGGGATGTGGCAGGCGTAACCGACGCAACTAAAGACCACACGCTGGTTCGTAAATCGTCAGCCACGGGCAACGACAGTTGGGCTGCTGCGGCAGGAACAAACACGGACGATTCTGAATGGACTGTTTATGATCAAAACGAATGGGCAGGCGTTGGTTGGCATACTATGTTGATGCCCGATGAGTACCTGTCTGAGGGTTTTGAAATATGGCCGCCAAGCGGCTGGACCCTTAACCCTGTTGATGGCGCCACTGGGTCTTGGGCACAAGATATGGGAACTGACTTCGGTCCCGGCTCCGCCCAAGAAGGCACCTATTGCGCCTTTTTTAACGATTATGATTGGTCTTCCGGAACAGTCGGAACAATGACCTCCCCAGCGCTTGACCTGTCTTCTGCAACAACACCGCGCCTGGTTTTCTACTATTGGGATTCTAGCGGCAGCGATGATGTGGTTGTAAAGGTTTCCACAGATGGATCAACTTTCACAACAGTATATACAACCCCTACATCTGTATCTAGTTGGACAGCAATAAACGTTGATCTTACCAGCTATATTGGAAACAGCGCCGTTTATGTGCAATTTGAAGGCACGAGCGTATGGGGCGTATCCAACCCCCATGTGGATAATGTGGTTGTGGAAGAACCACCGCAAACCCCGGTGGTAAACATGTTTTACTCCGGTGTCAATTTTCTCAACGTAACCACTGGAGACACCGCAAGCGCAAGCAACTTCGGAATACTTTCTAATACAGGCGGAGGCACGCTTAATTTAACCGGCGTTACCTTTAGCGGCTCATCGGAGCTTTCCGTTTCCACGACACAAACAACAGTGGCGGCAGGTGGAACGCTGTATGTGGACCTTACCTATATGCCCACAGACATGGGCCGGGACAACGGTACAATTACTGTGACATCAGATGCCAGCGATAGTCCGCACACAATGTCGTATACCGGTAAAGCCGGGCGTTATCTAGAGGGTTGGGAGGGATCCACAGCTTCCTATAATCCCCCGCCCGCAACCTACCCCTATGACTGGACCACATATGATTTGGATGGCAGCGGATATACCTTTCATACTTATCCCAACTATAGCGGTTCTTATGGTGCGTCAGGGAACTGGCACCTTAGAAACCGTTGGGCTATGCCGGCCAACGACTGGGTGATTACCCCAGAACTGGACCTGGTTGCTGGAGACTCCTTGCTTTTTTATGCCAGGAACTATTCTGTCTATTCAGAGATTATGGAAGTTTATGTCTCTACAACGGGCACAGATATTGCCGATTTTACTACACGAATAGACTCTGTAGAGGTAAGCGGGAACGTTCCTACGCTCTTTGCCTACGATTTAAGCTCCTATGTGGGCGGCCAGACCTGGGTTGCTATTCGCAGCATAGCTTATAATGCATATTATCTACAGATTGATGAAATGTATTTGCCGGACGTGTATTATGACACAGACCCGAATCTGCAGGCTTTGACTTCCAGCATAGATTTTGGCGGCACAGTTTTTAGCGGAGCAACAGAAACATTTTCAGTAACGAACGTTGGACTTGACGATTTAGTAATTTCAGCTGTTTCTTTTAGCGATGCAGCATTTACTACAACCACAGCCACGCTAACAGTTGCTGCTGGCGACACCGGCGGGGTTGATGTCACCTTTAACCCGACAGCAGAACAAGACTATATGGGCTATATGGTTATTACTTCAAATTCAGGGTCCAGCCCCGACTCCTTTATGGTATCGGGTTTTGGCGTGGATGCTGTTTTCTATGAAGATTTTGGTCCCTGGACAGGATCAAATACAGTTCTGCCCATGAGCGGCTGGACGATTTTGGACAATAATGGCGACGCCACGACCATACCCCAAAAATATAGAACATGGTATCATGATCAATATGGAGTAGACCCAGAAACAGGACTATATACTTTTGGAAATGGAGGAATGACAGTATATATTGGTGGTTCCAACTCTTACCACGCCGACGAAACCCTGATTACGCCGCAGATTGATGTGTCTGTCGCATCAAAGGTGTCTTTCTGGATGTATAACAACTATGACCGCGGATATGAGCTTGACGTTTCCTCTTCAACTGATGGTGTTACGTATACCGCGCTGGGATCGTTTCCTATAACGAATGTATACACGCAGCATTCTGTCAATCTGCCTGAGACAGGTAATCAGTATATCGCATTTACCTTTGCCCCGGACAGCGGCGGGCTCTATACCTATTGTAATTTTGACCAGGTTGAAATTCATCCTTTGCCGAACACGAATGTTACAGGTTTTGTCACAGACAGTGAAACCGGGAATGATATCGCCGGAGCAACTGTTCAATTTGGCGGAGCAACGGACGAAAGCGATTTTGACGGTTACTATTGGGTCAACGGCGTAGAACCGGGCACGTATGCACTAAACGTTTCAGCAGA
>Ga0209445_1002143_pt1 | contig 10141 bp, 8 predicted proteins | sample MarorgKNORR_S2LV_4_FD_188223 | JGI IMG/M metagenome (GOLD analysis project Ga0209445, IMG submission 188223) | Marine microbial communities from the Southern Atlantic Ocean, analyzing organic carbon cycling - NADW_A/KNORR_S2/LV (SPAdes) (version 2) | ecosystem: Environmental > Aquatic > Marine >...
GGTGTAGGCGTTGGCGTAGGTGTAGGCGTTGGCGTTGGCGTAGGTGTAGGCGTTGGCGTAGGTGTAGGCGTTGGCGTAGGTGTAGGCGTTGGCGTTGGCGTAGGTGTAGGCGTTGGCGTAGGTGTAGGCGTTGGCGTAGGTGTAGGTGTAGGTGTAGGTGTAGGCGTTGGCGTAGGTGTAGGTGTAGGCGTTGGCGTTGGCGTTGGCGCTGGAGGTGTTACTGGAGGATTTCCTGAAGGTGTCGTAAATTCACCTGATCCACCACTAAAAAGCCCTAATATAGCTCCAGTAATTGCAACCCAGACTCCTGCCCCTGCTGCGGCTCCACCTGCTGCGGCTCCACCTGCTGCGGCTCCACCTGCTGCGGCTCCACCTGCTGCGGCTGCCTCATCTGAGTCCTCTTCTGTTTCTTCAACTGCGTTTGGATCTTCAAAAGCTCCAGATTCTTCATCGCCATCTGAGGCAATAGAACTCACTGGTACACCAGTAATAGTGAAAACCATTAACGTTAAGAATGTCGTCAACCTTTTAAGTAATTCCATCAACTTTCCTTAAGACACAGTTGTATACAATATTTAATCTACAATTTTCTCAACCTAATATCAATTCTTAATCAACTTTAAGCTAGGAAAAAAACATCATAATGAGTTTACCTCAATAGGCAAGGCTTTTATAACTTTTGTAGCTACTTTTTTAACCTTTAATTTTTTTTCTTGAAATTATCATCCAAACCAGTTTTAGCTCCCAGCCGATTGATTAAGAATAAAATCTCTTCTTGATTTAAATTATTATCAACAGCTTCACTAAATAATTTTCCAAAATCACTCAAGATTCTCGCATAATAGTTACACAGAGGTTCAATCATCTCATCAGAGAGGTGATACATGGTTCTTCTAGAGTCTATTGTGGATCTTGTTCTGGTAAAAATTTCATTATCCACTCCAACTCTGAGGACTTTCCTAAAATTTGCATAGCTTGTCAGAGGCAACACTTCACATATAGAGTCATAAAGATCATCTCGACTAACCCCATCATCACCCCGTAATTGGAACAAAATTATTGAGCTTATTAGTTGAACTTGAAGATAACCTGATCGTATATAGTTAGAAAGCTTCTTAGGTCGATTGTCATTATTTGCAAGCCCTAAAGCTCTAAGAGCAACAGAATAAGCTAACAAGTCAATACCTTGTTCTGTTTTTGTAAAATTTATTGATGAATCTTTAACAACTTCATCAATTGATCTTTGGTTTTTTATTTTTATTACTTTATTCATAATACTTGGGTCATTATAATTTCTTTTAGATTAGAATATGTAAGTAAATGTAACACCGTATTGCAAAGTGAAACGAATAATAACTGTAAGCTTGGGGAGAAAAAAGTGATAACAAGAACACCAATTATAATAACTACAATCTTTATATTAGCAGCCAGTAGCATAAGCGCTGATTGTAACTACCCTAAGAAGAACTTTGTTGTTCCGACTGGGTCTAACTCAACAGAAGCTGAAATGGTTGAAGTTATGGGTAAAGTCAAAACATATCAAGCAGATCTTGGAGCCTATAGAACCTGTCTTGAGGGTGAGTTAAAACAGGTCTCGCCAGACTTAGAGGCTTTTGCTGATATTGAAAAAATGATGACTGCTAAATTTAATGCCTCAGTGGAAGACGAAGAAATGCTGGCAGAAGATTGGTCGGCTGCGGTCAAAGCATTTAAGTCGCAATAAGCCTTTAATAAACCCACTTACTCATTAGATAAATTATGTCTAAGACAATTACAATTACTGGCGCTGCAGGACAAATAGGCTATCAACTGGCTTTTAGAATCGCATCAGGACAACTGTTAGGTAATAGTGTAAAAGTCAACTTAAACCTCCTAGAAATTACCCCGGCACTTGATGCGCTTAAAGGGGTGGCTATGGAATTGGAAGATTGTGCTTTCCCAACATTAGGCAAGGTAAGCACAACCGATGATGCTGCCGCAGCCTTTGGAGATAGCAACTTTGCCTTCTTGGTTGGGGCAAAGCCTCGCGGTCCGGGAATGGAGCGAAGCGATTTATTGATTGAAAATGCCCAAATATTCTCAGCGCAAGGTAAAGCCATTAATAACAATGCGGATAAAGACATCAAAGTTTTAGTCGTCGGTAACCCTGCCAATACAAATGCACTAATAGCCTCTGCAAATGCTCCTGATATTAACCCCAGATCATTTAGTGCGATGATGCGATTAGATCATAATAGAGCGATAGCACAATTGGCTAATAAAACGAATACACACAACAGTGAAATAAGGAAGGTGGCAATATGGGGAAACCATTCAACCACCCAATACCCCGATATTAATCATGCTCTAGTGGGTTCAAAAAAAGCTTCTGATCTTGTTGATGAGACTTGGGTAAGAGAGGACTTTATTCCAAGAGTTCAAAAAAGAGGCGCTGAAATTATCCAGGCACGAGGTTTATCAAGTGCAGCTTCAGCAGCTTCAGCAGCCATTAATCATATGAGGGATTGGGAACTCGGCAGTTCTGAGAATGATTGGGTCAGCATGGCCATCCCAAGCGATGGAAGCTATGGAATTTCAGAAGGGATTATTTTTTCATACCCTATTGTTTGTCAAAATGGAGACTTTTCAATTATACAAGACCTAGATTTAGACAACTTTAGTCTTGATTCAATCAAGCACAGTGAAAAAGAATTATTAGAAGAACGAGAAGCTATTAAACATCTGCTCTAATTTTAGACAACGCTAACTCTTAGTAGTAGAATCCTTTGTCCACCCTTAAGGAATAGTATTAATAATATATGCAGGACTAATTAAGGATTATGTTGAGTTTTATAATATGGGCATTAATTACGATAACTGTTGTTGTCGTTCTCACCTATAGATCCACTGAATTACGAACCAGTACAGCAACTACAGGCCTATTACTCATAGCCTATACATTAATTGGAGACCCTGGGAACATTTACCTTTCAATTCTCTGGATACTTTTTGCAATATTAGTGTCGCTCAATATTCCTGAGATCCGTCGAAATTATTTAAGCGCAAGGATTTTAAAATTATATAAATCTGTCTTACCAACTATTTCACAAACAGAACAAGAGGCTATAGACGCTGGAAATGTTTGGTGGGATGGAGAATTATTTACTGGAAACCCAAATTGGGAGATTTTAAGACAAAACCCCAAATCAGAATTACCGGCTGAGGAAAAAGCTTTCTTGGACGGGCCGGTTAATACAGTCTGTGAAATGATTGATGAATGGACAGTCGTACATAAAGACTATGATCTGCCGCAAGAGGTTTATGACTTTGTTAAAAAAGAGGGTTTCTTTTCTTTAATTATCCCAAAAGCCTACGGTGGACTTGAGTTTACACCACTCGGTGTTGCTTCTGTTATGGCGAAAATTGGTTCCAGAAGCCCAACATTAGCCGGAATGGCTGGGGTTCCAAATTCCTTAGGGCCTGCAGAATTATTAATGCATTATGGGACAGAAGAGCAAAAAGACACTCTTTTGCCTAAACTTGCAACGGGTGAACTGGTCCCTTGTTTTGCTCTAACCGGCCCTTATGCTGGGTCAGATGCTACCTCAATTCCAGACACAGGCATTGTTTGTAAAGGCACCTTCGAAGGCAAAGAAATAGTTGGGATAAAACTTAACTTTAACAAGCGGTATATAACGCTTGCACCAATAGCGACTCTGATCGGATTGGCTTTTAAATTGTCTGATCCTGATCATCTTATTGGTGAAACCACAGATTATGGCATTACCTGTGCGCTACTCCCTAACGAACTAGAAGGCTTAGAGTTAGGTAGAAGACATCTGCCCATCGGTATCCCATTTATGAACGGGACCATTATAGGAAAAGATGTTTTTATACCGCTAGATTTTATCATTGGCGGTATTGAGCAAGCTGGCGGGGGCTGGAAAATGTTAACTGATTGTCTGTCAGCAGGAAGAGCTATTTCGCTGCCATCAGGCGCCATGGGTGGTGCAAAATCTGCTGTAGCTGTCACCGGATCTTATGCCAGAGTCAGAGAGCAATTCGGTATGCCCATTGCAGAATTTGAAGGTATATTAGAGCCACTAGGAAGAATGGCAGGTAGAGCCTATATCATTAATTCTTCTCTTTCAACCACTGCAATGGCAATAGGTGCTGGTCAAAAACCCTCTGTTATTTCTGCAATTATGAAATATCACACCACTGAACTGGCTAGAGCTATTAACACTGATGCCATGGATATCCATGGGGGCAAAGCGGTGATGTTGGGTCCAAAAAATTATCTCTCGATAGCTCATGAAGCTTCCCCAATAGGTATTACGGTTGAAGGAGCAAATATCATGACCAGAAGCCTGATTATTTTTGGGCAGGGTGCTTTTAGGTGTCATCCTTATGTGCTTAAAGAAATAGCAGCGGTTAACTTGGAAGATCAAACAGAGGCGATTGAACAATTTGATATCCATTTCTTTAATCATGTGGGTTATACAATTTCTAATGCTGCTCGTTCTTTAGTAAGAGGCATAACCAATAGATTTACTGACAGCCCAGTGTTAGATGAAACAGCAATATACTATAAGCAGATCAATCGATTCAGTGCTGCTTTTGCCTTACTTACAGATGTTTCAATGTTGGTTATAGGTGGCTCATTAAAAAGAAAAGAAACCATATCGGCACGACTTGGAGATGTGCTAAGCGCCTTATATTTAGCCAGTACCTCACTAAAATATTATGAGGATATCGGAGATAGAGAGGCTGAACTGCCTCTTGTCCATTGGACACAAAAAACATTAATTAACGAGGCTCAAGAGAAAATTCACCAAACTCTCTCTAACTTTCCCAATAAATTAATTGCATCTTTATTGCGCTTTCTCATTTTTCCTCTGGGAAGAAATGTTTCAGGCCCAACAATTGATGAAACTTTAAAAATAGGACGATTAATCTCACGTAAAACAAAAACCAGAGAAAACTTAATACAAGGGATTTATCTCAATGAAGAGCCAACTAATCATTATGCACAAATGAATAAAGCTCTGGAATTATATGAAATATGCCACCCTATGAAGTCAAAAATTAACAAGGCTCAAAAGAAAGGTCTAATCCAAGGCAACAATTATAACGAGCTAATCGATTCAGCTATTAAAGAAGGTGTTGTTTCAAAAGATCAAGCTGATCAACTTATCGAATACACTAAAATAGCGGATGATATAATCAATGTTGATGATTTCTCTCAAGAAGAAATCGACCAGATTCGTTAAGACTTAATCTCTAAAAACTCAGAAGTATATTTTTCCCCAAGTATTGGAGAATAATTAAATCTCTAGTTTTCTCCAAAAATATCTCGTGTGAACAATTTAGATTCAACACCTACTAGTTCTTGTGACATTCGGTTGGTCACAATCAGCTCGGCAGTTTTTTTAAATTCATCTAGATCAGCAAAAACTCTAAAACCCTGAAAATCTATTTGATCTTCCAATAAAGGCTCATAAATAATGATTTCTTTACCTTTATTCTTGAGTCTCTGCATAATGTCGATTATGGATGATGATCTATAATTATCACTTTTAGTTTTCATTACCAGTCGATAAAACCCTATTATGTTTATATTATGACCAAGGATCCGTTCAGCTAAAAAATCTTTTCTTGACTGGTTAGAAGAAATGATGGCCTCTATGAGATTCTGAGGAATGCTCTTATAGTTAGCTAGCAGTTGCTTGGTATCTTTAGGTAAGCAGTAACCACCGTAACCAAATGATGGGTTATCATAGCCTTCTCCAATTCTAGGATCTAACCTAACACCCTCAATAATGTCCTTTGTTTGAAGATTATTAGCCATGGCGAAAGAATCCATCTCATTGAAAAATGCTATACGCATTGCTAGAAAAGTATTTGAAAATAACTTTACAGCCTCTGCTTCTCCAGAGGTCATAAACATCGGGGATATATTCTTAATTTCAGAGCCTGCAATAAGTAAATTTGCAAACTCTTTTGATTGTTCTGAGTCACCCCCAATAATGATTCGTGTTGGAAATAGATTATCTTTTAGTGCACTCCCCTCTCTTAAGAACTCAGGAGAAAAAATAATACGATCAGTGGAATATTTTTTTTGCAAATATTCTGTGTGTCCCACAGGGATGGTTGACTTAATGACAACCAAAGCATCATGATTTGCCATTAAAGCATCTTCTATTACAGAATCAACTACACTTGTGTCAAAAGCATGAGAATCCTCATCAAAGCTAGTGGGGGTCGCGATAATAATAAAATTAGCATCCTTGTATGCCTTCGCTTTGTCATCAGTAGCAGTTAAAGACAACTGTTTTTCACTAAGGAAAGTTTCAATCTGTTTATCAAAAATAGTTGATTCATTGTTATTAATTTTTTGAACTCTTTGTTTATCTATGTCGTGCACCACAACATCGTTTTGTTGTGCAAACAATACACCAAGTGACATACCCACATACCCAGCACCAACAACCGTTATTTTTACTTTATCAATCATCTATTTTATTACTCATAAATAATATGGTTTACCCCTACCTTAAATCTATGACTGGGAAATTACTATCAGATAGTACCGAGAGAAAATGTGTCAGTTTCTTTTCACTATTAGTGATTACCAGACCAAGGTCACCACCGCCAGCTCCAGAAGGTTTATAAAAAATATCTGCACTTCTAGCAAGCTCTATAAGCCGTTTATGCTCATCTGAGAAAATTCCTAAATTAAACTTTTCATTAAGTTGATTAATAAAAGTATTGTATGTCTGCATTAATTCTATGATCGTTGCTGAGTTTTGTGTATCCCATGCTGTTGAAATTTGGTTTAGTAAATGATTTATCTCTGAATACAATTTATTGAAAAAGATCTGGTTAGAGTCTTTACCACGATTATATTTCTCAATCATCATCTTTGTTGAGCTTTGATCGCTTGTAATCACTCCTTTTATATATAGGTCTGATGGCCATTTGAGACTCCTCCATTTATGCTCATTCGCCATTTTAAGATTGCACTCAACTACACCACTATCAGCACAGGAAGTAATAACATCCAATCCACTACCAAAATTATCTTGGCTAAGAGCATGAATATTGACAGCTTTTTGTATTTTTGCTGATTCAGATAATTGCAAATTAAAATACTCATCTAGAACATTAATTATTGCAGCAGCAATCGAAGCACTTGAGCCTAAGCCAATTTTCTTACCGCTTGAATAAAATTCGTTTGTGTCGATTGAAATTAATGCTTTAGAAGGTTTAATTTTCAATTCACAAATCGCCAAAGAGATAAATAAACCAAAACTTTGTGGGTCGTTTTCAACCCAATCAACCTCAAAATTATCATTAACACTAAATTCAAAATATTGGTCTAGGGCGGAGGAATAAAATAGATTATAAGGCTTTTTATGATCTTCTATGGAGACCCTGGATCTTTGTTTTGTTGAAAGAATAATTGCCGACCCTCCCTCAAGAGCTAAATATTCTCCAGATAGAAAAACCTTGCCAGGTGCAGTTCTTTTAACCCTCATTAATTACCCTAGCTCCATAACCAATATTTGCGATAAGTGTTTGCCTAACACTAGGCAAGCTAGATACTCTCTCTTGGATCAAACCATTATCTTCTGTTTTGCAAATAATCTTCACTTGTGGCCCAGCATCCACTGTATAAAAAAGATCAAAACCTGAGTTTCTAATACTTTCTATTGCATTAATACAGTCAATTGTTTTATTTGTCATATAATTAATTGAAGGGTTAGATGTCCTCATAACTTCATGCATTTGCTTACAGTTTTCCTCAGCCACCAGTCCCAATGCCCTAAGATTTCTTTCATTAATAGCTTTTTTAGCTCGCTTAATATGACTTGCATTAACTTTCAACCAAGATTCATAAAGTGGTGAAGTCTTCCTAGAAATTTCCATACCTTCTCTGGAGCTCATTGTTTTTCTTTGATCATCTGTTATACAAACAATCACACTCAGAGGCCATTGATTAGGCTCTGCTAATGTTCGGCAATCGAACTGGTTCTCAATATCTAATAACACAATACCCGGAAGAAGTGATCTTGGTGCCGAGCCCGAACCTAACATGGCAGCCTTTGCCATTTGTTTATTTGTGAGGCCTAAATCAAATAATCTATTATAGGCAACAACTATGGAGGCCACACCCGATGCGGATGAGGCAAGACCTGCGGCTGTTGGAAAATTATTGTCTGATTGTATGAGGCAAGGTTCTCTAATCTCACCAACTTTAGATAAATAATCAAGGGTAGGTAATAGTTGACCTAAATCAGGTTGACGCTCTCCGTTTAATTCCCAGACGTTCTCTTGCATCTGTGGTTGTTGTGATATTTTTGTGGTGGAAGCTAAGGTATCTACAGTTAAAGATATCGAACTCATAGCAGGAATATTATGAATAGAATCGGTCTTTCCCCAATACTTTATTAGGGCAAAATTTGGATGGGCTATTGCAGTTACTTCTGACAATTGAATCTTTAGGCAAAAAATTAAATATGTTATTGAAATAGTATACTGTATCTCTTTATCAATTAGAGAAATTGGAACGATTACTTATGACACCGTTCAAAGCAAAAACCAGTGACCATATAGAAGAAATTAATAATTACCTAGAAAGCTGGTTACCTGATAGTCAAATTCCACCAAAAAACCTCCACCAAGCTATGAATTATTCAGTAATGAATGGAGGCAAAAGAATTAGACCTCTGCTTACTTTTGCAGCTGCTGAATCATTAAATATTGACCATAAAATGCTCATTCCTGCTGCTGCTTCTATTGAATTACTTCATTCCTTTTCTTTGGTTCATGATGATTTACCGTGCATGGATGATGATGACCTTCGAAGAGGACAGCCAGCAACACATAAAGCCTTTGATGAAGCAACTGCTGTTCTTGCTGCGGATGCATTATTGTCTTTAGCCTTTGAAATATTGAGTTCGGATTTAAACTTCAATGGAACAAAGGAAATTAATGCTTCTTTAATTTCGCTCATTGCAAATGCCACAGGATCAAACGGAATAACAGGTGGACAAGCATTGGATTTAAACGCGGAAGGCCTCGTTTTAGGCCAATCAGAGCTGGAACATATTTATCGACAAAAAACAGGGAAGCTATTAAGGGCATGCGTCCTATCCCCTTGTTGCTTTATTGATCTAGGATTAGAAAAAACAACGGCTCTTGAAAGATATATTGATGCCATTGGATTGGCTTTTCAAATTAAAGATGACATTATCGAAGCAGAAGGTGACACTGAGGACATTGGTAAATCATCTCATTCGGATATTGATCAATCAAAAGCTACTTTCCCAAAAATGTTTGGTCTAAATCACTCAAAGAACAGAGTGGATGATCTTTTGTTTAATGCTAAAGAGGCTTTGTCGGTGTTTGATAAAGATGCAGAACCATTGATATCTATAGCGGAAATGATAGTCTCTAGAAGCTCATAAAAGACTTAATCTCTTATACCAATTCCCTTTTTCAATAGATACACAGCAACTGATAGTAGTAGTATAAAAAAACCGCTAATCATCAATAACCCATCCATTATCTCAATATCTGAAGTGCCTAGGACACTGTAACGCATAGAGTTGACCATGTATAAAATAGGGTTCAACCGAGACACTGTTTGCCAAAACTCTGGTAACAAAGACACTGTATAGAAGACGCCACCTAGATAGGTCAGTGGGGCCAAAACAAACGACGGAATAACTGCAATGTCATCAAATTTCTTTGCGAAAATTGCATTGATCAATCCTGCTAAAGAAAAAACACTTGCAGTCATAATAATTACCAATAGGGCCAATAGTGGGTACTTGATATTTAGTTCAGTAAAAAATAACGCTATAAAAGAGACCACGGTGGCCACAAACAAACCCCTTATAATGCCGCCAGCTAAGTAGCCTATAACAATAGAGGTTTCATCCATGGGTGAAACCAACATTTCTTCGATGTGGCGTTGAATTTTAGCGTTAAAAAAACTGCCCACCACATTACCGTATGAATTGGTTATCACTGACATCATGATCAACCCTGGAGCTATATATTCCATATACGGATAGCCGTCCATTTCCCCTATTCGTTTACCAATTAGAGTGCCAAATATAATAAAATACAATGACATTGTGATCCCCGGTGG
>Ga0209445_1002153_pt1 | contig 10106 bp, 8 predicted proteins | sample MarorgKNORR_S2LV_4_FD_188223 | JGI IMG/M metagenome (GOLD analysis project Ga0209445, IMG submission 188223) | Marine microbial communities from the Southern Atlantic Ocean, analyzing organic carbon cycling - NADW_A/KNORR_S2/LV (SPAdes) (version 2) | ecosystem: Environmental > Aquatic > Marine >...
CAGTGCATCAGTGACCTGGTCAGATCCTGCGCTTGGAGGTTTTGCTGTAATTGGATTTGTCACTGGAATTGTTGCTGCCATTGTTACATTCATTAAACCTACACTTGCTCATATAACCGTACCAATTTATGCAATATCTCAGGGGTTGGTTTTAGGGGCTATATCTAGAATGTTTGAGATACGTTATCCAGGAATAGCAGTCCAGGCTATCTTTCTTACGTTTGGAACACTTGGTTCTCTGCTGCTTGCTTATATTTCCGGATTAATTAAGGCTACTGAAAATTTCAAACTCGGAGTGTTTGCTGCTACTGGTGCAATCGGTGTTGTTTACTTAATTAACTTTGTAATGAGTTTTTTTGGATCAGGTATCGGTGTGATACATAGCAGTAGCCTAACAGGAATATTGTTTAGCCTCGGGGTAGTTGTAGTTGCAGCATTAAATCTTGTTCTAGACTTTGATTTTATCGAAGAAGGAGCAGAGATCGGAGCGCCAAAATATATGGAGTGGTTTGCAACCTTTGGGTTACTAGTTACTCTAATTTGGCTCTATATTGAGATTCTAAGGCTCCTATCAAAATTATATAACAGACGATAAGGTTGGTCTTATAAAAAAGACTGCCCATTGGATATATTTCTTTATCCTTAAAATGTAATAAGTCTTAAGAACGAATTATAGATTAAATTATTTTTTTTCATTTATAGGAACGGGGTCTTCACCATGGGTACCCCACCACCAAGGATTACAGCGAAATATCCGCTTTGAAGCAAGCCATGATCCTTTAATCACTCCCCATTCATCAATCGCTTGTATTGCATAGTTTGAACAGGTAGGAGCATGCCCGCAATTTTGACCTAATAGAGGAGACAGAGCTATCTGATATATGCGAATCGGGATGATTAATAGTTTTGCAAATACTTTACTAAGCATTATTTAAAATTCTCGTAATTTTGACATAGATTTATAATCTAAATGTAACTCACATGGTTCAATTGTTTCATTTCAATAATCATTCAAGTAATACACCAGGTTTAGCTATTATCTGACATGGCGCGGTTAAGATTATATAACTCTCTTAATAATAAAAAAGAAGAATTCCTTCCAATTGATCCCAACCATATACGCGTGTATACATGCGGTCCAACAGTCTATAACTATGCACACATTGGCAACGCACGTCCTCCAATCGTGTCTGATATTCTTGTAAGACTGCTCAGGTATCTTTATCCTAGAGTTACGTATGTCTCAAACATTACAGATATTGATGATAAAATAATAAACTCGGCAATAGAACAAGATATACCAATTAGTGAGCTAACAAAAAAGTATGAAAAAATATACAATGATAATTTGATAGAATTAGGTGTAAGCCCACCAGATATTCAGCCTAGGGCAACAGACCACATACCAGAGATGATAAAACAGGTAGAGGCTCTTATTGATAATGGACACGCGTATGAGGCAGAGGGGCACGTACTCTATAGTGTAAATACTTTTTCTAATTATGGATCACTCTCTGGAAGAGATAAAGAGGAACAGATTGCTGGCAGTAGGGTAGAGGTTGCTCCCTACAAAAAAGATCCAGCAGACTTTATACTTTGGAAACCAAGTAACAAGGACCAACCTGGTTGGGACTCTCCCTGGGGATTTGGTCGCCCTGGTTGGCACCTTGAGTGTTCCGCTATGTCTGAGAAAACACTAGGCGTTCCTTTTGATATTCATTCAGGTGGACAGGATCTTATTTTTCCTCATCATGAGAATGAGATTGCACAATGCTGTGGAGTTCATAAAAAAACTAATGATACAGCTTCTTATGCACGCTACTGGATACATAATGGAATGCTCAAGTTTGATGGTGATAAGATGTCTAAGTCTCTTGGCAACATACGGTTTATTAATGATCTGATTAATGATCATAAGGGTGAAACTTTAAGAATGGTATTGCTCTCTACCCACTACCGTCAACCGCTTAACTGGTCATCTAAGACAATTGAACAGGCTCAAAAAAACTTAGACAGATTGTATCGTAGTATTAGAAAAGTGGATGCTTCCTTAGATCGAAACCAAGTTGAACCATCTAAATATATAATTGACGCATTGTGTGATGACTTAAACACTCCTGAAGCTTTAGGGCAGTTAAACATTTTGGTCAATAGCTTGCAAGATGCTAATGAAGATCAGAAAGTAGGAATAATGTCTACAATCTACTCTAGCGCTAGAATACTTGGTATACTAAAACATGCTCCGGATGATTGGCTTGGATACAGTAAGGCTTCAGATGGTTTAGACCTTGATTTAATAGAACGATTGATTGAAAAGCGAAATAATTGTAGAAGTGAGAGGAATTTTAAGCGTGCGGATGAGATCAGGAATGAGCTGAAATCAATAGGAATAGATATTGAAGACACGCCAGATGGGACTATATGGCGAAGTGAAAATTAGGTTACGTATTACACCTTTGATTGGAGCTTATAATTTAACCTGGAGGCCAACTCATTTGTCTACCACCTAATACATGCAGGTGAATGTGATACACTGTCTGGGCCCCATGTTCATTACAATTAACAATAGTACGATATCCATTCTCTGCAATGCCTTCTTGCTCTGCTATATCTTTTGCAACTGTAAAAAGTTCTCCTATTAGATCTTTATCAGTTTCCTCTATATCGTTCAATGTTTTGATCTCTTTTTTTGGTATCACAAGATAATGAACAGGCGCCTGAGGATTAATATCGCGAAATGCTAATACTCTTTCATTTTCAAATAAAATATCAGCAGGAATTTCTTTGTTAATTATTTTTGCAAATATTGTGCTCATATTATTTTCCTTTAGAGGTTCTCTATTTTTACATTCTAGACTAAAGTCTAGTAATGTATTTAAAAATAAAAAAGTTAAATAAGCCAGCTAGGCGACTCATTCAAATAGGTTTAAGAATATCTTAGATGTTTGAGTTTTAAATAAGAGTATTCTGTTTGTAATAGATAGTACGTACCAAACAAGACAGTGGTGAATAGAGCATCACTAATAATAGTATTATGTATAAATGGGATTCCAGCAGCATAGCAGGTGATAAGCCCGGCGATATTTTTTGTATACATGGCACCACCGACCCAGACTCCAAAATTAGAGAATAAAAAGAAAATTCCGCTTGAACTTACCATACCACCAAGTGTATTTGTCACAGATATACCTTTGTTAAAGATGAACAGACCTGCAAAAATGATAAAGACATATGAGATATACTGCCAATAAAATCCACCGTAGAACCATACAAAATTTGAACTGTGGCTACTATAAACAAAATTATTAATAACAAGGTCACTGATCCATATCCCAATAAGCGGAATTAAAAATGCTTGCCATTTTTTTGCAAAATGAGCAGCGCCAAAAAGGCCGATGGCAGCCATTGGAGAAAAGTTAGGTGGATGGGGCATAATCCGTGTAAAAGCAGCCAGCAGAATAATAATGGAGATTATACCTGTTTGTAGATTTAGTTTTTTCATAATTATTTATTAAATACTGAAGTTGATTATATGTCACTGTTCCTATATGAGTCTATAATTAATAATCTATATTACCAGAAAATATTTTTTATTGTACTGACAAAATTTAATTACGTTCGATTATATCTTTATTATCACTAGTTTTTGGTTCCCTGATTTACTAATCAATTTTAAATAATATAAATGATAGAACTAGATAGTGTAACCAAAGTCTTTAGCCTCTCAAAAGATCAGAGAAAAATTGTTGGAAGTTCAGAGCTAAGGCCAAGGTTATTTACGGCCGTTGATTCAGTTTCTTTTACTTGTAATCCCGGAAAAGTTTTTGCTCTTATTGGTCCAAATGGATCTGGAAAAACAACAACTCTCCGAATGATTGCAACAATGATGTCTCCAACCTCTGGCGTGATTAGTATAAATGGTAATAACACAGCTGATAATGGTCGTCTAGCCAGAAAATCAATAGGCTTTATGACCAACCAGACAGCGTTATACGATCGCTTAAGTCCATATGAAATGGTAAAATATTTTGCAGATCTTAATGGTATGGAAAAAAATAAATTTGAGAAAAGGTGTAGTAAAATATTTTCTCAGTTAAATATGGAATCGTTTTCTAATAAAAGAATAGGGACACTTAGCTCTGGAATGAAACAAAAGACCTCAATAGCTCGCACGATAATTCATGATCCCGATATTATTGTTTTTGATGAACCTACTACTGGGTTGGATGTAATGACCTCGAGAGCAATTTTAGATTTGATAAAAAATTCAAAAGAAGAAAAAAAGACAATCATTTTTTCATCACATAGAATGGAAGAGGTTCAGTCACTAGCAGACGATATTGTAATAATATATAACGGTAAAATAATTTTCTCTGGTTCGAAAAATGATTTTGAATCTAAAATGGACTCAGTGAGCTATGATGACACATTAATAAAAATGATCGATAACGCATGAACATAATAATCGCAATATTTAGAAAAGAACTGACTGATGTATTGAGAGATAGACGAACGCTGTTTTTTATGATTGTTATGCCTGTAATCGTTATGCCTTTGATCTTCATTGGGGCCTTAAAGTTTCAACAATATCAGAGTAAGAAGTCTGAAGAAAAGATATTGAATATTGCTATTATAAATGAAACTAGTGACACACAAATAAGAGATTATCTTCTAGAACAAAAAGGTGTAGAGTTGATAGAGAACATTAATCTTGATAGTTTAGAGCTAGGTATAAAAAATGATTCCCTCCAGGGAGGTTTGCACATAGGCAAAAATTTCTTAAATGATATATCCTCAAATGCAATGGGTAAGGTTGCGGTTTATTATAAATCATCTGATTTAATGAGTAAGGCAAAAAATAGAATTAATAATGCTTTAGAGTCCTACAAGAAAAAGGTGGTCTCTGAAAGATTATCTCGTTTTAATATCGACAAAGCACTTTTAGAACCACTAGATATTGTCACAAAGGACATGTCAACAAAAAAAGAGACCATGGGTAAGGCCCTTGGAGGATTAGTACCATATATACTAGTCATTTTTATTTTTCTAGGAGCAATGTACCCTGCGATTGATTTAGGCGCTGGTGAGAAAGAAAGAGGCTCGCTTGAGACATTACTCTCATCCCCAGCTACGAAATTTGAGATCACCGTTGGTAAACTTATGGTCGTATCGCTTGCTGGTATGGTCTCCGGTTTGATATCTGTGGTCGGCATTTCTAGCCCATTATACTTTATAGATAGTATCCCAGATCAAATAAAAACAACGGTTCTTGAAATTATTAATCCGTTTATGATTATTTCTGTAATTACGTTAATGATTCCTATTGCGATATTCTTTGCCTCTATGTTGCTATCAATATCTTTTTATACTCGTTCATTTAAAGAAGCACAAAGTCTTATGGGTCCTCTAAATATAATTATTATTATTCCTCTAATGTTAACTCTAGGCCCTGGTATTGAGATAGATCATATTACAGCATTGATCCCTCTTATTAATGTTGGTTTACTTACAAAAGAAATCTTAGCAGGGTCTATGGAGCCTGTTTTTTTTGTTGAAACTTTATTTTCTCTTCTATTTTTTGCTGCTATTGGAATAAGATTTTCTGTTTACTGGTTTAATAAGGAAAGCACGATTTTTAGGGTTTAGTGTGTTTTCTGGTGTAACTTTTTTAAAGCAAAGATTTTTATATATTATCTTTATAAACGGAGCCCAATTATGCTAAAAAAATACATAATCATTTTTTTAATGAATTTTTTTGTACTAACATTCTCACAAACAATAAATATTGAAGGTAAACAGTTAAATATTGGTATGGAAAAAAGTATTACTCTAGATATCATGCATGAATATTTGGGTCAAGAAAACTATGATTCCAGTCATAATGATTTTTGGCTTCAAAACGATGATGTAATTATTGGGAGTATGGGTTTTAAAGATGGAAAGTTGAATTATGTTACAACAGACTGGGATAAAAATATAGATTATTTAGACTCAATAGAGCTTTTTAATACTTTGTTCAGCGTATTGAAGAATACTTTCGGATCAGACTATGATGGGGATGTTATTCTTCAGTTAAAAGAAATTCAAGAGCCAAATCTTGAGAGATTAGTGATTAACATGTATTCAAATGATGGTCGCAGTGTTCGTATCAACAGGAATAATATTAGCCTAGATATTCGCCAGGCAGTACAAAAACTGTAGTCTCATTAATACGAAATTACTAGAGATTTTCACTCCAGAATTCTAACATTTTATTGTAAAGATGTATCCTCGCGGGGTCATCTGCTATGCCATGCTTTCGCATTGGATAGAACATCATATCAAATTGTATATTCGCTTTGACCAGTTCATCGATAAAGTGCCATGAGTTTTGAGGGTGGACATTATCATCATAGGTGCCATGAACAAGAAGAAGAGTGCCATGAAGATTTTTGGCTGATTTCACAAAAGATGTATTTTCATAACCTTCAGGATTATCTATTGGTCTTTTCATGGCAAACTCAGCCCATTTCGTATCATAATAATGCCAGTCAGTCACTGGTGCCACAGACACTCCTGCTTTAAACTCTTTTGTGTTTGTCATTAGGTTAAGAGTAAAACTTCCACCACCGCTCCATCCCCAAATACCTACCCTATCTGGATCAATATAAGATTGAGACTTAAGCCATTTGATACCGTCAACGATATCTTCTCTTTCAATAGGTCCTGACATCATGTTTAAAACACGATTTTCTAATTTTTTACTCTTTGCGGTAGCGGCCCGGTGGTCAAATTTTACAATAAGATAACCCATTTCAAGGAGCATGTTATCATAGAATAATGATTGTCCTTGCCACTGGTTAAATACTGTTGGTGCAGAAGGTCCTCCATACACATGAAATATGATAGGATATTTTTTAGTCTTTACAAAGTTTTTTGGCTTAAGAATCTGAGCAGGCATCAAAAAATTATCTTTGGTTGGTATTGTAAATAGTTCTGGGGTTTGTAGATTATAATTTTCAATAATATCTGTTCTGTGATCTACCAGCGTGTGAAGTTTTTTGCCATTATTATTGTAAAGCACTAGTGTTGGTGGAGACTTAGTATCAGAGTGTATATCAGTATAATACTTTCCATCTTTGCTGAAACTAATTTTATGTACACCTTCCTGGGCGGATATTTTTTCCATCGTCTTGCCATCGATACTGGATCGATACAGGTGCCGCTCAATTGAAGATTCTTTTAGTGATGTAAAATAGATAGTTTCTTTTTCTTCATTAATATTTACAACGGATTGTCTAAGCCAGAACGGACCGCCGGATGACCTAAGTGCCCAAATGCCATCTGTTATTTGATTGATCAGTGTACCATCGTAAGAGAATTGATAAAGATGAGCATAACCATTTCTCTCTGATTGCCAGATGAAACTATTTTTTAAAAAATAAAGGTCATCATTAATATTGACCCATCCGCTGTCTGTCTCCGTTATTATTTTGTCTATATTTTTTCCTGTAGCACGATCTACAAAAAATAAATCGAGCTTCGTTTGCGCCCGGTTCATGGTCTGAATGCTGAGTCGTTTATTATCAGGTAACCACTTTACCCTGCATAGATACTCAAATGATTCCAGGTCTACCCATTTTGTTTTAGGGGTACTGATTTCAATAATTCCTAGCTTAACGATTGGATTTGCTGTACCTGCTTTTGGATATCTTTGAGTGATTAATTTTGGCTCTTCAGGTTTCCAGTGAACATAATGCATCTTTGTCACTGGCGATTCATCTGTTTGTAAATAGGCTAACGCTCTTGAGTCATCAGACCACCAGTAACCAATGTCTTGTCTTCCAAAAATTTCTTCCCAGTATACCCAGGATACGGTACCATTAAGAATGGTCTCTGAGTCGTTATAGGTTAGCCGTTTTTCTTGCTTCTTTTTTATATTATATGTGTATAGGTCATTTTCTCTAATAAATGCGATATTTTTTCCATCCGGTGAAAATCTTGCTGATTTTTCTTTAATGGGAGTATCAGTTATGCGCAAAAATTTTGAAGAATTAATATCCAGAATAAAAATATCACCTTCATATATATATAAACCATATTGACCGCTTGAGCTAAATGACTTTGGCCAGTCAAAGAACATCGTTGTGTCATCCCTATTAATAATAGACGTCAACTCTTTTACTAATTTCTGATTATCAATCAGAGAAATCATCTCACTGGGTGAATTCGGATCAAGCTTTAGTATTGTTCTATCTTCTTTTGGCTTTCGCATGTCCATCAGATAAAGAGAGTTATCATCCATCCATTCTGCCTTGTAGATAGAGCCCACAGACTTTCCTTCATCCGAGTAGAGCCATTCCATGGTGATAGTTCGCTCTTTTTTATTCTCAGAGCACGACCAGAAAAATGTTATTGAGAGAACGAATAATATAGCAATATGTTTCATTTGGGTTCCTTTCAAATATTATTGCAAAATTCTATTGAGCTAGGATTATCAGCTAAATATTTTTATAAAAACAACATACTATAGAAGACATTTAAATGTTTTTATTTCAAAAGGTTTTAATGTTAAACCAAAACTATCTTTCACTCGCTTTGTTGGTTTAAGCTTTCGACGTTCCATAAGATTAGTTTCTGTTATCTGTCCTTTTAAATAAACTCTACCTGTGGATGTTTTTCCAAGGGTTTCAACAGCTCTAAAAATTAATTCATTATTTTGCTCAGATTTTTTAATGGCTGATATTTCAATACCTTTCCCTTCAAAAATTAATGGAGACTTACTTTTGACATTTTTTACGCTATCAAATAATAAGGGTGGATGGTTTAAAAGAGTAGACTCTTCAATCACATCGGAGCGAATTAAATCATGATCGTGAGGATAAAAACTATAGGTGAATGAATGTTCTCCCTGGTCTGCATCAGGATCAGGATTATTGGGAGACCTGAGGAGATTTAGGTCTATAGTCCTATCAACAATTGAATAACCATATTTACAATCATTTAAAACAGCGATACCATAATCATTATCTGAAAGGTCAGCATATTTGTGGCCAACTACCTCGAACTTTGCTCTGTCCCAGCTTGTGTTTTTATGTGTATTTCTTCTTACATAGCCATATTGAATATCAAACGATGCTTGCTCTGAAATTATATTAGTAGGGAAGTGGACTCTGAGCATTTTATGTTTTTCATGCCAGTCGACAATAGTCGCAAAATCCAAACGTTTTGATTGGTTTGATAGTGAGATTATTTGTTTAATCGAAGAGTTCCCTATATTATAATGAATTTCCAAAGAACCTAAAACAGGACCATTTTTTATTTTGTTAATCTTTATCGGTTTGGCCGTTTCTAACAAAGAATCTCTATAATAAAAATCTATGTCCCAGGCATCCCAGTTTAGTGGTCTGTCTTCATATAAGGAGAGAACATTTCCATGTTCACTTAATAAATTTTTCTTTGTTTTTTTATCAACTGCTGAGATTAGGGTACCATCCTTTGAGAAATTATATTTTACAAGATCGTTTTCTAAAACCAAGCGTGAGTTTTTTTCCTTTTTAGGTATTTGTTTTTCACCTTTGTAAAAGGTTGTAAAAGAAAATGGATCAAGTGAGACATGGCAATAAACATTACCATTAATTTCTTGTGTACTTATTTCTTCATTGCTCTCTGTGATAATATTATAGCCGATGAAGCTGTTTGGAATTTTAATAACTCCTTTATAATAATAGGATAAAGCGTTTGACAATACGAACGAGCTATTGTTCTTTTTAAAAAGGGTTGTACTTGCTTTTTTTATCAACTCATCACACTTTTTATGAATCTCAATGTATTCTTTATGCGTTGTTTGATAAACAAGGTTTATGCTAGATCCAGGTATAATATCATGAAACTGGTTAATTAATAATTTTTTCCATGATTTATCTAGCTCAGCTGTTGGATATAGTTCTAGATCGGCGCATGACCATAAGAACTCTACAGCCTTTAACTTATTTTCTAATTTTCTATTTTGTTTTTTTACTAGTCCATGGGTAGTCAGAGTACCACGATGGAGCTCGAGGTATAATTCACCTACCCATGTTTGAAGTTTGTTTTTATTCTTATTTAGTCTTTTAAAAAAATTTTTC
>Ga0209445_1002155_pt1 | contig 10097 bp, 7 predicted proteins | sample MarorgKNORR_S2LV_4_FD_188223 | JGI IMG/M metagenome (GOLD analysis project Ga0209445, IMG submission 188223) | Marine microbial communities from the Southern Atlantic Ocean, analyzing organic carbon cycling - NADW_A/KNORR_S2/LV (SPAdes) (version 2) | ecosystem: Environmental > Aquatic > Marine >...
AAAGTTCCATCTTTGCCTCGTTGTTGTATGAAATAATCCCCCCCAGATAATAATTGGAACTACCTGAAACACCTGTGATCCTGTGACCAAGCAAACCTCCTGTGCACGATTCGGCTGTAGCAAGAGTCAACCCCAATTCACTCAATCGATTTCCCACAACTTCCTCCAGTGATACATCGTCGTATCCATATACATATTTCTCAATCACAGGTGTAAGATTCTCTTCCATATCCTGTATTATTTTTATATCCCGACAAAACAAACGAATATCCACTCCAGTTAATTTTGGCAAAAATGCAACTGAACATTGAGAATGATGAATATTTATATTTTTATTGATTTTTTCCGCCAGGGCTGATTCTGGAATGCCGGTAGTTCGAATTGTCCTGGTAATTAATGGATTCGTAACCTGGTTCTTCAAAATTGGAATAACTGAATTATTTAGCATGGCTTTCATTTCTTTGGGAACTCCCGGTAGAGCAAAAAAATGGCAGCCACCTTTTTTGAAATACAATCCCCTTGCTGACCCTAACTCGTTTTGAATGACTTCACCTTTTTCGGGTTTCATCGCCTGGTTTCGATTCATATCAGGAATTTTATAATTTATTTTGGAAAACCGATCTGTTAAATCATTCCAATAGTTTTCATCAAAGATGGGAGAATCTTCAAAATATGAGTAAAATGCGGAAGCAGTCACATCATCATGAGTAGGACCCAATCCTCCGGTTACAATAACAGTTGAAGCCATTTCAGATAATTTTTCTAATTCAAAAATTATTTTACTTTTATTATCCTGTATTGTATGATGGACTGTTATCTCAATTCCAATTTTTCCTAATTTTAAACCTATCCACGATGCGTTTGTATTTACAGTAAATCCTGAAAGTAATTCATTCCCAATTGTGAGTAATCCCGCCTTCATAATAGTAATAAAATCACATGTGTTAAAATTAGCGCTGCAACACCTGCTCCCACGTCATCCATCATAATTCCAAATCCCCCGGAATATTTTTCCATTTGCTTGATATACAGCGGTTTCCAAATATCAAAGATCCGGAATAGTACAAAGGATAGCAGTCCATAATAAAGTGACTTTGGAATAAAAAATAATGCAATCCACTGTCCCACCCATTCATCAATGACAACTCTTGATGGGTCAGGGGAAGAAAGGTCTCTTGACACTATAGTTGATGTAATTACTCCAATTGTAAATATTATAGAAGTTAAAAGAATAAAATATATTGGTGTAATGTAATTAATCACTAAAAACCAAACAGATACTGCAGCCAGGCTCCCCCAGGTTCCCGGTGCAATTGGAAGCGTACCGACCTTACAACATGTGGCAATCCAGTCGGACAATTGTTCTTTGTTCACAGAAATAGTTCAGGACGTGAACTTACGAATAGCAGCACGGTTATTATACAAATATGAAATTCCAGTCCAGATGGTAAATATAGTTACAATTAAGGTTAGATAGTAGATAATCCGATATTTCAAAATAATTCCAAACAGAACTTTCAACCATTCAAATCTCAACCATTCAAAAGGAATTCCCTTCAATCCAATAAAAAGCAGGATAAAAATTATTATCGTGATCTGAATGGCAGTTTTTGCTTTCGCAATCTTACTGGTAAGCATTGTAAACCCATTTTTTTCCATAACCATCCGCAATCCAGTGACAAAAAGATCTCTGAAAATAATCAGGGAAACCATCCAGTATTCCACCACACCCAAAACTGCAAATGAAATAAAAGCAGATGAAACCAAGATTTTATCAGCCAGAGGATCTAAAAAACGACCCTGTGCAGTCACAAGATTATATTTCCGGGCAAAGTATCCATCATAGGCGTCTGTAATGGAAGCCACAATAAATATAGATAATGCCCATAAATTAGAATAGGGATGCTCGTAGAAAAGGCAGATAATAAAAAATGGTGTCAGGACAATCCTGAAAAATGTGAGAAGATTGGGAAGGTTGACTATAATTGTGTCCTCCCTTCTATTGCCCTCTGGAGGGTGGCCTCATCGATGTACTCAAGTTCTCCACCAACTGGAATTCCCCTAGCAAGCCGGGTCACTTTCACTCCTTTTTTGTTCAATATTTTTCCAAGATAAAGTGCCGTAGTATCGCCTTCAATGCTGGCATTCGTGGCAAGAATTATTTCCATACCTTCTTGAATACGTGTTAAAAGCCGATCGATAGTTAAACTGTCCGGACCGATTCCATCCAGGGGAGAAATAACTCCGCCAAGAACATGGTACAAACCCCTAAAAATACCCATTCGTTCAAAAGCATAAATGTCCGCTGGATCTTCAACAATACAAATCAGATTTTTGTCCCGCCTTGGATCGGAGCAGATATGACAGGGATCATCCTCGGTGATCCCACCGCAGGCAGAACATAACAAAATCTTCGTCTTGACGTCCATAACAGCCTGTGCCAGATGAGCAGAATGTTCATTGTTGGACATCAGGATATGAAATGCCATGCGCTGAGCTGTTTTCTTTCCAATACCTGGAAATTTTGCAAATTCACTGATCAGGCGTTCAACACTTTGTGGATATGATTCCATTCTACATTCCAGGAATTTTCATTCCACCCAGCATATTTCCCGTAACGGCATTCATTCTGTTTTGACTCTCTTCCTGTGACTGAGTGAGAGCTTTATTTACAGCGGAAATAATCAAGTCTTCAAGCAGTTCTTTCTCTTCTTTCAAGGCTCCGGGATCAATTGTTAAGTCTAAAATCTCCTGTTTTCCATTGGCAACTACTTTCACCATACCGCCACCTGAGTTTGCTTCAACCACCAGGTCTTCAAGCTCTGATTGGACATCTTCAATTTTTTTCTGAATTTCCCGGGCCTGTTTCAGCATTCCGGTCATATTGCCTTTATTAAACATCTCTAACTCCTAAGTTATTATTTCCCCATCAAACCGTTCGATTATTTGTAATAAAGCCGGGTCTTTTTTGGGGGCATTATTCTCATTCTGTTCTTCAATATTATTAGTACTATCGGTTGAAATACTTTCTACTTTATCATTAATTTTAAATCTGAGAATAACTGATTTTTCAATAGATTTTTCAACCTGAACTTCTATCAATTTTTTATTTTTCTCCAAGAGGTTTAAATTAAACTTTGGCTGGCCTGTCATGACCACTTCCAATACTTTTCCATGTACTTTGTTTACCATACAATGTTCCAGAATCGTTCCAATGGAGGGGCGGCTTGCTGATACTTCTTTGGTAATCTCACCCCAGGCCGATTGAACTTCCTCCAGGCTTATTGAATTCCTGTTCACTGGATCTGATTCCTTGCCCGCTTCCTCTTTCTGAGACTTCACCCCTGCTTCCGGGAACACAGCCAATTCTTCCGGGGGATTTTTATCCTCTGTTTTCCCTTGGACCTCATGGACAAACGCAGATTTCTGTGGGTCTTTTTCATACGGTACGGATGGCTGTGAAACGGCCGAAGTATCATTTGCTTCAGATTGGATGGAGGGTTTCAATTGCTTTAACAGGTTTTCCAATGATACTGTAGAATCCATTTCAAGGAGTTTCAAACACATCATTTCCAGGAGAATATACGGTTGAGCTGCCCGATGAATTTTTGCTTCCATATCTGTCAAAATTTCAGCTATTCTTAAAAGATCTCTCCGGTCCCATTCTTTGGAAACAAGTTCATAGCGCTCTTTTAATTCCAGGTTCAAATCATAAATATCTAAAGCACCCGGTACAGAAGCCAGCAACAGGTTTCGAATATGTTTATTGAACCCAATGGCCATTTCTCCAGCTGATATTCCCAGCATCCTTGTATCATGGAGAAGCTGAACAATCAATTTTACATCTTTCGCCTTCAATGCCTTCGTTACATTGAAAAAAGTATCATGGGGAATTAATCCCATGACAACTGTAGAGTCATCAAAGGTAATTTTTTCACCGCAATATGCAATAAGCTGGTCAAGAATGCTCAGGGCATCCCGCATACTTCCATCAGCTTTGGAAGCAAGGGCTTTCACAGATTCATCATCAATAGATACATTTTCAGAATCTAAAATAGTTCCAACGTGGTCTATGATATTTGAGGCAGTGATCCTGTTAAAATCAAACCGCTGGCACCGGGAAATAATTGTAGCAGGAACTTTTTGAATATCTGTAGTTGCCAGGACAAACTTCCCATGTTTTGGAGGCTCCTCTAAGGTGCGGAGGAGGGCATTAAACGCCTGGGTCGTGAGCATGTGGACTTCATCAATAATGAAAATTTTGTATTGGGAATTCATGGGTGTATATTGAATCATTTCCCGAAGATTACGAATTTCATCAATCCCCCGGTTTGAAGCACCGTCAATTTCCAAAACATCCATGTTCCGGCCATCGGTGATTTCCATGCAGTTTGAACAGCTGTTACAAAAATCACCCGGGGTCTTAAGGCAGTTCAGAGCTTTGGAAACTAAACGCGCCGTAGTTGTTTTTCCCACCCCTCTTGGACCTGTAAATAGGTAGGCCTGGGCAACACGGTCCTTCTTGAACGCATTGGTTAAGGTATGAGTTACATGCTCCTGGCCAACAACCTCTTTAAATGTCTGGGGGCGCCACTTCAGAGATAATACTTGGTATGGCATCAGGTAATATTCATTAAATTTTCATAAAATTTCAATGCGTAAACTACAACGGAAAAAGAATTTCGGAGTGTGAATAAATCTATAAAATTCTAAAAAATGGCCGTGCGCCACGATTCGTTATCTCTTGCAGTCAATCCAGACAGGACAGTTAGCTCCATTCCATGGTCCATCGGCACATGATGCCAGTTGATTACCGCTGCTCCCTTCCGGGCCTGACGGGGTTCACAGTAGCACCATTGCAATGGATTGAAATTTCAACACCACTTATTCTTCTGAATCAACGCAGAAAACATCTCATCATGTCTTTAACCCTGCTAGAGCGGGTTGCAGGTTACAGGGCACCGCTACCTCCCCATCCAGCACGACCAATTTTCCCGTGATATTGTGGAGCCGAAGGGGGTCGAACCCTCGACCTCAGCATTGCGAACGCTGCGCTCTCCCAACTGAGCTACGGCCCCAAAAATATAATCGAATTTAGAAGTTTTATTGAACGGATTCCAAAGAGAACGGAAAACACCTGTAAAATATTCCTACCCGGTAAAATTCAGATTCTTACTGAACGATGGACAAGGTGATTACCCCATCACCGCTGCTCCGGAGCCAATATCCCTTCCCCGGCTCAAGCACCTCCGCGGGAACATAGCTTCCATCAAAACCGTATATCGTTCCGGAAATAATCAATCCCTCCGGATCTGAGATAGTTTCTATTTCCACAGCATACGTAATGCCGGAAACCAGGTTCCAGCCCTCTTGAAGGGTTAGAGTCATTGCATTGATGACTGTTCCTGAAACAATTTCAGATCCTGGATTGTTAAACCTCAGCCAATATCCAATCCCTGGATTTAATTCCACAGTGTTCACATAACTTCCACCGTCAAATGAATACAGGGTGTTTTCCAGCGCTTCAGGAAATAAAGCCAGGTAATTGCCATTTTCAGGAACAACGGGTAAACCGATTAAGTTCCAGCCATCGGTGTACGCTAGTGTCAGGTCTATTTCATCTGACAAACAGGCTATGGTATCAGTGACTGTATTCTCAGAAACAAAACCCTGCCAGCGAAAAGCCGTCTCCAATGAAGGAGACCAGGAAGCAGTATCTTCACCAAGATTATAACATTCATAACTACCGATAATGTATGTTGATCGATCTCCCAGCCAGCCAATGGATTCAGAAACGGGAAGTAGGCCAACGGGCTCATAAATGGAAATCTCATCCGGAACCCGAAGAGAAATGACGTGATGAAAATATGTATCAAGGAGGGTGCGGTCGGTGATCTGGGTGTGGCCTGCTCCTTGTTCCATAGCCAGGGTCCACAGGGCATCTGAAGGGCGATGGTCTAAAAAGATACCGGTGAGATTTGTAATGCGGTAATCAAGATCATTTTCACCTATAAACATATATCCGGGGACATTAACTGCCAGCCCTGCATCAGTGGTGTCATGATATCCCCCCTTCATGGTCACAAATCCTATAACAAGGTCAGGGCGCCAGACTGTAAAATGATATGACCATTGCCCGCCCCAGGAATATCCTTCAAAATAAAGCGGGGAAAATTCTATTTCGGGATGCCCGCTCTGCTGAGCAAAATCAGACTGGGCATCTAATAGAGCATTCCCAACTCCCGTTTCCATATGCATATTATCCACCTGAACTCCCATCAGGGCAAATTGGGATTCAGTACAAAGCGCACGCATATCTGTATCGTTCACAATTGCCCTGGAATCACCGCCTAAATGGGTTAGTGAGGTGTAGATGCCATAAACAGTATCAACAGCCTCAGGGACGTATATACGGAAATTTGCAATGTTGTACCCGTCCGACCCATGGGGAGTTGCGCTGTAATCATAGACCTGCCCCCATCCAAAAGAGACCAAACTAACTGTTATGATATATTTTATTCTCTGCGAAACAAATTTCATGAATAAAAGCCTTGCCGGATGACGTGGAATGATTGAAATGAATCCCCTCATTTTACCTTCAAATAAAGCTATACTAACCAATTATTTTATGAAATAGTACACAATTAATAGCAAATAATCAATTGAGTACTTGGAGGTGTGACGTAGGTCACAAATTCTCAAAAAAGTACTCAGCCATACGGCTGTAGAGATGATAGGTAGCGTTGTCGCCGTGAATCCCATGGCTCCGGGAAGGATAAAACAACATATCCACCTGCTTGCCGGATTCAATAAATTTATCCATGAGCCAGAGGGTGTTCTGGGCATGGACATTATCATCGCCGGTTCCATGAACCAAGAGGAGCTTCCCTTTGAATTGATCAATGTAGGTTAACACAGAGGCAGTATCGTATCCTGCCTCGTTTTCACTCAAGAGTCCCATGTACCGCTCCGTATAGGCGGTGTCATACAAGCGCCAGTCCGTAACCGGTGCAATGGAAACCCCGGTGGTAAAATAATCTGCTCCTTTTGTAAGCGCCAGGGCGGTAAAATACCCCCCTCCGCTCCAGCCCCACACTCCAACCCTGCTGGTATCTGCATATGGAAATTTTCCTAAATAATTTACTGCCTCGATATGATCATTGATCAGCCATTTACCCAGGTCTCTATATCCTAAATTCTTAAATGCCTTTCCCCTTCCACCGGTCTGGCGGTTATTGATACTCATAATGATGTGTCCATTTTGTGCCATGTACTGGTGCCAGAGATAATTTCTACCGCCCCACCAGTCAGCTGCCATCTGTGAGCCGGCCAACCCATAGCCATTAATAATGATTGGATATTTTTTCTCCTCATCAAAATTCCATGGCAAAGTTATCATGCCTTTCAGGGTGACTCCATCAGCCGTGGTAAAATCAAAAAAATCAGGATAGGTAAATTCATATTCAAGATAAGGCTCCATATCTGTTTCCTGCATGACACGGACTGTCTCACCCTGGATTGTTTTTAACAGTATCCTCCGGGGGATTTTTGAACTGGAATATGAATCAATAAAATATGACTTTGTGGGTGATAGCTGCGGAGAGTGCCACCCGGCCCCGGACGTAAGCTTAAGGAGCCCGCTCCCATCAGGATTTATGGAGTAAAAATGCTGTTCAAGTATAGATTCCCTGTTAGCAGTAAAATATATTTTCCCCAATTCCTCGTCTACATCAATCAGTCGCTTTACTTCCCATTCTCCCTCTGTCACCTGGCTGATGATACTTCCATCACTGGCTGCATAAAAAATATGGCGATAGCCGGATCTCTCCGAAGTAAAAAGAAAAGAACCATCCGTCAAAAACAGGGGATTTTCGTGCACATCCACCCAGGCTGAGTCTATATCTTCAATGATGAGCATCCTCTTCCTGAATTTACTATTAAATTTTATCCACTCCAGGTGGTTCTGCTTCCGGTTCAGGCGGGCAACAACTGGTTCATCCTCAAACCATCTTATCTTTGGAAAATATATATCCTCGTATTCATCAAATTTCAGCCACCTGGTCCTCCCTCCCCTGATGCTCACCACTCCTGTTTTTACCGTTGGGTTCTCTTCCCCCGCTTTCGGGTAGTACACCTGTTTCACTTCCGGGTACAATCCTTTCTCATCCAGGTAGGTAAATTGCTTTACATGTGACTGGTCTTCCCTGAAAAACAGGATATTTTTGCTGTCAGGCGACCAGCGGTATCCGTCAAAGGATCCAAATTCTTCTTCATAGAGCCAGCCCCGATATCCGTTTAAGATCGTTTCAGATCCATCCCGGGTGAGTCTTTTTTCCTTATGTTGGAGAATATCAAAAATGTACAGGTTGTTATCTTCCTTCACGTAGGCAATTTTTCTGCTGTCAGGGGCATATTTGATATTCCTTAAATGTTCTCCCTTGGCGATGAGTGTCAACTGATTTTGTACAATAGAATAGTTATAATAAACACCGAAAAAAGAATGGCGCCATTGCTTCCTCTCTTGTGTGAGCAGGAGCAGATTATCTCCGTCAGGACTAAACCAAAAGCCTGTGATATGAAGCGTGTCATCAGGTATGATAAAATTCTCCGACGAAACCAAACCGGTGGTATCTCCTGTTAGCAGGTCTACCTGGAATAGAGATTTTCCTCCGGTTATGCTGTCATCAGAAAAGAAAGCATAACTGTCAGTTTCAGGCACCCATTTAAAACTGCCTAAAGATGCTCTTTTAAATTGGTCTTCCTTGAATATGGCATCCAGGGTGAGTTCCCTAGCAGGCAAAACCATAAGAAGGATTAATTGAAAGAAAATGATTCTTCCAATCTTTTCAGTAGAAATTATAGCGCTCATATTGTGAAAAGTTGTAACATAAATATAGGTTTAAATTAGAAAATAATTTAGATTGAATCATGATTGATCTTGTTCATTGCGTTAAAATAATTGAATAGGTAAATTCGCAATCGTTTTATTGTATAATTATTAGAGGAATTTTATGGCTTTAATGACATCCCTGCGTACAAGAATGCACTTTGTACTCTGGGCATTACTTGCGCTCTTCCTGCTGAGCATGACTGTAGGCGGACTTGTAGGCGGTGCAAATATAATTGATCAAATTTTTGGCCGGGTAAATCCCTCTACGGCCATTGGCATAGTCAATGGTGAAAAGATTGACCCGGTATACTTTTCAAGGAATGTGGGCAGCCGCATTGACCAGATCCGTTCCAGCGGACAATCTATCACTGACCAACAGCTTTCCCAGGCGCGGTCCCAGGTGTGGAACGACCTTGTGAGAGAAATCATTGTAAGTCAGACAATTGAAGAGATGGGCATAACCGCTTCTGATGAAGAGGTACTCTATCATCTAAAAAATAATCCTCCCTCCTTTTTAAGAAGCAACCCCAATTTCCAGACAAATGGGCAATTTGATCCTGTGAAATATGAAGAAGCAATTAATAATCCTGAAGGAGATGAGTGGTTCACCATTGAGCAGTGGATGAAAAATACCTATATTCCAAGTTACAAACTGCAACAGCTTATTTTTGCATCAACAACCGTAACTGAGGATGAAATACACAGAGAATTTATCAACCGCAATATTAATTATACTATTGACTTAATTCATGTAACTGATCGAATTATTGATAAAACACTTTTGGAGCCTGCGGAAGAAGAAATCCTGGCATACTATAATGAGAATATTGATGATTATTTAGATATAGGAGATATGTATATTATTAATCCTTCGTGTACCCATGGAGTAAGTCCTATTGACCCAGAACTCCCCTTAGATCTTTCTAAGAATTCAGGAAGATGGTCTATGTGGTGCAGTTTAGTTAAATATAAATCTTTAATTTAGTTTTGTTTAATAAATCCCTTCAGAAATCTCTTGATAGTATCTTAGGAAGATCAGACTCACCTATTGTTGTTTATTCTTCTGCCTGGCCTTTTTTCAGGGCCTTTGAAGGATCAAAAAATTATACTGATATATTATTAGAAACTTTGATTAGAACTAGTGGTGAAAGAAGCATTCTTATGCCTACTTTTACAAATTTAAAGGGTGGTTATAGGGAAGGTATAT
>Ga0209445_1002159_pt1 | contig 10088 bp, 9 predicted proteins | sample MarorgKNORR_S2LV_4_FD_188223 | JGI IMG/M metagenome (GOLD analysis project Ga0209445, IMG submission 188223) | Marine microbial communities from the Southern Atlantic Ocean, analyzing organic carbon cycling - NADW_A/KNORR_S2/LV (SPAdes) (version 2) | ecosystem: Environmental > Aquatic > Marine >...
AAGATTCTGATAAATTAAAAGAACTAAAATTTGGAAGAATACCTTTTTATGAACCTGGTCTTGAAGATCTTTTTAAAAAAAATTTAGAAAATAATAGATTAAATTTTACAAATGAATATTCAGATAATATTTCAAAATCTGATGTAATTTTTATTTGTGTTGGGACACCACCAAAAAAAAACGGCCAAAGTAATTTAAATTTCGTTGACCAAGCTACAAAAGAGATATCAAAAAAAATTAAAGGATATACTGTTGTAGTTTCTAAATCTACAGTTCCTGTGGGCACATCAAGACGTATTGAAAAAATATTAAAAAAAAGGAAACCTGCTAGAATGTTTGATGTAGTTTCAAATCCTGAATTTTTAAGAGAAGGTTCAGCTTTAGAAGATTTTACTAGACCAGATAAAATTGTAATTGGTTGTAGAACATTTAAAGCTGAAAAAATATTAAAAAAAATTTATAAACCTTTAAATCGACCTTATGTAATTACAAATAATGAAACAGCAGAAATTATTAAATATGCAAACAATTCTTTTCTAGCTACAAAAATCACTTTTATAAATGAAATAGCTGACCTATGTGAAAATATCGGAGCTAAGGTTGAAACTGTTGCTAAAGCGATAGGCTTAGATGGGAGAATAGGACCAAAATTTTTACACCCAGGACCTGGCTACGGAGGATCTTGTTTTCCAAAAGATGTTAAATCTTTAATTTATCAAGGTAATAAAAATTCTTCTGATTTAACAATCATTAAAGCTGTTGATAGAGCAAATGAATCAAGAATTAAATTTTTGTTTCAAAGAATTAAAAAAATTACAAAAAATAAATTTAATAATATTCAAATTGGACTTTTAGGTATTAGTTTTAAACCAAATACTGATGATGTAAGAGAAAGCCCGGGGCTAAAATTAGCTAAAGATTTATCCAGGACTAAGGCTAAAATCAAAATATATGATCCTAAAGGTATGGAAAATGCTAAAAAAGAATTACCTAAGTCTATAGAGTTTTGCAATGATGAATATGAAGTTGCTGAAAATTCAAATCTTTTAGTTATTGTAACCGAATGGAATCAGTTTAAAAATTTAGACCTTTTAAAAATTAGAAAATTAATGAAGATACCTGTAATTTTAGATTTGAGAAATATCTATTCAAAGGAAATTATAAAAGACGGTTTTAAATATTATTCAATAGGAAATAATTAAACTAAATATTTTTGGATTGTTTTAACAGTTTTATCTAATATAAAAGATTTAGAGTTGACATATTTTTTTGCATTTGTTCTGATATTTTTTACATAAACAATTTCTTTAATACAATCTTCAATTTTTGAATAGAATTCTGAAAAATTAGTTGCAAGTAAAAGACATTTACAACGTAACATTTCATTTTCTATTTCCTTAAAATTTGACATTTTTCCTGAAATAATTGCACATCCATTTCTAGCAGGTTCAATTGGATTTTGACCACCTTTAGGAGGGTAAGATTTTCCTAAAAAAACTGTTTTTATATTTTTATACCATATTTCTAATTGCCCAATTGAATCATCAATTATTATTTCTGTATTCTGTGAAATTGATTTTGATTGAAATAGTTCTGTTAATGGGACATATGAGTTAATTTTTTTTTTAATTTTTGAAGTTCTTTTGATATTTCTAGGAACTATAATTGTTAACAAATCTTTTAAATTTAATTTTTTTTTTAATTTTAAATGGATTCTTGTTGCGAAGATTTCTTCTCCATGATGAGTTGAAGCAGCGAGCCAAACATGGCGATTACCTATTATTTTTTTAGCCTTTTTTTCTAATTCTTGATCATATTGTAATTCTTTATTAGAAAATTTTAGATTACCTATAAAATTTACATTTTTTGTACCAAGTTTTTTAAAATTTTCTTTATCTATTTTTGACATAGTCAAAATTAAAGAAAAGTTAGAAGTTATTTCCTTGAAAAAAAATTTAAAAAAACTCCAATTTCTAAAAGATTTGTCAGACATTCTTCCATTAAGTAATATTATTTTTATCCCATATTTTTTTGTCTCATTTAAAATTATTGGCCAAAATTCAGATTCCATCCATATAACAAGTGAGGGTTTCCAGTAATTAAGAAATTTTTTAATAATCAAAGGATTATCTTGAGGAGTAAATTGATGGAAGATATTTTTATTTGTAATTTTTTGTGCAAGCAAAGCTGATGTTTTAGTATTTGTAGTAAGTAATATTTTTATTTTAGGTTTAATTTTTCTGATTTTTTTTATTAAAGAAACTGTTGCAAGGTACTCTCCTATGCTAGATGCATTAATCCAAATTAAATTACCTTTCGGTCTTTTTACTGATGAGAAAGCAAATCTTTCTTTAATTCTAGTGTTTATTTCTTTGTTTTGAAAAATCCTAAAAAAAATAATAACAATTACTATAGGTAGAAAAATTACTGATAAAATTTTATATATAAGAAGTAAAAACTTGCTCATTTATCTTATTCATTCATAACAAATAATTATTATGTTTTACAACATAAATTACTATATTAACATTTCTAAATATTAAATAATGAGAAACAATTTAAATATTTCTATTTTTGGTTTGGGGTACGTTGGTCTTCCTTTAGCTATAAAATTGTCAAATTATTTTAATGTTTTAGGATTTGATAATAATAAACAAAGAATAAAAGAATTAAAAAGTTTTTTAGATAAAAATAATGAAGTTAGCTCTAAGCAATTAAAAAAATCAAAGTTACAATACTCTACTAATATAAAAGATTTAAAAAATTCAAATATTTTTATTGTAACTGTTCCAACACCAGTAACTAAATCTAACCAACCAGATCTAAAACCTTTATTGATAGCCTGTAAAGATATTGGAAAAATTATATCAAAAGGATCTGTAGTGGTTTTTGAAAGTACGGTGTATCCAGGTGTTACTGAGGAAATTTGTGGACCACAAATAAAAAAATATTCTAATTTAATTTCTGGAAAAGATTTTTATTTAGGATATTCTCCTGAAAGAATGAATCCGGGTGATAAAGTTCACACGGTTGATAAAATAACGAAAGTTGTTTCAGGCGATTGTAATAAAACAGTATCAATTTTAAAAAAAATCTATGGAAAAATTAATTCTGGTAAAATTTTTGTAGCTAAAAATATCAAGACTGCTGAAGCGGCAAAAGTTATTGAAAATACTCAAAGGGATATAAATGTTGCCTTTATAAATGAAATCACAAAGCTTTTTAAAAAAATTAATATAAATATTTATGATGTGTTGAAAACAGCTGGAACAAAATGGAATTTTTTAAATTTCAAGCCTGGTTTTGTTGGCGGTCATTGCATAGGTGTTGATCCTTATTATTTAGCTTATTTAGCAAAAAAGAAAAAAGTTGAACCAAATTTAATTCTTTCTGGAAGAAAAGTTAACAATGATTTTCCTATATTTTTAGCTCAATACATAAACAATGTTATCAGTAAAAAAAATAAAATTTTAGTTTTAGGTATAACATTTAAAGAAAATGTAAGTGATTTGAGAAATACAAAAGTTATAGATTTGATAAGATCATTAAAAAAGAAAGGTCATAAAATTTATGTAAATGATCCATATGCATATGAAAATGAAGCAAAAAAAATGGACTTAAATCTTACATCACTATCTAAAAAAGATAAGTATGACACAATTATTTTGGCAGTAGCCCATGATAGTTATAAAAAATTAAATTATTCTTTTTTTAATAAAAAACTGAATAAAAATGGAAAAATTTTCGATTTAAAAGCAATTTGGAGAAATAAGAAATTTCCGAAAGGAATAGAGTATATAATTCTTTAAAAAGTTATTTTTAAATTTTTAAGGGATGAGAGTATTTTTACTGCAAAAAAATTTTTAGGTAATAGATTTATTTTCTCTTTTTCTTCTTTTCCATATCCTGTCAGAACAAGAAAACCTTTTTTTAGGCCTTTAGAATTTGCAGCAATTAAATCATTTATTTTATCGCCAACCATCCAAGAATTTTGTAAATCAATTTTAAATAATTTTTTTGCTAGTAAAAACATACCTCCATTAGGTTTTCTACATGGATGATTTTTATGTTTATAGTTTCCTTTTGCTAATGGATGGTGTGGGCATGCAACTACACCATCAATTCGTGCTTTTTTTTTTTGTAGTTGATTAATAATTTTTTTTTGAATTTTTATAAAATCACTCCAAGTATGTATACCTAAACCCACGCCACCTTGGTTGGTAATTAATATTACAGGAATTTCTTTCTTGTTACATTCCTTGATAATTTTTTCAGAGCCCATGACTAATTTCATGTCTTTAATTTTCATGGTATAATCTTTCCAATCAATTAAGACTCCATCCCGGTCTAAAAATAAACATGGCGAATCTTCAAAATTCTTTTTTGAAAGTTTTTCTACCCATATATTTTGTTTGTTAATTTGTTTATATTTCATAATAATTGACTTTAATATTTATATTTTATTCTGTGAAAAAAAAACCAATTAAAATTTTTCTTTTCCTTATCTTTTTCTTTTTTTCGAATAATGTTTTTTGCTTTAATTACAAATCAATCCACGAATTTGAAATTTTTCGAAATAATAAAAAAATAGGTTTTTACAAACTATCCTTCCAAAGTATAGAAGATAAAATTCTTGTAAATACACAAATTGAAATGATTGTTAAATTAGGAATAATACCAATTTTTAAATATTTTCATGAAGGTAAAGAAATTTGGATCAATAATAAATTTATTGAAGCAAAAACTACTACAAAAAAAAACGGTAGAAAGTTTAAATTTACAGCAAAAAGAAAAGGTTCAAAAATAGAAATCAAATCTAGAGGAAAGGTTTTCTTAGTTGATGGTAATAGTTTAATTACTTCCTATTGGCACCAAAATTGGTTTAAAAAGAAAGTATTAATTGATAGTCAACATGGAAAAAAGAGATTAATAAATGTTGAAAAAAAGGATTTTGAAAAAATTAAAACCTCAAATAATACTATTTTTGCTCAAAGATACAAAGTTATAGGAACACAGAACAAGCCTAATGGAAAAAAAATAGATTATGATATTTGGTATGATGATAAAGGTAGATGGGTTAAAATTAATTTTTTTCTTAAAAAATCATTAATTGAGTATTTTCTTGTAACTAAATATTAATTTTTTATAATTAATTCAATGACTAATAAATTAAAAATTTATATTATAATCTTTTCATTTTTCACCATAGTGCATAATGCTTTTGCCTTTGATAAAAAAGGCAATGCATCTTTTATTACTGAAATAAAAACGGGTGTTGTAGCACATGACGCAGGTATTTTTGGAAGACAAAAAGAAAAAGGATTAGACTCAACTTTTGAGTTTCTTTTTAGGAAAATTAATTATAATTTGTTCTGGTTGGGTAAGCCGAGACCTCATATTGGTGCAACAATTAATATGGGAGGAGATACTAGCCAAGCTTACGCAGGAGTTACTTGGGACTATAAATTACCAAAAAGAATGTTTTTTAATTTTAGTTGGGGATTAGCTTACCATAATGGCGACAAGATTCATTCTGCTAGTAATGTTATAACAGATAAAAAAGAATTAGGATCAAGCGTTCTATTTCGTGAAGCTGCAGAAATTGGTTGGAATTTTTTTGGTAAAGATTCTATTTCATTAAGGTTTGATCATATATCAAATGCACATCTTTGGGGCGAAGGTACAAACGAGGGTCTAGATACTTTAGGTATTATTTATAGTTATCGTTTCTAAAAAAATCATTTAATTGAATATTTTTTGATTAAGTTTTGCTGTAATATTGTAAAAATTATAGTTAATGGTAAAAAACCAAATACCTTAAAAGATACCCAGAAATCTGTTGAAAAATTTCTCCAAATAATTTCATTTAAAATAGCCATTACTACAAAAAAAATTCCCCACCTTATAGTTAGTGTATTCCAGCCAACATCATTTAGTTTGATTAAACTTGATAGATAAATTTTCAAAAAATTTTTTTTTAATGCCAAACCTAAAAAAAGAAAGGTTGAAAATAAAATATACACAATTGTTGGTTTTAATTTTATAAAAGTGGGATCTTTAAAAAAAATAGTAAGGCCGCCAAAAATTAGGACTAAGAAAGAAGTTATTAAAAGAGGAGTAGAAACTTTTTTATAATACAAATAGCTTACAACTAGAGCAATTATTGTTGTTACAACAAAGACTTTTGTGGCAAGAATTATTCCGTATTTTGCATTTGCTACGAAAAATAATATTAAAGGAATAATTTCTATTAGTGATTTTGTTAATGAATCTTTTTGTTTCATTTTTTTTATTTTTCTAAACCCATAAGACTTTTAGCAAATTCTTGTGCTTCGAAAGATTGTAAATCTTCTATTTTTTCACCAACTCCAACCGCATGAACTGGTATGCTAAATTTTTCAGCAAGGGATAATAATATACCTCCTTTAGCACTCCCATCTAATTTTGTAACTATTAGTCCGGAAATTTCTGCCATTTCTTTAAAAATTTCAACTTGACTCACTGCATTTTGTCCCGTTGTTGCGTCAAGTGTTAACAAACAATGATGAGGACTTTCTGGATCAAGTTTTCTTATTACTCTAATAATCTTTGCTAATTCTTCCATTAACTCTGTTCTATTTTGGACTCTTCCAGCAGTATCTATAAATAGAACATCTATTTTTTTAGATTTAGCTTTTTCTAATGCTTCATATGCAAGACCAGCAGAATCACAACCTTGACTACTTTTTACAAATTCAGCATTTGACCTTTCAGCCCAAATTTGTAATTGTTCCACTGCTGCAGCACGAAATGTATCACAAGCAGCTATCATTATTTTTTTTCCTTCACTTGAGTATTGGTGCGCTAGTTTACCAATTGTTGTTGTTTTTCCTGTGCCATTTACTCCAACTACTAAGACTACACTAGGAGTTTTTGAATTATTAAGTATTAATGGTTTTGCTACATCTACTAATGTTTCTTCTATTTTTTTTGCTAAAAATGTTTTTACTTCTTCAGGTTTAATATTTTTATCAAATTTTTCATTTGCTAATTCAGCTGTTAGTTTTTCTGCAGCTGATGGTCCTAAATCAGCCATTATTAATAATTCTTCTAGATCATTTAAAGTTTGAATATCTAATTTTTTATTAACCAATATTTTTTTTACTCCTTGAGATATCTTTTCAGATGATTTAAATAAACCAGTTTTTAATTTTTGGAACAAATTTTTCTTTTTTTTTGGATCTTTCTCAATTTTTAGTTCTTCTTTTTTTTTAGTAGCAGACTCCTTTACTATCTCATTTGTTTCTTGCTCTTCTTTATGAATCTCCGACTTTATTTTTTCAACTTTTGGAGTTTCTTTTTTAGCAATTTCTTTTATTTTTATTTTTTTCTCTTCCCTTGTTTTTTCAACAGATTCAAGGTCTTTTTTTGGTATTTTTTTTTTTATCTTACTAAGAAGACTATCTTTTATTCTATTTAACCAGCCCATTACATTACCTGGGAAATTAATTTCCCATCAACGATATTTTTTCCTTTAACTGTAATAATTTCTCCAACTCTATGCTTTGTTACAGTTTTTATTGGGATAAAATTTTCAGAATGTCCTTCTCTTTCACTTTCAAAAAGAATTTTATGTTTTTTATTAACTTGTTTTTTTAAAAAAGTTTGTAATATTTTATTAGCTTCAGTTCTTAAAAGCCTTGCTCTTTCTTTTACAATTTTATTTGAAAGTTGAGGCATTCTAGAAGCTGGTGTGTTTGGTCTATTTGAATATGGAAAAATATGAAGATAAGTTAAATCACACTCAGTCAATATTTTTTTACTATTTAAAAACATACGATCAGTTTCTGTTGGAAAACCAGCAATGATATCTGCTCCAAAAACTATATTACTTCTAAATTTTTTTAAATTATTACATAAATTTATTACATCTTCACGCAAGTGTCTTCTTTTCATACGTTTAAGAATAATATTATCCCCAGATTGTATACTTAAATGTAGATGAGGCATGAGTCTTTCTTCATATCTAATTATATCAATTAGATATTTATCAATCTCTATTGCATCTAGAGATGACAATCTCAATCTATCTAAATTTTTTATTTTTTTTAATATTTCTTTAACAAGGTTCCCTAATTTAGGCTTTCCATAAAGATCATTACCATATGAAGTTAAATCTACACCAGTTAAAACTATTTCTTTAAACCCTTTTTCAAGGAGTATTTTTATTTGTTTACAAATTTTTTTTATCGGCACACTTCTGCTATTGCCTCTTGCAAATGGTATAATGCAAAAAGTACATCTATGGTCACATCCAGTTTGAATTTGGATAAAAGCTCTTGCTTTTTTATCAAATCCTTTAATAAAATGATTCGCAGTTTCCTTAACTGACATAATATCATTAACAGCCATTCCAGTAGAATTGCTGTTTAGTAAATTTAGATATTTTTCAAAATTAAATTTTTCTTCGTTTCCTAATATTAAATCAACTTCATTCATTTTTTTATAAATCAAGGGATTAATTTGTGCAGAACAACCAGTTACAATAATTTTTGCTTTAGGATTTTCTCTTTTTATTTTTCTAATTTTTTTTCTGGCTTGTTTTTCAGCTTCTTTAGTAACAGCACATGTATTTATAAAAAAAACATTATGCAATTTTTCCAAGTTTGCTTTTTCTCTTATAATTTGTGAGTCAAAACTATTAAGCCTACATCCAAAAGTTATAACATTTTGATTTTTCATAATGTTTAAAAAAAATTATTTAAAACTCCTTTTTTTATAGTTTTTATTGGTCCTGTCATAACAATATGTCCATTTTTCTTATACTCAATTTTTAATTCGCCACCTTCCATTTGAACATAACAAGTTTTTTTATTTATTAATTTATTTTTTATTGCAGCTATAGTTGCAGCTGATGCACCTGTCCCACATGCTTTTGTAATACCAGCTCCTCTTTCCCAAACTCTTAAAGCAATTTTATTATTATTTAGAATTTTAGCAAAATTAACATTAATTCTTTCTGGAAATAAAGAAAGTTTTTCAATTTTTGGACCTACTTTTTTTAAATTTATTTTTTTTAAATTTTTTACAAAAAAAACAATATGAGGATTACCAACATTAACTACAAAAGGGTTTGAAAAACTATCTATTTTAAAATCTATTTTATTAATATCTGTTTTTCTTTTTAGTGGTATTTGCTTCCATCTAAAATACGCTTTACCAATATCCACTGAGACCTGATTATTTTTGGTTAAAGATGCATTTAATAAAGCTGCTTCTGTTTGAAATATAATTTTTTTTTTTTTAAATTCTTTCATTAACAAGAAGGCCGCACATCTCGCAGCATTTCCACATGCTTTTGTTTTACTTCCATCAGAATTATAAAATTTAACAAATGCCAAAGCGCTTTTTTTTTTTGGTTTTTCTAATATTACAACTTGATCACAGCCCAAGCCTTTTTTTCTATCTGAAATTTTTTTTATTTTATTGCTATTCAATGAAATTTTTTTTTCTCTTCCATCAATGATTATAAAATCATTTTTCAATCCGTGCATTTTTGTGTAATTAATAGCCATTTTTTTTATTTATGAATTTTTTTTTTATTTAACATATATAATCTATAATTAGGGAAAAAAAATATGTTTAAAAACTTATCTGAAAGATTAACAGGGATTTTCGACAAATTAAAGTCAAGAGGATCACTAACGGAAAGTGATGTCGATCTTGTTTTAAGAGAAGTCAGAGTAGCTTTTTTAGAAGCTGATGTGTCTTTAGAAGTCGTAAAAGAATTTCTAGAAAAAGCAAAAAAAAAGGCAGTGGGGTCAAAAATAGTAAAAAGTATATCCCCAAGTCAGATGGTTATAAAAATTGTTAACGATACTCTTAAAGAAATACTTGGTGATAAAGAAGAACCAATAAATTTAAAAGCTACACCACCAGTTATATTATTAATGGTCGGTCTCCAAGGTTCTGGAAAAACGACTACTAGTGCTAAAATTGCTAAAAAATTAAAAGATAAAGACAAAAAAAAAGTTTTAATGTCATCTTTAGATGTTCAAAGACCAGCTGCTCAAGAACAACTAGCTATATTAGGTAAACAAGTTGATGTA
>Ga0209445_1002166_pt1 | contig 10063 bp, 8 predicted proteins | sample MarorgKNORR_S2LV_4_FD_188223 | JGI IMG/M metagenome (GOLD analysis project Ga0209445, IMG submission 188223) | Marine microbial communities from the Southern Atlantic Ocean, analyzing organic carbon cycling - NADW_A/KNORR_S2/LV (SPAdes) (version 2) | ecosystem: Environmental > Aquatic > Marine >...
CGGTCTGACCCGATGTTACTCATCAAGATGCCACGTCAGAAAGATCTGCAGAAAATCATCAGGGCGCTTCTGGTGAATGAAATTTCCCGTGAAGAGGTCCTGAGCTGGCAAAGAGGGGTTGTGTCTTCCTGCGGGTGGGAAATACCAATCGGTAAGTTACAGGGATACTGGTACCTCTACTCTCTTATGTATATAGAAGCGCGGTTCCCCGGGGGATATTTTCTGAGAGAAAGTGACCTTGAGGAATACCTGCGCGATCTTGAAGTTGAACGCGGTGGTGAGATTCAACCCGGATTAGGCCATTTGCGCTCCCACGAAATCAATCTCGATGAACTCCGATGGCCGATCGCGATGATGACAGACCATCATGACGTCATGGCCAGTTTGCCAGGCGTTCGTGGCACGTTTGAGAAACGAATGGATATGGTGGAGCACTGTCACCTGAGATTCGACAAGGTGAACTACCTGCTTGTCAAACAGTTTGACGAGCAGGCAGGACAGGTTTTGTTACTGGGTGGCAATCGGGACAAACCGAGGGCAGAGCAGTTACTTGGCTTGTTAGGTGTTACTGACTACATATTGCCATAGTTTGGTCCGCCGTTACCTTCCGGTACAACCCAGTTGATGTTCTGTGCAGGGTCCTTGATGTCGCAGGTCTTGCAGTGAATACAGTTCTGGGCATTGATCTGGAATCGCTTTGATCCGTCTTCTTCTTCCATCACTTCATAAACACCGGCAGGACAATAGCGCTGCGCAGGTTCATCAAAGAGGGGCAGGTTGCTGTGAATCGGAATACTGGGATCATTCAATTGCAAGTGACATGGCTGGTCTTCTTCATGATTGGTTGCCGTCAGGAACACCGACGACAATATGTCGAAGGACAGGACCCCATCGGGTTTCGGATAATCGGGTTTTCTGGACTTGGCAGCCAGTTTCAATCGAGCGTGATCCGGGGTCGGGTCCTTGAGCGTGAAAGGTAACCTGCCACGGAAGATGTACTGATCAACCCATGCCGCAGCGGCCCCCATAAATAATCCGAGCCTGTGCTGTAGTGGCATGATATTTCGAGCGGTATAAAGCTCTTCATACAACCAGGAATTCTCATAGGCCGTTACGTAACCCTCCAGTTCTTCACCACCAGTCGAGCCACCTTTTACTGAGGCATACACGGCCTCGGCAGCCAACATGCCTGATTTCATGGCAGTGTGTGAGCCCTTCTGTTTCAGGTTATTCAGGAATCCAGCGTCATCACCGACCAGTAATCCCCCTGGCATGATCAGTTTAGGAAGTGCCTGGTGACCTCCTTTTACTACTGCCCGAGCGCCATAGGAGACTCTTTTACCGCCTTCCAGGAATTGCCTGATAAATTTGTGTTGCTTGAATCGTTGGAATTCATCGAAGGGACTGAGGTGAGGGTTACTGTATCCCAGGTCGATAATCAGCCCCAGGGCTACCTGATTATTTTCCAGGTGGTACACATAGGATCCGCCCAGTGTCTGACCGGGGAAATGACCGAGGGGCCATCCAACGGTATGCATGACCTTCCCCGGGACATGCTTGTCTGGCTCGATCTCCCAGATTTCCTTAAAGCCAATGCCATAGTGCTGCGTATCTGAATCTGCCTGCAGGTCAAACTTCTCCATCACCTGTTTACCCAGGTGGCCGCGACAACCCTCGGCGAATACCGTGTATTTGGCATGCAGTTCGTAACCAGCCTGGAAAGTACCTTTCTGCTCACCTGATGCGCTGATACCCATGTCACCGGTGGCAACGCCTTTAATAGAGCCGTCCTCATTGTAGAGAACTTCACTTGCAGCGAAGCCGGGGAATAACATGATGCCTAGTTCTTCTGCTTGTTCACCGAGCCAGCGACAAAGGTTGCCGAGGCTGGTGGCATGACTTTCAGTTGGATTGTGCAGGGCTTGTGGAATAGCGATGCCGGGTATTCTCATGCCCTGCTTTTCATCAATCAGGTAGTAAACATCGTCTTCGGTTACCGGGTTGTTGAGTGGTGCGCCTTTTTCTTTCCAGTCGGGAATTAGCTCAGTCAATGCCCGCGGTTCAATTACGGCGCCGGAAAGAATATGCGCGCCAATTTCAGAACCCTTTTCCACGAGACAAACCGTGAATTCGTCACCTGCTTGAGTAGCGAGTTGGGAAAAACGGATCGCTGTGGCGAGCCCTGCAGGCCCTCCGCCAATAACGACCATGTCGAATTCCATGGATTCTCTTTCCATGTTGGTGTCTCCTTAAAAAGCAGGTTAAATCGAGAAACGGCTATTGTAAGGAAAGAAGCGCGCTAAAGAAACTTAAGCGCGATTTTTTTCTTTATGAGTTCACTGGTTAAAGTACTGATTTTATAGAAAATTAGTCAAAATTGTGCATGTGCACACTATTGATTATAGCGGCATTAACCGGCAGAATACGCGCTTTTCAAATCTGGCCTTTTTGGCACCCGGGAATTCCCACCCGGCCCGATCAATTATTGCGCGAATAGAGGAATTAAATGAAAGTTCTTGTAACTGTCAAACGTGTTGTCGACTACAACGTGAATGTACGTGTGTTGTCCGATCACTCCGCCGTTGACCTGAATAATGTGAAGATGTCCGTTAACCCCTTTGATGAAATTGCTATCGAAGAGGCCGTACGTCTTAAAGAAGCTGGAACGGCAGAAGAAGTTGTGGTGGTATCTATTGGCACAAGTGCCTGTAAGGAGCAGATTCGAACTGCTCTGGCGCTGGGTGCAGATCGCGGGATCCTGGTGGAAAGCGACGACGTCATGCAGCCTCTGGCGATTGCCAAGCTGATGAAGGTGCTGATCGAAAAGGAACAGCCTGGATTAGTCATTACTGGCAAACAGGCCATTGATGATGACAACAGCCAGACAGGTCAGATGATTGCCGCACTTGCGGGTTTGTCACAAGCGACTTTCGCGTCAGAGCTGGTTATTGGTGATGGAACTGCGACAGTGACTCGCGAAATCGATGGTGGACTTGAAACGATCACAGTGAAATTACCGGCGATTGTAACGACTGATCTTCGATTGAATGAACCGCGCTACGCTTCTTTGCCTAACATCATGAAGGCAAAGAAAAAGCAAATCGATATCTATACACCCGCAGAGCTTGGCGTGGAAGTAGCCCCGAGGATCAAGACGCTGAAGGTAACCCCGCCAGCAGAACGCAAGGCCGGTATTATCGTTGAGTCAGTTGAAGAGCTGGTCGATAAACTCAGGAACGAAGCGAAGGTGATCACATGAGTATTCTAGTAGTAGCAGACCACGATAACGAGACAATCAAGGCGCCAACGCTGGTGACAGTTGCTGCCGCTGCCGCTATCGGTGGTGATATTGAGGTGCTGGTAGCGGGTGAAAATTGTGGTGCAGCTGGAGAGGCGGCATCAAAGATCGCTGGTGTCAGCAAGGTGTTGGTTGCGGATAATGCCGTCTATGCACATGCGCTGGCAGAAAATGTTGCAGCGCTTGTCGTAGAGCTAGGCTCTAACTACTCACATATCCTGACAGCAACGACGACATCAGGTAAGAACTTCATGCCACGAGTCGCTGCTCTGCTTGATGTAGCCCAGATTTCAGACATCTCTGGCGTTGTTAGTGAAGATACTTTTGAACGTCCCATCTATGCGGGTAACGCTATCGCGACTGTTCAATCGAGTGACTCAATCAAGGTCCTGACTGTTCGTGGTACAGCTTTTGATCCTGTTGCTGCCGAAGGTGGTAGTGCGTCGGTTGAGGTTATTGATATTGCCACCGACACAGGACTTACGACCTGGGATCGTGATGAAATCGTCAAGCTTGAGAGACCTGAGCTGACAGCTGCTTCCATTATCATTTCTGGTGGTCGTGGTATGCAGAACGGCGAGAACTTCGCACTGCTCGAATCTGTCGCTGACAAGCTTGGTGCAGCCATAGGTGCATCGCGGGCGGCAGTTGATGCCGGTTTCGTTCCTAACGATATGCAGGTTGGTCAGACAGGTAAAATTGTTGCGCCTGATCTGTACATTGCCGTTGGTATCAGTGGTGCTATCCAGCACCTTGCAGGAATGAAGGACAGCAAAGTCATCGTTGCAATTAATAAGGACGAGGACGCGCCGATTTTCCAGGTGGCTGATTACGGGCTGGTCGCTGACCTGTTCAAAGCTATTCCGGAACTGGACTCGATGTTGTAGAGCGCAATCGTTGTAGATTGAAATCCCGGTTCAAAAAAGCCCCGCAAGTCAGGGCTTTTTTATGCGAGCTTAAAAAGAGTCGTCAACGGCTTTAAAAAGAGTCGTCAACGGCTTTAAAAAGAGTCATCAGCGGCTTATAAAGAGTCGTCAACGGCTTTAAAAAGAGTCATCAACGGGCTTATAAAGAGTCATCAGCGGTTCTCGGTTGAGCCTTACTTTGCGAATTTCTGTTCGGCGATCCAGAGACGCCGGTGAAGGAGAAACCGGCGCGAACTAGCACCCAGCGCACGTGGCGCTGGGGAACAGGTTTCTAGAGAGTGTCCTCATCTGAATCTTCGCTGATGCCAGCAAATAGTGGTGTGGACAGGTAACGTTCGCCCGTATCAGGAAGCATTACAAGAAACGTGCTGTTGTCTGGTGCGTTCTCAGCGACGGTTAGTGCCGCGGTTAACGTAGCGCCAGCGGACACTCCGACAAAAATACCTTCCTCGCTCGCGAGTCTAAGGGCATTGGCAATAGAGGCATCGTCAGCGACAGGTACGATTTCGTCAGCGATATCTTTGTTAAGAACGCCAGGGATGAAATCCGGCGTCCAGCCCTGGATCTTGTGCGGCGACCATTCGTTGCCCGAAAGCATTGCCGCATTTTCCGGCTCTGCGGCAATGATTTTTGTGTCAGACCTCGCCATTTTGATTGCATCACCTGTACCGGTAATAGTGCCTCCGGTTCCCCAGCCACTGACAAAATAATCGAGGCGTTTGCCAGCGAAATCGCGGAGTATTTCAGGCCCTGTGGTGTTTCTGTGATAAGCGGGGTTTGCTTCGTTTTCAAACTGCCTGGCAAGGAACCAGCCATGTTTTCCGGCAAGCTCTTCTGCCTTCTTCACCATCCCTGAGCCTCTTTCCGCTGCAGGCGTAAGGACGACCTTGGCACCCAGTGCCTTCATAATCTTGCGGCGTTCAATGGAAAAGGAATCCGCCATGGTGGCCACAAATGGATAGCCCTTTACCGCGCAAACCATCGCCAGTGCGATGCCGGTGTTTCCGGAGGTTGCTTCTACAACTGTCTGGCCTGGCGTCAGTGTCCCACGACGTTCCGCGTCTTCGATAATAGCAATGGCAAGCCTGTCTTTAACGGAAGCCAGCGGATTGAAGGATTCCACCTTGACGAAGATCGTGTGGTTGGCAGGCGCAATACGATTGAGTTTTACAACAGGAGTGTTGCCGATGGTATCCAGTATGCTGTTGTAGATCATGTGAGTTCTCTTTGAGTACTAATATAGTCGTTGAGGATAAGCAAAACAGGCGCTGGTGTCATCTTGTCCGGCCTCGGGTGGACAATGCTGTTTCAAGAGCAAGGTATCAAGCGTGCCGCTTCTTTGATGATTTCTTCTCGCTGTCTGTTCAGGGCAACAATAAATGGCGTCAGGACAGGTCTGAGAGTGACTTGTCCGGCACGGTATCATGTCGTCATGGTCGCTACCCATACCCATACCCATACCCATACCCATACCCATACCCATACCCATAACCAAGAACCAAACCAAGAACCAAACCAAGAACCAAACCATGAACTGATGGTCGATAGCTGTCAGTTAATATAGCCTGGCTGATGAAGGTGATCTATTCTTCATCTACTTCATCAATGACGACAAGCCAGCTGTGTCAGGAAATCCTGCAAAATGAATGATCAACTCGAGGCGTTCCGCCAGGGCGATGTTCGTGGCACCTACCCGGAAGAGATCAACGAGCAGTTTGTCGAAGATTTCGCGCATGCCTTCGTCGGGCATTTTGGTTTGATCGGTAAAATTGCGACCGGTCGTGACATGCGAAATTCCAGCGAATCGCTGCAGGATGCGTTGAATGAGACTTTGGCATCGATCGGTATCGATGTCGTCAATATTGGTCTTTGTCCAACTGAACTTGGGTACTTTGCCTCGGGTATGCCAGAGATCGACGCTGCTATTGTCGTGACTGCGAGTCATAACCCGGCAAACTACAATGGCCTGAAGTGTGTTCTGAAAAACGGCCAGGCGATTAGTCATGACAACGGTCTGTCGGAGCTGAAACAACTGATGTCAGGCCACTATCGCCATCGTGCTGCCAGGGGATCATTGTCGCGGGTTGATTATCATGCTCGTTATCTGGAGTTTTTGCAGCGGCATTTTTCGCCTGAAAACCTTCGTGGCGGTCAGGTTGCACTTAATGGCCTCAACGGTACGGCGGCAACCATGGCGGAACTGGTCGCGACAGTTTTTGAGCTACCGGTCACCTGGTTTAGAAAATCCCCAGGGCCCATACCCGAACAAGGCGCAGATCCTGCTAACCCTGGCCTGGCAGAAGAGATGCGCGGATTTATGAGTGGCTCGGGTTTTTCCCTGGGCGTTGCGTGGGATGGTGATTGTGATCGGTGTGTTTGTTTTGATGGCTCAGGTGAGTTGATTCCGACATATTACCTGATGGGGCTTCTTGTCGATCACTTCCTCACACGAAAGCCGGGTGGTGCGATTGTCTTTGATACCAAGCTTTGCTGGAACACGCTAGACATGATTAATCGCGGTGGAGGCAAGGCAGTTCCCGCTGAAACCGGCCACGCGTTCATGAAACAGAAAATGCATCAGCACGGTGCGGTTTATGGTGGAGAGCTGTCCTCGCACCATTATTTCGGTGATTTCTTTGGTTGTGATTCGGGGATGTTCGCATGGTTGACTGTGCTCAAGCTGCTCGACGAAAAAGGAGAGTCGATTCAGGCGTTAATCCAGGAGCGGCGCGACGAGATCTACTGTACGCCAGAGATCACCATGTCACTGTCCGATATAGATGCCGCGTTTGCCCTAATGCTTAAAGCCTACGGCGACAAAGCTTCTGATGTTGATCATTTCGACGGTCTGAGTTTTGTGATGCCTGGTGACTGGAGATTTTCACTTCGACGATCAAAGACAGAACCCGTCGTCAGGATTAATTTCGAGGCCAGGAAAACGGGTGAGACGTTGATTGAAGAAGGTGTCAAGGTCTTGGGTCTACTCGAGCCGTTTCGTGCGGATGATGCTAGCTGGCTGGCCAACTTTAGAATTCAATAAAGAAAGACATTTCGGTGATAACTTTTCAGTTTTAACTGATTGTTCTTAAGACGGTTAACTTCTAGCTGAATCGACCTGCGGTATACCAGTTCACGTCCCTTGCAGATTTCTTCACCTGGTCCACTACATCCAGAATCAGAGCAAACAGTGCCATTCTGATTACGACGCCGTTATCCGTTTGCCTGAATATAGCAAGGTTGGGGTTTTCATTCAGGTCATCGTCCAGCTCTCGTGCGTCTCCGCGACTATCTCTTGGGAGCGGGTGCATGATAACGGTATTGGGTTCGCAGTTTTCCGTATAGATGGTCTGGTTCAGCCGGAAAAGTCCCTTGTACTTGTCGGCCTCTTCCTGGGTGGGGAAGCGTTCTTCCTGCGTCCTGGTGACGTACAGGATATCTGCATGCGCAATCCCTGCCTGAAGATCTTCGGATTCCACAACGACATGACCCGATGCCTTGATGTCTTCGACGTAAGTCTCCGGCAATCGCAATTCGTCAGGGCTGATCAGCGTGAAGTGAATGTTCTTGTAGAGAGACAGCAATTTGCAGAGACTGTGAACCGCACGCCCGTAACGTAAGTCACCGATCAGTGCGATACGCAGATCGTCTACTGTCTTGCCTCTGCCCTCCATTTCTTTTCGTATGGTGTAGAGATCCAGAAGGGCCTGGCTTGGGTGTTCGTTTGAGCCGTCCCCGCCATTAATTACCGGGACCCGACTCGCGGCGGAAAACTCCTCGACAGAGCCTTCCGTTTGGTGGCGCATGACGATTATATCGCTGTAACCGGAGAGAACCCGCGCTGTGTCATAGAAAGATTCACCCTTGGCAATAGCTGAAGCTTTGACCTCTGTGGTTTCACGAACTTCACCACCCAACAAATTCCAGGCGCAGCCAAAACTGACCCGGGTTCGAGTGCTGGGTTCAAAGAACATATTGCCTAATATTGCACCCTCAAGCACTCGCGTGACACGATCGCGGTTAGCGTAGGGGATCATCTTGTTGGCGACATTAAACACGGTCTCGATATCTTCACGCTGGAACTGTGACACTGAAAGAATATGAGAACCGATAAAATTCATGTCGGGTGGGATTCTACCTCTATATTTGTATACGTCTAGTCTCTATAGCCGTCAATGATGAGTTTGCGCATCCAGATGTTAGCCTGGTCACCGTCTGTGCTCTCGTGCCAGTAAAGAAATGACTCCAGGTTTGGCACTTCGAAGGGTAAAATCAGATATCGGGTTGACGAACCAGCGACCAGAAAATCTGCGAAACTTTTTGGAACAGTTAATGCAAAATTGGTATTGGCAACGAGGGTTGGCGTCGACAGGTAATGCTGGGTGCGAAGGACGATATTTCGCTTTTTACCCATTTTCCCCAATGTAAGGTCGACATGGCCTAGTCCGCCACGTCTGGTAGAGATATGAATGTGTTGCAGCTTCAGGTAGGTCTCTACGTCGAGTTGATCGCCGACGAACTCATTTTCCTGGTTGATGACGCAGACATAAGGATGCGAAAAGAGTGCGGTCTGCTTTATCTGGGGATCTGGCGTCAATGGAATATCGATCGCCAGGTCCAGGTTTCCGGATGCGAGTTCAATATTCATGTCACGGCGATGTACCTGGTAACAATCTATTGATACGGCAGGTGCCATCTCTTTTATCTGGTTAAACAGATTAGGCAAGACAATAGCCTGATTCAGGTCGGTCATACTGACTCGAAAACGCTTGTCCGAGACTTTTGCGTCAAAAGATTCACTTTCCTGGACGCTACAGCGGATCAGGCCCAGGGCCTGTCTAACCGATCCAATAATGTTTTGCGCAACCGGGGTAGGCACCATGCCTTCGGCCGTCCGTACAAACAGTGGGTCATCAAACAGGTTTCTTAACCGCGATAACGAGTTTGAAACGGCTGGCTGGGTAATGCCGATTATTTCACCGGCCCTGGTCAGGTTACCTTCAGTATAGATAGCGTCAAATACGACAAACAGGTTTAGGTCAATGTCGCTAAGTTTCATGTTTCTGATCCTTCATTATCAGAATTTTAGTTAGGATTATGATGATGGTCGCGGTGCTCATAGTATTACGGAACTGAATAAAATAGCTAAAGAAAATAAGTAAGGATTATAGTACGCTCGGATCGGTCAGGATTGAAGTGTTTGTTCGAGTTAAACTTCCCAGGGATAAGGTGACTGAAGTAAATAGGGCCGTTGTGGGAGTAGAATAGAATGATGTGCATTTGCGTGCAAAATAAAACCAGCGCTTTCAACCGCTTGCAAATACCAGATAAAGTGGTCCCCTGTCATGAATGATCCCTCAGCTATTAAGGTGTTACCCTTTGGATTTGCCAAAAGACATGGGGTTATCGTTGTTCCCGGTGCAATAGACTCGGGAGCGGTGGATCTTGTCTTTCGTGAAGGGCTGACCGCAGGTATTCTCGCGGAAGTCAGGCGGGTCTGTCAGCGCGCAGTCACGCCGCGTCTTGTCGACCAGGCAATGTTTGATCGCTACCTCTCGGAAACCTACCAGAACGACTCGGGTGCTGCGATGCAGATGATCGAGGATCTGGGTGACGAAGTAGACCTGTCGAGCCTGGCGGAATCGATTCCAGAAACCGGGGATCTGCTCGAGCAGGAAGGTGATGCACCTATCATTAAGCTGATTAACAGTTTGCTCGGCGAGGCAGTCAAACTGGCGGCATCAGATATTCATATTGAAACCTATGAAACACGGTTGGTGGTCCGCTTCCGGGTTGATGGAGTCCTGCGGGAAATAGTCAGCCCTCGCCGTGCGCTTGCGCC
>Ga0209445_1002168_pt1 | contig 10061 bp, 10 predicted proteins | sample MarorgKNORR_S2LV_4_FD_188223 | JGI IMG/M metagenome (GOLD analysis project Ga0209445, IMG submission 188223) | Marine microbial communities from the Southern Atlantic Ocean, analyzing organic carbon cycling - NADW_A/KNORR_S2/LV (SPAdes) (version 2) | ecosystem: Environmental > Aquatic > Marine >...
TGATTTCGCAGGTTGTATCAGATGACAGCAATCCTTGTGTATCAATAAATCTTACTGTTCAGAAGAATTTAAAAATAGATCAGAAACAACTTTCAAATCTATATAAATTAATTTTAGAAAGTTATGAATCATATATACAAATAGTTGCCATTCCAAAGATAACATTGATCATACCACAAATAGATTTACAGAATACAGAATTATCTAAAAAAATATTTGGAATTATTAAGAAAGGCGGATATATTGCAATAAATACAAATCCAAAAAATAATTTTTCATATACAGGAATAAACAAATCTATTGTAAAGAATAATGCAAGCGGAAACATTGTATTACATGCAGTGTCAATAAACCTACCAAGACTTGCATATGAATCGAATAAAGATGATACATATTTTAGAGCAAAAGTTAATTTAATTTTAAAAACTGCAATATCTGCATTGTCGACAAGGAGAGAAATAATTGATGACATGATTGGCAAAGGACTATTGCCATTGTTGAATATCAATACAGGAATTATTTCTAACCAAAAGATACCCCTCATAATTAATTTAACAGGGCTAGATGAGGCAATAGACAGTATTCTAGGTACAAAAGCTACTACTAAAGAGAGAGGAAAATTAGCTGGAAAGATAGTAGACACAGCTATGGAAGAAATAACTAATTCAGGTAAGAAATTAGGCGAAGAATTCGGATTATCTTCAATAGCAGATGATTCTGCAAAAAGATTTACAAATATCGATATAGAGAAATTCGGAAAAGCAAGAGTCATTATAAAATCAGAATCAAAAGAATATCAACAATCAATAATATTGAATTTGGAGGAACAAGAAAAAATCGAAGAAGTATATGCTTATATGAATAAATTCAAAGGAGGGCGTTCTATTTATCTGGATTTGTCGAATTCGACAATTAAAAATTTCTTAGAAATAACTGCAAAAGTAGCAAAGAAAATGACGTTCTTCAAATATTACTGTAAATTAAAAGTATGTATATCATGTGCTGCGAAGAACGTATATAACACAGAAAAATGCAGCAATTGTAATTCAACATTATTACAAGAATATCCGGTTAGGTAAGGTATTTTCATAATCAGTAAGTCAGAAATAATTGACCGAATAATAATATATTAATAAAAAAACAAGGTTCAAAATAAACTGATTAAATCAATTAACAGGTATTTTCATGTATAGATAAAATATAATTAAATTGTAAGGAGAAATATCTTGTCAAAAAAATTTACAGCATAATATCAAATACAGATTTATCCATAGAGTGATATGAATAATTTAATTTTTGAATGGTATAAAATAGATGAGCAAAGTGTTAATTTAATTAGTTGTATTTCAACGGACATACATTTACCGGATAATTTGTTAAATGCTCATATACTTCAACCACATAGTAAATTGTCCCAGTGAATTGAGAAGATATGGAAATTAATGATACTTTATCCGAAAATGTAATGAAAATTTTGAAGGCCAGATATTTGTTAAAATTTGAAGATGGAAAACAAGAAAAGCCAGATGAATTATTCAGAAGAGTTGCAGGAGCAATAGCAAGTGCAGATGAAGAATATCAGGACTTTGATAAAGAAGAATCCAAGGAAATATTTTATAAAATGATGAAGAGTTTCGAATTCTTACCAAATTCTCCAACGCTAATGAATGCAGGAGGGCCATTAGGGCAGTTATCAGCGTGCTTCGTATTGCCTGTGGAGGATAATACTATTTCAATACTAGATGCAGTAAAAACTCAGGCCATAGTACAAAAAACAGGAGGGGGAACAGGTTTTTCATTCTCAAAGCTAAGACCAGAAGGAGACCAAGTAGGTTCCACAGGATCAGTAGCATCAGGACCTGTATCATTTATGCAATTATTTGATAAATGTACACAAGTAATCAAACAAGGAGGAAAAAGAAGAGGAGCAAATATGGGAATAGTAAATATCGAACATCCAGATGTGGTAGAATTTATTGAAATGAAACGCAATAACATGAAACTGCCAGAAGAAGCAAAAATTATGAAAGAATTTAATGTTTCAGTGGCAATAACTGACAACTTTATGAATAGATTGGAAAAAGAAGAATATCATAAATTTATTAATCCAAGAACTGGAAAAGAAGTTTTAAAATGTAATAAATGTAGGAAAAATGTCTATCCGTCGGAAGACGAAGTAAAATGTAAGTTATGTGGAGGAGAAGGTGAAAGAATCAAAGCAAGAGAACTATGGCAGAAAATTATTGATTGTGCATGGGAATGTGCAGATCCAGGATTAATTTTTATAGACAAAATAAATAACAGTAACTCGAATCCAGTTAGAGAGTATTTTAAAATTGAATCAACGAATCCATGTGGTGAAGTTCCACTACTTCCAAATGAGAGTTGTAATCTAGGTTCTATAAATGTTGCGAGATTTACCAATGCAAACAATGATGGTATAGATTGGGATAAACTTCGAGAATGTATAAGAAATGCAATACATTTTCTTGACAATGTTGTTACAAAGAATAAACATCCAACAAAAGAAATTGAAGAATTATCACATAACATGAGACGATTAGGACTCGGTGTAATGGGATTAGCAGATTTATTAAGTAAATTAAGAATAAAATATGGTTCAGAAGAATCATTTCGTTTTTCAAGAGAATTAATGAAATTTATTTCAGAGGTAGCTTGGAAAATGTCTGAAGAGTTAGCAGAAACCAGAGGTACATTTCCATATTGGGACAAAAGTGATTTTGCGAAAATTGGAAGAAAAGTCAGAAATGTAAATTGTACGATTATCGCCCCTACAGGTTCGATTGGAACAATAGCAAACTGTTCACCAGGGATAGAACCGCATTTTGCTTTAGTTTTTGTCAGGCACTCAAGGATTAAAGAAAGAAGTGAAGACTTTGAAGAACTTCATTACCTAAATGAATCATTTACGATAGCATTAGAAGACCATAACATCATTCTAGATAAAGAAAAGATAAAAGAAATTTCTGAAAACGGAGGAAGTGTTCAGAATATATCTTGGGTTCCTAAAGAAATAAAAGAAATGTTTCCAATTGCAGCAGATTTATCTGGAAATCAACACGTTCTCATGCAATCGGCTTTTCAAGAATTTGTTGATGACGGAGTAAGTAAAACAATAAACCTTGCGAATGAAGCAACCAAAGAAGATGTAAATGAGTCCTATAGATTAGCCTATAACACGCATTGTAAGGGCATAACAGTATACAGAGATGGATGCCTAGATGTTCAGGTTCTAGAAACCGATAAGACTAAAAACCTTCGTGGAAATAAATCTACGCATGTACTTCCTGGAGGATATAAAAGGCCAGAATACCTTATAGGAAGGACTTATAGATTTACTTATACAAATAGCGGATTATTTATAACAATAAATAGAGATCAAGAAGGAAGGCCAAGAGAAGTATTCATAGAAAGAGGAAAATCAGGAGACGAAGAAAAGGCAGCATATGAAGGAATGGGCAGACTGATTTCAATAGCATTACAGTCAGATGTTGATGTTAAATCAATAATAAAGACAATGAGAGGAATACAAACAAAGAATATATCTTGGCATCAGACAAAAGGTACAAGTATTCCAATTAGATCAGTTCCAGATGCAGTTGCTCATGCATTAGCAGATTCAATACATGCAGAATCGGAAGTAATAATTACAGACAAACAAGAAATAGAGAATAAAGTATTAGAAGTATCAGGTACAAGTACAAATAATAGAAGTAAATGTACAGCGTGTGGAGAAATGAGTCTAATATATGCAGAAGGTTGTAGTAAATGTTTATCTTGTGCTTATTCTAGCTGTGGTTAGAAAGATGAATTTTCTGTAAAGATAAGATAAAGTAATGTAGATCTGATTAATTTTCCATAACGTACTTGATTAAAATATTTTGCAAATACAGTGTGATCAATTTCACTAGGTATCTCATCAGAACGAGGCATAGGATGAAGTAAAATAAGATTTTCGTTTGCTTGATTTAATAGATTTATATCAATTTTATAAGAACCTTTTACTCTTTCATATTCTTCCAAATCAGGAAATCGTTCTTTTTGAATCCTAGTAGTATAAATCACGTCAAGATCAGAAATTATATCTTGAAGATTATCATGAGTTGTTATATTTAATCGGTCTTGAAGTTCTAGCAGAGGATCTGGCCGAAGTTGAAGAGGTTTAGGAGAAATAAGGTGAATATTTGGTTTGTAATTAGAAAGAGCGTATAAAAGTGAATAAACAGTTCTTCCATATTTAAGATCGCCAAAAATAGCAATATTTAATCCGTCAACTTTACCACATTCATTCATTATGGTAAAAACATCCAACATCGCTTGTGTAGGATGTTCTTCACTTCCACTACCCGCATTAATAATTGGGCTTTGGCAGATTTCGGAAGCGTATCTTGATACACCTTCACTTGCATGGCGTAAGATTATAGCATCAACGTATTGGTCCATAGTAAGTAGACTATCACTAAGATTTTCCCCTTTTTGTATAGAGGTGCTTGAAGGATCTCCAAAGCTGATCGACTTACCATCTAATGAATTCATAGCAGATTCAAAACTTAACCTAGTTCTTGTACTAGGTTCGAAGAACATCAGTCCAATAGATTTGCCACTTAACGAATCATTAGGCAAATTTGTTTTGAGGTTATCAGCGACTTTAAACAAATAGTCTAAATCAGGACGGTGAAAATCCTTTATCGAAACAATATCGCGGTTATAAAATGGATTTTTCAATCTTTTGATTAATGTATACACACATTAATATAAATGTTGCAATAAGTAGAATGAACTAAGAAATGACAGAAACATATGATTTGAGAATAAGCAGGATAAAACACGGCACAGTATTGGATCATATTATAGCAGGAAGAGCATTTAATGTGCTATCTGCTCTTGACATTAATGGAACGGATGGAAATCAAGTGTCAGTGGCAATGAATGTTTCAAGTAAACAATATAGTAAGAAAGACATAATAAAAATTGAGAATAGGATACTGGCAGTAGAGGAGACAAATCGACTAGCTTTGATAACACCGCATTCAACCATTAACATAATTGAGAATTATGAGATAACAGAGAAAAGAAATGTAGAATTGCCAGAGAAATTTACAGGAGTATTTAAATGTACAAATCCAACATGTATCTCGAATTCAAGCGAGCCAATTATCTCCGAATTGTTGATAATTAATAATGATCCGCCAAGATTGAAATGCAAATATTGTACTAGAATTTCATTAACAGAAGAGATACTAAAGTAATAAACAAGAATTTACATTGATAAAAAGTAAAATAATAAAAAAAGGGTTTAGGCTTGTTCCGACAATACTCGTAACATCACTATCATTAACTGGGGCATTAGTGGGAATATATTTACACGAGGCTATAGATAACCCCGCATCAATAATTATTCCATTTATCCTGCCAGTTATAGGACTGATAATAGCTGTTCTACTAATAATGAAATTAGCAAAAATAATTAATTATTAATTATCTTAGCTTCCCAAGATTAATAGAGCGACAACTATTCCATAAATAGCAACGGCTTCTGCAAGTGCAGTAATGATCATACCATATGTTTTTAGGTTTTCATTTTCTGCGGTTGCAGCTATAGCAGCTGAACCTGCTCGTCCAATTGCCATTCCAGCACCGATAGTAGCTCCTGCAAATGCAATTCCTGCACCGAGGAATTTCATTCCGTCTGAGGATGATCCACCTTCTTCTTGTGCATATGCCAAAGGCACAAACTGTAGGAATAGTGTTGCAATTATTGTCAACGTTATAAATGATATTTTGTAGTTCATTTTCATTAACTCCTTATGTTCATAATTACTTTTCCAATTCTTTATAAGCCTTAGCTTTTGCAGAAATGATTTCTTTTTTTAGGTCATTAATATCTGAGTCATATTGCTTTTTAATTTTTTCACTTAATTTTTCATATTCTTTATTATCCATAAATTTCACCTCTTACGTTCAAGTACTTTTTTAACATGTTTTAATCTTGTAAAATCTTCTCTTTCCCTTTCCTCTAATATGGAAGAAATATATTTAATTGATTCATCATAACCGGGAATTATTACATAATCTAATGCGTTAAGTAATCTTTGAGTTTTTTCAAGTGATCTAGCAAGCTCGAGAATTGAATTTTCATATTCTGCAGCGCGTAAAATTCTAGGCAGTGCAAGTCGCATCATTTGAGTTGCATCGTCTAATTTGGAATCAGAGTCGGCAAATCCATAATTTAAACCAATTTCTTTTTCACTAATTGAAATAGTAGGAATTCGGACGTCGACAACGACTTTGACATTAACGTCAACGTCGATATGTGAAGGAGATGTTAGTGCAATTGATTCAAGTTTAGACGAACCTATTGACATGTAGGCGTTAAATAATGATCTATATGCATTAGATAATGGTTCGGACATTTCATTTCTTGCTTTTCCTGCTTTGTCAATCATTTCATCGATATTTTTAAGAAGAACGTCTCTTTTGTCTTCAAGAATTTTATATACAGACTTTGCAACAACGAGACTTCGTTTAACTTTGATTAGTTCAATTTTGGTTGGTGGTGGACGTTTGTTAGAACTTGACATTATTTAGTTACCTTCAGATATGAATCAATTTCATCTTGTTTGACTTTAGTTAATTCATTAACAGGCAATGTACTGAATAAATTCCATGCAATTCCCAGTGTATCTTCGAGTGTTCGATTTTCATCAAAGCCTTGTTTAAGGAACTTACTTTCAAATAAGTCACCAAACTCTAAATATTTAATATCGTTTGGAGCAAGACCGGCCTTTCCTACAATTTCAGCAAGGGCCCTTAATTCTAATGCTCGAGAATATGCACTATATAATTGACTACTAACATTTTGATGGTCGTTACGCGTTTTTCCTTCTCCGACACCTTCTTTCATCAAACGACTTAAACAAGAAAGAATACTTACAGGAGGATAGATTTCTTTTCTATGTAAATCTCGTCCCAAAACAATTTGACCCTCAGTAATATAACCAGTAAGATCAGGAATTGGATGTGTAATATCGTCAGATGGCATAGAAAGAATTGGGATTTGTGTAAGACTTCCTTTGCTTCCTTTAATCTTTCCAGCACGTTCATAGATTGTTGCAAGATCAGTATACAAATAACCAGGATACCCCTTTCTTCCTGGAACCTCTTCTCTAGCAGCACTAATTTCTCTTAAGGCCTCTGCATAATTTGTCATGTCACTAATTATAACAAGAACATGAGTGTCCTTTTCAAATGCCAAATATTCAGCAGCAGTAAGTGCAACACGAGGAGTGATAATTCTTTCAATTGCAGGATCGTCTGCCAAATTAATATATAAAATACTTCTTTTTAATGCGCCACTTTCTTCTAATGATTTTCGGAAGAATGCAGCTTCACTATTTTGGACGCCGATTGCAGCAAAAACTACAGCGAATTCTTCACCCTTACCTGGGACCGTAGCTTGACGTGCGATTTGAGCAGCCAAAAGATTATGTGGAAGTCCTGCACCTGAGAAGATTGGTAATTTTTGACCTCTGACAAGAGTATTGAGGCCATCAATAGCTGAAATACCAGTTTGAATAAAATCTTCTGGAAAGTCTCTACGTTCTGGATTTATTGATTCTCCATTTATATCAAGGAATTTTTCTCCTACAGGATCAGGAAGGCCATCAATAGGTCTTCCGAGACCATCGAATACCCTACCCAATAATTGATCAGTAACAGGAATTTCCATTGTTTTACCCAAAAATCGAGTTTTTGTTTCAGAAACAGACAGTCCAGTAGTACCCTCAAAGACTTGGACGACAGCAGTACCGCCACCAATTTCAAGAACACGACCTAAACGTTTTGCGCCAGCCGGAGTAGTAATTTCAACTAGTTCATCGAATGCGGAATTAGTTACGCCATTGATAACTAACAATGGTCCTTTGATTTCAGAAATATTAGTATACTCTAAACCAGAAGATCTATTTTGTGTTGACAACAGCTGCTACCTCCTTATTTGATAATTCATTGAATGATGTAAACATAGTCTTTGATAATACGTCCATTTTACTGAGTTCTTCATCTGGAATTTCATATTTAGAACGAATAATTTGTGATATAACAGGTAGACTACGAATTGTTTCCAGAGCGATTCCGTTATTTAGAGCTTTCTGAGACTCTTTATAGAAATCAGTGTACAATCTCATCATTTTAACTTGTTTTTTAGGACTGCAGTATCTATCAACTTTATCAAAAGCCATTTGTTGTAAGAATCCTTCTTTAATCATACGAGCTACATCAAGGATTAATTTTTCTTCGTCAGGTAGTGCTTCAGGACCTAATAGACGAACAATTTCTTTAAGGACATCTTCACGTTGTAAGATTGTATAGGTTTCTAATCTCAACTTAGGACGATCTGCATCGACATTGTCAACCCACCATTTGTCAATACCTTCTGAATAACCTGAATAACTAGTCATCCAATTAATTGAAGGATAGTGTCTAGAATAAGCAAGTTTAGTATCAAGAGCCCAAAATGTTTTGATACATCTCATAGTATGAGTAGAAACTGGTTCAGTAAAGTCTCCGCCAGGAGGAGATACAGCACCAATAACGGTAACGGATCCATCACGGTCAGGTGAACCAAGACATTTAACTCGACCTGCACGTTCATAGAATTCTGCAAGTCTGGATGCAAGATAAGATGGATAACCTTCTTCTGCAGGCATTTCTTCCAATCTGCCACTAAGTTCACGTAGAGCTTCAGCCCATCGACTTGTAGAATCTGCAACTAATAGAGTATCATAACCCATATCTCGATAGTATTCAGCCATAGTAATTCCTGTATATATACTGGCTTCACGAGCAGCTACAGGCATATTACTTGTATTAGCAACCAAAACAGTTCGTTCCATTAATGATTTTCCAGTTTTTGGATCTTTTAATTCAGGGAATTTAATCAAAACTTCAGTCATTTCATTTCCACGCTCTCCGCAACCAATATGGAAAACTACACTAGCATCTGACCAAGAAGCTATTTGATGTAATGTAACGGTTTTTCCTGTTCCAAATCCACCGGGTATTGCACCAGTACCGCCTTTAGTAATTGGAAAGAATGTATCGAGAACACGTTGTCCAGTTACAAGAGGTATAATGGGATCATATCTTTGTGTAAATGGTCGGGCTTGTCTAACAGGCCAATCATGATGCATATTTAATTCAGATTTATTTCCTTTACCTTCAACTATTGCAATAACATGATCTTTATCATAGCTTCCTTCTTTTACAATTTCAGTAATTTTACCTGAAGGTTCAGTAGGTGGAACAAGGATTTTATGGTCAATTAAAGCAGTTTCTTTAACTGTACCTAAAATACTACCAGCATGTACAGTATCACCAACTTTTACTTCTGGAATAAAATTCCATTTTTTCTTAGGAATTGGTGGAACATGAATACCACGAGTAATGAATGTTCCTGCTTTTGCAGCAATCTTGTCTAATGGTCTTTGTAAACCATCATAAATAGTACCCATCATTCCAGGGCCTAGAGTTACAGATAATGGACTACCAGTACCAACAACTGGTTCGCCAGGAGTTAGACCACTTGTAGATTCGTATACTTGTATAAACGCAGTATCTCCAGTAAGCCTAATAATCTCTCCAACAATTTTATCTTTACCGACTTCGACAGTTTCATACATTTGTGCACTGGACATTCCGTCAGCCTTAACTGCAGGGCCACTAATCCAAATAATTTTACCTTTAGCTTGCATCAATAATCAACTATGTTTTTTCATGATTTAGAGTTTAAAAACAATTCGATTTTCAGAAATATATTAAATATAATAGTAAAATTCAGAGAATTGCATTTAGTAATTCTTAAATTGATTATGTATTTAATATATCATGATGGATTCAAAGATTATTGCATTAATTGTTATTGCAGCTATTGGAATTGGAGCAATTTTATTTATTATAGCTCTTGCAAAGACTGGAGACCCCAATGAAAATCAATATGGAGAAATTATTTAAAACAATAAAATCATTGAATGTTTTTTATA
>Ga0209445_1002169_pt1 | contig 10056 bp, 9 predicted proteins | sample MarorgKNORR_S2LV_4_FD_188223 | JGI IMG/M metagenome (GOLD analysis project Ga0209445, IMG submission 188223) | Marine microbial communities from the Southern Atlantic Ocean, analyzing organic carbon cycling - NADW_A/KNORR_S2/LV (SPAdes) (version 2) | ecosystem: Environmental > Aquatic > Marine >...
AGGTTATCCGATTCCCAAACGCTCCCCGACACCAGGTCTTTTTAGAGCCAGAGGGGCTACATACAACCGAGTTGTATGTGAATGGGCTGTCGACGTCGCTCCCCGCTGATGTGCAAAGGGACTTTCTCCGAACAGTCCCCGGCCTAGAAAACGTCGTGATGACAAAGGCCGGCTATGCGATAGAGTACGACTATTTTCCTCCCCACCAGCTTCGCCATTCACTTGAGTTGAAAGAAATTTCTGGCCTCTTCTTCGCGGGCCAGATCAATGGGACGACCGGATACGAGGAAGCAGCTGGGCAGGGAGTTATTGCTGGGGTCAATGCTGCCCTCAAGGCCAAGGGGGAGGACCCCTTTATCCTCCGCAGGGACCAGGCCTACATAGGTGTCTTGATTGATGATCTGGTGACCCGTGGCGTTGATGAGCCCTATAGGCTCTTCACGTCCCGAGCTGAATTCAGACTACTTCTCCGTCAGGATAATGCCATACGTCGGCTGGGCCCCCTGGCACGTGATGTCGGACTACTCACCGAAAAACAGGCACTGGTGCTTAAGGATCGCCTTGATCAGGAAAATAAGCTTATAGCCTGGTTCCACGACACGAAACTTGCTCCAAACGATGTGGATCCACTGCTGGTTGAAGCAGGGTCAGGGCCGCTTTCAGGGCCAGTTAGAGCCGTAGAACTTCTTCGGAGGCCCAGGGTCCGGGCGGCGGACCTCTTGAGTGCTGGTAGGTCAGATAGCGATATCGGAAATCTGCAAGAAGGGTTGAGAGCTGGGGTACTGAGAGCTGTCGAGGTGGAATTGAAGTACGAAGGGTATGTCGGGCGAGAACGAGAGCGGGCTGCGAGGCTCGAGGAACAGTCTAAGTTATTGCTGGACCATGACTTACCATATCTAGAGTTTGAGACACTATCATATGAGTCGCGGGAGAAGCTGGCTCGGATAAGACCTGAGACATTCGCCCAGGCAGCTAGGGTCCCAGGGGTATCACCGGCGGACCTTCAAAATCTGCTACTCGAGGTTCGGCGGACACGTACTAGGGATGAGCGACCACTGTAACACGTTGTGGTACAATAAGTTACAGTGTTTATAGTGACAAATGTTTCACGTGAAACAGTGTCGTGCTTATGCCGCGCCGGCCTATCCGGGTGAGCGGCTACTTACGGAGGAGCTCGAAATGTGCGAGCGTGGGGTCCGCCTGGCCGTCGAAGTCAAGGTCAAATTCGGTATCGCCGTCCAGGATCAACACGGTGTCACCGACAAATTGGTAGGCCGAAACCTCATTCTTTCTGGTCGGGAACTCTCGGTTGAGCGCTACCGTGGTGGCGGTTACAGAGATTGTGCCTATTTCCGTCTGTCCTAGGCCCGCGTAAACGAGGATCGCGGTGTAACTCCCACTGGGTTGAATGTTGAGGTCGAAGGTCCCTCCGAGCTGAATCAGGTCGATGGAAACCTGGTCTGACACCGAGCTCGTCAAGACGAATGCGGTTGCCGCCCAATCGCCGACGAACGGCTCGATTAGGGGATCAGGGCCAGTAGGTACTGGATCGCCGCATCCCAGGAAGGATAATGAGAGCAGGGACAATCCCTTAATTATGCGAGTTCGCATCAACGTCCTCCAGTTCGTTGCCTTCTCATGCTACAAGACATTTTCTATCACGAAGGCGTTGAGAATGTATGGAGTTTAGCGTGAAAGTCCGAGGCCCGCTGTTAAATATGTGGGGGTTGGCTTTCGGGGTTGCCCGTCATAACGATATATTCCTTGCCCTCCCGCTCCGGTAGAGCAGGATTGTTTAGTTTCTCGAGGGCTCATGTCGCACGTTATAGCGATCGCTAATCAGAAAGGTGGGGTCGGTAAAAGTACCACGGCGATCAATCTTGGTGCTTCCTTGGCTGTCGCCGAAAAGCGCACCCTTGTTGTTGATATTGACCCACAGGCAAATGCTACCAGCGGCCTAGGGATTGAAAACAGCGACCAACTCAAGACGATCTATGACGTATTAGTTCGGGGAACATCCATAAAAGACACGGTTTTCAGGCAACTCCACTTCCCGTGCCTCGACGTTATCTCCTCAACTAGGGATCTCGTAGGGGCGGAGATCGAACTAGTGAGCGCCTCAAATCGCGAAACGGTTTTGAGAGATGCGCTTGAGCCTATTCGAGGTCAGTATGACTACATCCTTATGGATTGCCCTCCTTCTTTGGGACTTCTTACTCTTAATACCCTTATTGCAGCAGACTCAGTGCTTATCCCGATTCAGTGTGAATTTTATGCGTTAGAGGGGATGACACAGCTACTAAATACCGTGCGCCTGGTTCAGAGATCTCTAAATCCTCAGCTTCACATCGAAGGGGTATTGCTGACAATGTTCGATGGTCGACTAAACCTCTCAAAACAAGTAGCAGCCGAAGCACGGGAATACTTTGGTGCCAAGGTTTATCGGACGGCGATACCTAGAAATGTTAGGCTGGCCGAAGCCCCAAGCTTTGGAAGACCGATAGTGCTGTATGATGTTCTTTCTAGGGGCGCGCACGCCTACCTCGAGCTCGCTAAGGAAGTGATGGCTCAGAGGAATCGGGTAACCAGTGCCTCTCGCCCGGTGCTTTCAGCATGAGCCACGACCGTCTTGGAAAAGGACTGGGAGCACTGCTCGGTGACTATTTAGAGCCAGACTTACAGCCCGGTGAAGTGCAAAAGATTAGGATTGGATCGATTTTGCCGAATCCGATGCAGCCTCGCCGGAGTTTTGTGCAAACCGAATTAGAGGAACTGGCTTCGTCGATCGAAGCGAATGGCCTTCTGCAGCCCATCGTTGTTCGCGCAGCAGCAGCTAACTATGAGCTGATCGCTGGCGAAAGACGTCTACGGGCGGTTGGTATCCTAGGGTGGGACGAGGTGCCAAGCATTGTGCGGGAAGCATCTGACAAAACCCTCTTAGTTCTGGCCCTCGTCGAGAACCTGCAGCGAGAGGCACTCAATCCGCTCGAAGAGGCCGAAGGGTACGCTTCTCTGAGCGAGCAGTTCGACATGAAGCAAGCGGATATCGCGGCTGCGGTGGGTAAGAACCGTTCAACTGTCGCAAACTTACTTAGGCTCCTGAAGTTGCCCGTCTCAGTTCGCAGGTTGGTGGAGGATGGCAGCCTGTCGGCGGGTCACGCTCGAGCCCTACTGGCGGTCGATGACGCACTACGGGCAGCCGAATTAGGGCAGCAAGCGGCGAAAGAAGGGTGGTCGGTCAGAGAGGTAGAACGCAGGGTGGCCGGTATTTCGAAAAAGAAGAGGAAGCGGAAGAGGAGAGCGACCTCAGACCCGATGGTGAAGGCCTTCGAAGGCCAGCTAAGAGATCATTTTTCTACGCGAGTTACAATTCGAGAGCAAGCAGGCCGTAAGGGCACTATCGAAATTCAATACCACGGCCCCGAAGATTTCGAGCGTATATACGAGCTTATGACTGGCCAGGAATCTTCTAGGGTTGGTGAATGAACCCATTGGGTCCGCGGGATCTAACCATCATGGTGGTTCCAGATGATGGAAGCGTAAGTCGCTCGTACCGGCTAACTTACGGGCGTGCGCGTCTATTGATAGTAATCGGGCTTGTGGCCGGAATCATGTTTGTCGGGATGGCTGGGAGCTGGTGGTATCTTGCTGCCCGTGCCGCCCGGGTTAGCGACCTTGAGGTCCGCTTGGAGGCCATGGGTCGCGAGCAGGTTCGCCTCGAGGCAGTAGCTGCTGACTTAGCGTTTGCGGAAGCGCAGTATGCTCGCCTTAGGTCTCTTCTTGTGCCTAGCTTGCCACCTGGCGATGGCGGTATATGGCTTCCCCTTGCCGGAGGTAGTGCTAGTGATGGTGAGTCGGGGGGAATGGGAGCCAGCGGGGCGACAATACCTAACGTATGGCCATTGTCGGAGAAGGGTTTGATAACGCAGGGGCTTCTGCAGGGGGTGGAGGGGGACCACCCGGGCTTGGATATAGCTGTGCAAACCGATTCGTATATTCGGGCTGCAGGTGGCGGGAAGGTTGTTGAAGTTGGTACGGACGAAGTTTATGGGCTCTTCGTGGTGATTGATCATGGAGAAGGATATAGCACGGTGTACGCTCATACTTCAGCTCAGATGGTTGAACAGGGACAGCAAGTAAGAGAGCGCGAAGTTATCGCCCTCAGCGGCTCCAGCGGGCAGTCGACTGCACCACACCTGCACTTCGAAATTCTTTTGAATGGGAGCGCCGTGGACCCGCTGACGATGGTCGAGCAGCCCAATTAGTGCCCGTGCTAAAGGTTGCGACTACCTTGTTGTTCGGTAAGCCCAAAGATTAAAGAGGCCGCATGGCACGTGAACGAAGGGGCAATAAGCCTTCCCCGGAGGCGATCATCTCTATTATAGGGCCAGGTATGAACGTTGTAGGGGACTGCGAAACTGAAGGGTCCATACGGATTGAAGGAAGTATTACGGGTAGTGTCCGAGCAGGGAAAGCAGTGGTTGTCGGAGAAGGTGCCTGGGTTAAGGGAGACATCAGTACGCAGGACGCCGTTGTATCAGGGAAGGTTACCGGCACAATCGTCGCGGCATCCCGCCTTGAAGTAAAAGCAACCAGCCAGATTGAGGGAGATATACATGCCCGCCGCCTACAGCTTGAGGAGGGGGGGGTCCTAAATGGGACCGTAAATATGGGGACTACATCAAAGGCCACCGCAATCGCTGGTGGAGAGAATCCGAGGGGCTAACAAAGCGGATGTCTTGCCTTGTATTACGGGATTCCGGTGAGCACAGATCACCCAAAGTGTGGCGCATCATGAAGCGTAAGATAGTGTACCACAATGAGTTACAGAGATATAGTATCGACGCTGTCGTTGACCGATGGGGCTGGATATGAAATTAGAATCCGTATTCCAATATCTTAACGGTTTGCTGTTGATTGAGGGATATCCAGACTATCCTCACGCACTGAACGGCATGCAGGTGGATGGCCCAGGAGAAGTTGGACACGTGGCTGTCGCTGTGGATGCCTCTGAGGCGACGATCAGTGAGGCGGTAAACCGAGGGGCGGACCTACTGATTGTGCACCACGGGCTCTTTTGGAAAGGATTGCAGCCGGTGACGGGTCGGCATTTCCGGAAGATTCGTAAGCTAATCGAGGGGCAAGTCTCTCTGTATTCCTGCCACCTGCCATTAGATAGCCACCCGGAAGTGGGTAACTGCATTCTTATGGCGAGAGCGTTAGGGCTGGAGATTGAGGGGTCGTTCGGAGAGCACCAGGGCACGAATATCGGTTGGTGGGGAAGGAAACCGGGGGGTATGGCGAGCGCGGCGCTCGCGGGCGAACTGGAGCTGATACTCAAGGGCCCAGTTCGACTGATTGAGGGTGGCCCAGAGGTGATAGAGAGGATAGGGGTGGTAACAGGAGCAGGAGGCTCCTTCATAGAGGAGTCAGTTGGGTTGGGCCTAGATGCCCTGATTACAGGGGAGGTCAGTCATGCAGAGTATTTTGATGCGGTAGAGCTGGGAATATCTGTTCTCTTAGGGGGACATTATGCGACGGAGACGTTTGGGGTGAAGGCTTTGGGGGCACACCTGGAAGAACGATTCGGTTTGACCTGGGAGTTCTTAGAAGAGCCTACGGGATTCTAGAAACGTCGGATGGCACCGTCGCTAGGCACGTGGCATTGGCTAGCGGTTCTCAAGCATAGCGTCTCGCGCACCTTTGAACTCCTGTCCAACATGCCAATTCGGCCAGCTCACATCTGCCGCGGCATCGAATAATACGGCAAGTAGCAGAGTGCCCTGCTGTACAGCTCCATCAAATGTAAACTCGTCACTGAATTCATCAGACGGTGCATGGTAGCGATTAGCGGTGTAGTCGGCCTGGAGCTGAGCCCCCCAACCCGCCGGTTGGCCACGGTAGTTCCGACCATGCTCGATCCAGAGGGAAGGAACTCCCGCCTTCGCAAACGGAAAGTGATCAGAGCGGAAAAAGAAACCCTTTTCTGGCTCAGCGTCGGGCCTGAGAGTGAGGCCAAGCTGGGTGGCTCGGGGGCGAACATAGTTTCCTAGCTCGCTCCGCTCTTCTCCATGAACAATGATATCATCGGTGAGACCCCAGAGATTGGCGCCATCCAAGTTTATCTCTGCCACAGTTTGGCTGAGAGGGTATATAGGGGAGCGCACGTATCGTTCGGCCCCGAGTAGCCCTTGCTCCTCAGCAGCAGTGGCGATGAATAAGACAGAACGCCCTAGGGGTGTCTGGCTGCCAGAAATAGCATGGGCGACCTCCAGGAGTAAAGCGGTACCAGAGGCGTTGTCGTAGGCACCGTTATAGATGGAATCACCAGCAATGCTTTCGCCAACGCCGAAGTGGTCGTAATGGGAGGTTACAGTGAGATATTCATCCGGCCGAGTGCTACCTCTCCGCACCGCAACGACGTTCCGCGTCTCTACATCACGGCTGGTGCTCTCAACGCTTGCGCTTACGGTGATACCAGTCTCGACTGCGGTGAATCCTCGAATCGCCGCCCTCCTCTTGAGTTCTTCATAGTCATAGCCCGCAGTTGCCAGAGCGCGTTGGGCCACACTTTCTGAGACCCACCCGACCATTCCTGCTGGTCGCGTGTCAGTGGGGTTGAGAGGTAGGGCGAACTGTTCCCCAGACCAGCCACCACGCACTACGCTCCATGGGTAACCTGCTGGTTCGGTCTCATGGACGATTATGGCACCAAGAGCCCCTTGGCGGGCAGCCTCTTCGTACTTGTACGTCCAACGGCCGTAATAGGTCATCGCGACACCACCAAACAAGTCTGGTTCGCTAGGAGAAGCCGGTGGATCGTTCACTAAGATCATCAGGTATTTTCCCTGAACATCAATGCCTCGGAAATCATTCCATTCGTTTTCGGGGGCAATTGCGCCGTATCCGGCAAAGACGAGCTCAGCGTCGCCACCTACCCTGCCTGCAAGCGGATCCCCTGCGTTGAGTACAAATTCATCTAGATATGTCGGGGTGACTGCACCTTCTGATCCTGTGAAAGACAGCTTTACCGTAGTTGGATCTGTGGTCATACCAACCATGGGTACAGTTTGAAAATATGACCCTCCAGGAGCTTCTAGCCCGTACTCCGAGAATTGTTCGGCGATGTATGCCGAGGCCAGGTCGCCGCCGAGATGTCCGGGTCCTCTACCGAAGAAATCATCCGATGCGAGGATCCGCATATGATCAGCAATTCCCTGGGCCGATAGTTCCGGAAGCTCAGGTTCCGATCTAGATGTCCCTATGTCTGACTCAGAACTACATGCAGCCAAGATAGCTATGAGGCCAAGGAAGCTGTTTAGCCTGCGCACACTGATCTCCGGATAAGGTTTGATAGAGGGTCGCACTTTAGCAATTCAGATGCGAGTGGGACAGTTGTCTTGGAATTGAAGGGAGCCCGGGTAGAGACCTAAAGCAGGGGCAGGGATTCCGTTGCAAGCCCATGGACGCTACGGTACCATCTTCTGCCGCGCCACAAACCATGCTTGGTCCCGGAATCGCCGGGCCCCTTTGGTATAGAAGGAGTTTCAATGACTCGACGTTTAACCGCGATTCTTAGTGTCTTCGTGATTTTAGCCCCCTCGCTCGCAGCTCAGCGAATTCCTTCCCCTCAGCAGTATTTCGGATTCGAGATGGGGTCAGACCGAAGGCTGGCCAACTGGGACGAGTTGACCTCGTACTATGAAGAACTTGCTGAAAGAAGCCAGCGAGTGATTGTTGACACTCTTGGGACGACAACAACCGGTCACCCTTTCGTGATGCTCACGATCACGAGTCCGGAAAACCATGCCCGACTAGCAGAGCTACAAGACATCCAAATGAAGTTGGCAGACCCGAGGATGATCTCAAGCGAGTCAGAACTCAATCAGCTTTTCGATGACGGTAAGGCTGTTGCGATGATCACCCATGGAATCCACTCGACAGAAGTAGGTCCAAGTCAGATGGCAGCCCGGCTGGCTTACACCATGGCCTCGTCTAATGAAGAAAGGATCCTCGAGATTCTGGAGAACGTGATCTTCCTGCAGATTCCTTCACTGAACCCAGATGGCCTCCAGTGGGTGAACGACTGGTATAACGAGCATGTAAGGACGCAGTTCGAGGCAGCTCCTCTTCCTTGGCTGTACCACTTTTATACCGGGCATGATAACAACCGAGACTGGTATGCGTTCACGCAAGACGAAACTATTCTTACCGTAGGTGCCCAGAATGATTGGCATCCGCACATAGTACATGATGTGCATCAGATGGGAGGTAATGGGGCTCGGATATTCTTTCCGCCCTATATCGAGCCTTGGGAACCAAACATTGATCCGGCTCTGACAACAGCGGTCAGTCAGCTTGGTACCTACATGGCTGCTGAGTTAACAGCTCAGGGGAAAAAGGGAGTCGTGGTGAACGCCCAATACGATGCGTTCACTCCTGCTCGGGCCTATATGCACTATCACGGTGCTGCTCGAATTCTTTCAGAGACAGCCTCGGCACGGATAGCGTCACCGACTAACATCTCGCCTGAGGTATTAGGCCCCGGACGGAACTTCGATGCGAGCCAGCGGTCTTGGAATTTCCCTAATCCTTGGGAAGGTGGCCCCTGGGGATTGCCCGACATTGTGGATTACCAGTACTCCGGCGCCCTGGCGCTGCTCACGAATGCCGCGAAGAATCGCCGGTTCTGGCTAGAGAACTTCTATGGCGTCAACAAGCGTGCTGTGGACAAGTGGGACGCCTGGCCGGACGCCTGGGTCATTCCAGGTAACCAGGAAAACCAAACCGGTGTGAAGTACGCACTTCGGTCACTCGTCATGTCAGAAGTGGAAGTAGCTGAGGCGCAGGAAGCTTTTTCAGTGGATGGAGTGGACTTCCCGGCTGGGAGTTATGTCATCCCAATGAATCAGCCATATGCAGGCTTTGCGAATTCAATGCTGGAGGTACAGCACTACCCAGATTTGCGCGAATACCCAGGAGGGCCACCTCAACGTCCGTATGACGTGACTGCACACACATTCGGATATCTACTCGATTTTGAGGCTGTAGAGGTTGAGGGGAACCTTAGGGTTGAATTGTCCGAACCCATCACAGCACCAGATTTTGATTTTCAATTACCGGCGCATCTTACTGAAGTAGATGCACCGCGAGTGGCGATGTACAAATCATGGCAGGAGCCGATGCCGGCAGGGTGGCAGCGCTGGGTTCTGGACCAATATGACATGGCGTATGACACACTTCATGATGCAGATATTCATAGTGGTGCCCTGGATGACTACGACGTCTTACTCTTCCAGGCGCAGGACGCGAACTCTATTAGAAACGGATTCCGTTCAGGAGAACTGCCTCGCCAATATACGGGTGGCTTAGGTGACCAAGGGGTTCAGGCGGTTAGCAGCTTCGTGCGAAACGGGGGGCGTGTTATAGCCATTGAGGCCGCAACAGACTTTGTGGCCGAACTATTCGACCTAGATATCTCTAATCTGACTTCAGGCCTTCCGAATACCGAGTTCTACATTCCTGGGTCAATCCTAAGGCTTGAACTCGATTCGGCATCGGAAATCAACGAAGGTATGAGAGACGAGATTTCTGCGTGGTACTGGCGGAGTAGTATGGCATACGAAGTCGATGATCCGAGAATTCGAATTGTTGGCCGCTATGGGCAGGGTGACCCTCTGCTCTCAGGCTGGGTACTTGGTGGAGAACACATAGAAGGAGAGGCGGCTATCCTAGAAGCCGACATTGGTGAAGGTTCGTTGGTCCTGTTTGGTTTCCAGCCGAATTATCGTGCACAAACTGTTGCGACGTGGCCCTTGCTGTTTAATGCGATGAGGAAATGACTGCTCTGGTCTGCCCGAAGTGTGGTAAGGCCGCCTCGGGAAGCTTTTGTCAGGAGTGCGGAGCTAAAGTTGGAGGGCACCTTTGTCAGGAGTGCGGAGCGCAGATTACTGCGGCAGCGAAGTATTGTAACCGATGTGGAAACCGCATCAGTGTAAGCGAACACCAGGCCGCAGCTAGTGCCACGCTTGGAGGTAAGAATCTCCCTTGGTGGAT
>Ga0209445_1002173_pt1 | contig 10041 bp, 8 predicted proteins | sample MarorgKNORR_S2LV_4_FD_188223 | JGI IMG/M metagenome (GOLD analysis project Ga0209445, IMG submission 188223) | Marine microbial communities from the Southern Atlantic Ocean, analyzing organic carbon cycling - NADW_A/KNORR_S2/LV (SPAdes) (version 2) | ecosystem: Environmental > Aquatic > Marine >...
CGGAGATGTCGACATCCTTGTCGCCGCCGAAATGATGGAATCAGGTCGGGCCTTGATGCGCGGGTTGGTGACTCCGGATCGTACAACAATGATTACATCGACACACCGCATGCTCGCAATGTCCGAAAAGACTGTGCCCGGCAACGGGGTGACTAATTCGCGGCCGGTGATCGAGCAAGGACAAGCCCAATCAAAACGCTATATCGCGTTTGACATGGAGCAGATTGCCGTGGATTCGGGCAGTGTGATCTCGGCCAGTTTATTTGGCGCACTGGCGGGTTCCGCTGTGCTGCCTTTTTCGCGAGATAGTTTTGAGGAAACCATACGGGCTACCGGTCGTGGTGTAGAGACCAGCCTCAAAGCCTTTGACGTCGCGTTTTCCGTCGCGCGCGAAGCGCAGCCTACGCTTGAGGACACCACCGAAAAGGCGCAGATTCCCCAATACGCTGTCCGGGGCCCTGAGTTGCAACGGCGAAACTGGCAGCAGCTCATGGCAAGGTGTGCCGAGCTGCCACAGGCCGTTCAACCGATGGCGCTCGCCGGGTGCCACAGTGTTGCTGATTTTCAAGACGTTGACTATGTTACTGAATATCTTGAGCAGCTTAAATCGATTGTCCAGAAAGACGCTGAACACGGGGGCGTAGACCGGGGATACAGCCTGTCGGTCGCTGCGGCGAAATATATTGCCAACGCTATGGTTTATGACGATGTTATCCGGGTGGCAGACCTGAAAACTCGAGCCGCACGGTTCTCTCGAATCCGCACCGATATCGGTGTGAGCGAAGACGAGGTTCTGTACCTGACCGAATATTTTCACCCCCGGGCACAGGAAGTCTGTGCCATGTTTCCTGTCCGATGGGGTCGCCTGGTCGAGTCCAGTCCGCGACTTTTCAGCTGGCTGGATCAAATGGTGAATCGTGGGCGCCGAATCCGTACGGATAACGTATTGGGGTTCATGCAGCTCTATATGATTGCGGGTCTGCGTCGATGGCGCCGTCGTCTTTTGCGTCATGCGGTCGAGCAGCAGCATATGCAGACCTGGTTGGAGTCGGTGTTGAATACGGTGTCTGTTGATTACGATCTAGCTGTAGAGATGATACGCTGCCGTCGTCTGGTCAAAGGTTACAGCGATACCCATGCCCGTACGCTGTCCAAGTTCGACCGAGTCATGACTGCTGCGATTGACCTGCGAGGTTTGGCGGACGCGGCAGATCGAGTCCGCCGACTTTGCGCCTCGGCTATGCAAGAGGAAGACGACGGGGCGCTGGAGGAAGCGTTACACGCACTAAAGCGTGTTCACTGAGATTGAGGGTGGTTAACCTACTCAGGGTCAGTTGGAACTGCGTCGTAGGCCGATAGTCAGCACCAACGTGCCGAGCATGACAAACCAGAACAACGTCCACCACGGCATACTCAAGCCAGCAAATGTCCAATCTACTGATGCGCACTCACCGGATCCGGTCAGCGTTTCACGAATTGCCCGAGATAGGGGGAATGTACGGAGCATGTAGTCGAGTCCAGGACCACACTCGGGCGCCTGATCAGGGGGTAGGTTTTGCAGCCAGACATGACGGCCAGCGATGGCTGTACCCAGGGCGGCAAAGAACCCGCCCAATAAAGCGTAAATTGTGCGCCCGCGACCGCTTGGGTTATGTAGCGCTGCGACCAGCGCCACCAGACCGAGCGCAAAAAAGGCGACCCGTTGAAATATACACAGCGGGCAAGGGTCAAGAAACTGCGTGTACTGGAGCCAGTAGGCATAACCTAAAAGGGCAGCACAGGTCAACGCAACGAGAAGATTCAGGTAACGAAAAGCAGCAGATTCGGGTTGTTCGGTCACGGCGTTATTGTATCGCCATACCGGCTCTTGGGTTGTGAACGTCTGGAAGTTTTGTACACGCTAATACCCACTAATGAAGACATAATCTGGTGGTAGAAACAACTCGGGGTCAGATCGAATTTGTTGGTGTTTCGAGTGCGGAACGGGAACAACTTCATTTGCTCTACCGACGTTCAAATGTGTGTGGACTCAAACGTCTCAGTGCCCATCTGGTTCTGATCGCGATCGCAGCAGTGGGTGTACATCAGACCGAATCGATACAATTGTATATCCCAGCGGCCTTTGTGCTGGGTGTTGTTGGAATCTTTCTTTTCGCGCCGCTACATGAATGCATTCATCGCACGGCTTTCCGGTCACGGTGGTTGAATGATACAGTTGCCCGCGTAGCAGGATTCCTGCTGCTGTTACCACCGCGTTATTTTCGGTCATTTCATCTCAGTCATCATCGCCATACTCAGGCCTCTGAGCGGGACCCCGAACTGGTGGGCAAGAATATCAGTACGTTCAGCCGGTATCTGATTCACGTCTCGGGCGTGTTGTTTTGGCGAGATGGCATTTTGATTTTGATTCGCCACACGCTGGGACAGGTCACGGCACCCTACATCGGCCGGGCCGCATCCCAACCGATCATCAATGAAGCGCGCTGCTATTTGTGCATCTATGTACTATTGGCCGTCTTATCAGCAATGTTTCAGACGAGTGTGCTAGCCACATTCTGGCTGGTCCCAGCAATTCTGGGGCAGCCCATATTACGACTATACCTACTGGCTGAGCACACGCTGTGTCCTGTGATACCGGACATGTTGCGGAACAGTCGTACTACACTCACTCTGCTGACGGTCCGCTTCATTGCTTGGAATATGTCCTATCATGCCGAGCATCATGCCCTGATGGCTATACCGTTTCATGCGTTGCCCAGGGCTCATGCGTTGTTTCGAGATCGGATCGACTACTTGACCCCGGGCTACAGTACATTTCATGGGCAATTGCTGGCCGCGATTCGACGAGGAAATGTGTGAACCACAGCAAGGAAGCAGATTTGGTCAGTGGCCGAAGCTGTTGAGAGCCCTAGGGCGAAACAACTTTACGCCGTGAACCGAATACGCTTAACTGTTGATCCCAGTTGGCGAATCGGCGGCTGTGTCCTGACCAAGCTGCCCGAAGAGTCAGCTTAAGACGGGGCTGACTTCAGTCATTTTCACGTCGTACCACAAGGTCTACGATGTCGCCGTGAGGATCTGTCGACAGGTGGAAGACGATAGGGCGACAGCACACCTGGCAATCTTCGATATAAGTGTCATTGCCCGTAGATGGATCAATACTGATGCTGATGGACTCACCGCAGTAGGGACAGTCAATGCTGCGTTCCTCAAGCATCATCATCGCTTAATCTGTCTAGTTGGGGCTTAACGCGGGTCCAGCGCCAAGTCTTCAATAATGGTGGTGTTTGGCGTTGAGTGAAAGATTTGGGGTGACACTTTGATCTTGATCGAACGGCTGCCACCACCCAGGATCACGTAGTCCGGTAGCATCACCCGGCTGTCTACCCACAACGGCAGTGAATCGGGCAGGCCCACAGCCGTTACCCCGCCGATCTCCATGCCGGTGAGATCACGGGTTTCTTCAGCCGAAGCAAAGGAACATTTTTTCACTCCCATTCGTTTTCTGACGCTTTTATTCACATCCAGGCGGGTCGTCGCCAGCAGAACACAGGCCGCATATTGGCGTGGATCTGATTTACCCGCTGCAACGATGACGTTGGCTGAGACAGATAAGGGAATGTTGTAATGTTCACAGAATACAGCGGTGTCAGCGAGATCGGGATCACACTCAAGGATCTCGTATTCGAGCCCGAGTATATCGAGGGTTGCCAGGGCTTGGGTAGCAGGATCTCCAGCTGTTGTCTTGTTACTCATATTTGTTGTGCGGCACGGGTTCGAAGGATAATCAGTGACTGCGTATTTTACGGCGAATGATATTCGGATACAGTAACGACCACGATCTGAAGCCAGAAATTATTCAGCAGGAGAGCAGCGATGACCGACTACAGCCAGATGAAATGTGAGGTATGCCGAGTAGGCGCTCCCTTGGCCAGAGCGGACGAAGTTGAAGATTTTCTGATGCAGCACCCGCAGTGGGAGAAACTTGTCGTCGATGGAGAGGACCGGATTCAGCGCAAATTCCAATTCAAAGATTTTGAACAGGCCCTTGCTTTTACCAACCAGGTTGGTGCACTGGCTGAGGAGGAAGGTCATCATCCCGCGCTACTGACCGAATGGGGCCGGGTTACGGTCGGCTGGTGGACGCATAAGATCCATGGCCTGCACGTGAATGATTTTATTATGGCATCAAAAACCGACACCTTGGTGGGGTAACTGGACCGGAATGAGTCCGGTTACAACACAAGACAAGATCCGCGGACCGTATCTCCACCCGGTCCGTCGTTCTATAATGATCCCGCACCGTTTACCCCAGGGTTTCTGTGGACAGAACCGAACGTTTTTATACCATTGACCGTCTGTTGCGTAGCCGGCGTAAAGTGTCCCTCCACCAGTTGATGGAGGAGTTGGAAGTGTCCCGTGCAACCGTACGCCGGGACCTCGAATATATGCGCGACCGAATGGCAGCGCCGATCGTGTGGGATGCCGCACTGCGGGGTTACTGCTACCGACTGGAAGCGAGCGGCGACGATAACCGGTACGCTCTGCCTGGTCTGTGGTTCAATGCCTCAGAAGTCTATGCACTGCTGACGATGGACCATCTACTAAGCAGTCTGCAGCCAGGATTGCTTGAGCCGCATATTGAGCCTTTGCGCGAGCGTATCAGGCGGCTGTTGGGCAGCGGTGAACACCCGACACAAGAGGTCGAAAAGCGTATACGCATACTCTATATGGCGTCTCGCCAGATGGACACACGCGTATTTGCCTCTATCGCCAACGCGTTGCTGGGCCGACACCGGCTTTATATCGTTCATCTGAACCGGCGCAGCAATCTGCGCACCGAGCGCGTCGTTTCACCGCAGCGGCTGGCCCATTATCGTGACAACTGGTATCTGGACTGCTGGTGTCATCTGCGCAAAGGGTTGCGAAGTTTCGCCGTCGATGCGATTGAGGGTGCCGATCTTAAGGAAGATCAGCCTGCAAAAGAAGTCAGTGACATCAAGCTTGAAAAGGTCCTGGGTGCCGGCTACGGAATTTTTGCTGGAGAAAGGACGCATCAAGCAGTACTGCGATTTACACCCGAGGCGGCGCGATGGGTCGCATCAGAAAAGTGGCATTCACAACAAGAAAGTACAGTCGAGCCCGACGGCAGTTACCGGCTGAGTGTGCCGTATGCCAAGGAAACAGAGCTGGTGATGGATATTCTGCGCCACGGTTCTGACGTAGAGGTTTTGTCCCCGACCAGTTTAAGGCAAACAGTGCGGCAACGGCTGGCAGCCACACTTAAACAGTACTAAACGGTTACCGATTTCGAACATGACGCGTTGCGGCTGTAAGCCAGGATAGGACACTGGCTGGGAACAACGTTAAAGGGGTCGGGTGGATGCTGCTAAGCGGTATTATGTTTATCGGTGTTACCGGTATCGTGCGATATCTCGGTGGCGAAATGCACCCGATTCAGGCTGCTTTTATCCGCTACGCGTTTGGCATTGTTCTGGTTGTACCCGTGATATTGCGTGTGGGGCTGTATGAGTTGCTGTCTGCCCGAATACGCTTACACGCAAGCCGGGGTTTGGTGCATGGCATCGGTGTGATGTTGTGGTTCTACGCGATGAGCCGCCTGCCGATTGCCGAGGTCACAGCACTGGGGTTTACCACGCCGATTTTCACTACAGCGGGTGCCATGTTGATTCTCGGGGAGCGGGTCAAGAATTATCGTGTGGCAGGGATACTGCTGGGTTTTATCGGTGCCATGATTGTGCTCCGACCCGGTCTGCGGATCATTGACTTCGGTGCTGTAGCCATGTTGTTTGCGGCGCCTCTGTTCGCTTGCTCTTTGCTGTTGGCAAAGGTCGCTACAAAAACCGAATCGAGTTCGGTTATTGTTGCCCTACTGTCGGTATTCTGCACACTCACGCTCCTACCTTTGGCGCTAGTCTACTGGCGCACACCGACGATGGAGGAATGGTCGCTGCTGTTTCTCACCGCGATTTTCGCCACCTTAGGCCATTATTTTCTGACCAAGGCCTTCCAGAGTGCTGAACTCAGTGCGCTGCAGCCGTTTTCTTTCCTGCAACTGGTGTGGGCCACATTGCTTGGCCTGGTTGTATTCAGTGAACAGCCCGATCTGTGGTTATGGCTCGGTGCCGGACTGATCGTGATTTCAGCCACCTGGATCGGCCGGCAGGAAGTGCGCAGCAGTCGTGGTCCGTCCGGTGATTGCTGACGCAAAGGTGGGTTGTGGCCTGGATTCCGGGGGCTTCTGACCGCGAGGATCAGCTGATGAGCTACCCGTTGTCGATAATGCCGACTAAGATGGGGTTTATATTCTGGATTCGTCTTATTTCAAGGGTTTAAATTGCTCCACGTCTGCTACGGTAACCAACTTGAAGTGCTTGCCGACCAACTCGCTGAGCACCTTGACAGCCACGCGCTCGAGCCGCTCGAGCCTGAGCTGATCGCTGTTCAGGGCCACGCGGTTTCGCGCTGGCTGGCCTTGCGATTAGCCACTGACCGTGGCATTTCAGCCAACAACAAAATGCTGTTTCCTGCCGAGTTGCTTTGGCTGCTTTTCAGGCGTGTGTTGCCGGACGATGTGCCGCCGTTCAATGGGTTCAGTGCACAAACACTGGCCTGGCGGGTGTTGGCACTGCTGCAGTCAGAACAGTTTGTGAGCGGGCATGCAGCCCTAGCACATTATCTTGAAACCGCGTCGTCAGTAAGCCAGTGGCAGCTCGCCGAGCGTTTGGGCAGACAGTTCGAGCAATATCTGATTTACCGACCGGATTGGATTAAGCAGTGGGAGTCGGAAGGTGACACGCATTGGCAGGCTGCACTGTGGCGACGCCTGCTGACAACAGGCGATGACCGACACTGGCTCAATCTGAGGGCGAGACTGGTCAAGGTGATGGCACAAGAGCCTGCCGCTGGAGATCGTTTGCCTGTGCGTATCAGTCTTTTTGGTTTGCCGACACTGTCTGAGGTCTATTTGGGGATTCTGCAGACCATAGCGGCCTATTGTGATGTGCGAATTTATGCACTCAATTACTCGTCCGTGTTCTGGGCTGATATCGTGAGTGACAAGGAACGCACGCGCCAGGCACTGAGTGACGAGAGCGGGCTGGCGGACTATATGGAAACGGGTAACAGCTTGCTCGCCTCTCTGGGGCGACAAGGCAGGGCGTACTTTGGTCAACTTCTTGAACTCGATGCGCTCGATGAGGAGGTGTTTCATCCACCCGCTTCAAACACGCTACTCGGACAGATCCAGTCCGATATTTTCTATCTTCGGGAGGGCGGGGATGAGGGTGTACAACGTGAGGTAGAACCGTCGGATGACTCCATACAGATCCACGTGTGTCACAGTCCGATGCGGGAAGTGGAGGTGTTGCATGATCGCCTGTTAGATCAGTTTGACCGACAACCCAACCTGGACCCGGCCGAAGTACTGGTGTTGGTTCCAGACATTGAAACCTACGCAGCCTGTATCGAGGCTGTATTTGGCACTCTCACCGACGACCGGAGAATACCTTTTCGAATCGCGGATTGTGGTCAAAGCCAGCGGACTTCCTTGATTGAGACATTTTTTGCACTGCTGGACATGCCGTATGGGCGCTATGACGCCACTGCAGTGTCTACACCCCTGGCCGAGCCCGCCATTCAGAAGCAATTCGACTTGTCCGGCACTGATGTGGATCAGATCCTATACTGGATCCGGGAGAGTGGCATTCGATGGGGCATCGATGCGGCGGATATGACCAAGCTTGAGCTGCCGGTGGGTGAGGAGAACACCTGGCGACGTGGCAGCGACCGCCTGATACTGGGTCACGCCCTGCCACCGGGCGCCGTGTTCGATCAACTCGCACCGTGTGGCCCGTCGGATACCACAGATGCTCAGGTAGTCGGCCGCTTACGCAGTTATCTAGAGCAGGTTTTTAGGCTGAGAAACGAACTTTCTGGTGAACGCACCATTATAGACTGGAACGTTAAAGCCAACAGTCTGCTCGACTGTTTCTTTGCCTTGGACGCGAGTAACGAAAGTGAACTGCGCACTCTGCGGGACGGTTTGACGGGTGTTGCCTACAGTGCTGAAGCCGCCGGTTACAGCGGCACGGTAACACTAGAGGTTTATCGGCATGACCTTGCCCAACGACTGGCTGCACCGAGTCGTGGGTTTTTTGGGACTGGCGCGGTGACCTTTGCTGCGCTAGCGGCGGGTCGCTGTCTACCAGCCAAGCTGGTCTGTTTGCTGGGTATGAATGACGGTGTGTATCCGCGGGCGGATAGTCGCCAGGGGTTTGATCTGATTGCCCAGTACCCCCGAGTCAGTGACCGGCGACAAAGAGAAGAAGATCGCCAGGTTTTCCTCGATGCAGTGCTGTGTGCTCGCGAGCAGCTTTATATCAGTTACACCGGTCGCGACATCCGTGATGACCGTTCCAAACCGCCTTCAACACTGATCAGTGAACTGTTTGACTACATAGATCGAACTTCGCGGCCACAGCCAAATACGAGCAAGACCAGTTCGGCAATGACCATTCAACACCCGATGCAAGCATTCAGCGAGCAGTATTTTCAAGACAACGCCCCGCAATTGTTCAGTTATGCGCGTGAGCTCGTGCGTTCCGGGAATGTTGTTGTCCCCGGTCCAGGCGCGCTGGTCGACGTACCGTTGACCCCGACAGAAACCGAATCCGAGATCGCACTGGAGAATCTGGTGCAGTTCTTTACGCATCCCGTCAGGGTGTTGTTGCGCGATGTACTGGACATTCGTCTTGAATCTGCTGACGTCTTGCTGCAGACGCGAGAGCCTGTTGACCTGGACTATTACACCAGGATGACGGTGCGCGAAGTCATGCTGGCAGAAAAACAGCGAGGTACAGGCTTTGAAGCAGTGGTCAATCAGCTTCGCGCTGGCGGCAAGGTGCCCATGGGGGCAGCCGGCTTTCGGGCACTGGAGTTTGAGTGGTATAAGATTACACCGTTGTATGAGCGTTTACTGTCGGCCGGTTTTAGTGCAGAGGGCGAGGTGATTGAACTGGCGCTAGATGTTGCCGGGACCCGCCTTACTGGGTCAGTGTCTCCGCTCACCGCGAACGGACTGATGCACTGTAGTGTGATGGATCTGACGGCCCGCGACCGGATCCGGTTGTGGGTCCCACACCTTGCCCTGTGTGCTTCCGACATCTCGTACACTCGATCCAGCCAATTGTTCGGTCCGGATCAGGCCGAATCCTTCGACGTCATCGGTCAACCCCACGCATTGCTGGCGGATCTGATCGCGGTGTACCAGGAGGGCTTGACCCGTCCACTGCCGTTTTTCCTGCGCAGCGCGTGGGAGTATGTCAGCACTGGGGGTGACCCGGCCAAGGCGGCAGCCAGAACGTGGGCGGGTAACGATTATGCTTGGGGCGAAAGTGAGGACGCTTACAACCAGCTCGCTTTCCGCGATAGCGGCATCGAGATCTTAGAGGGAGAATTCGAACAGCTTGCCTCTCGGATCCTCGGGCCACTGCAGGCGAATCGAGTGGTCATACGCTGATGACCTCGCCACCACTGGATATCTGTGCAGTGCCACTCGCCGGAATGAATCTGGTGGAAGCGGCCGCAGGTACTGGCAAAACGCGGACGATTGCCGCACTTTACTTGAGAACTGTACTCCAGACCGAAATTCAGGTCAGGAATATTCTTGTCGTGACCTACACCCATGCCGCAACCCGGGAGTTGCGAGAACGGGTCCGAGATCTGTTGCTGCAGGCTGCGGGGGTGTTTCAACACGGGGATGCTGGAGAAGATGAGCTTCTGAACCATCTTGCGGCAATCCATCCGGATCCGGAACTGGCCCTCAAACGTTTGCGACGGGCCATCGCAGATTTTGATGAGGCTGCGATTTTTACCATCCATGGGTTTTGTCAGCGCGTCCTTGCCGAAAATGCGTTCGAGGGCGCGCAGCCGTTTGAATCGGAACTGCTGACAGATGAACGGCAGATCGTCTGTGAAGTAGTGGATGATTTCTGGCGCCGAAATATCTACCCAGCCGGT
>Ga0209445_1002176_pt1 | contig 10034 bp, 8 predicted proteins | sample MarorgKNORR_S2LV_4_FD_188223 | JGI IMG/M metagenome (GOLD analysis project Ga0209445, IMG submission 188223) | Marine microbial communities from the Southern Atlantic Ocean, analyzing organic carbon cycling - NADW_A/KNORR_S2/LV (SPAdes) (version 2) | ecosystem: Environmental > Aquatic > Marine >...
GGGCGACGGAAGTCTGAGCCTCTCCGAACCTGGCGACGAGACGCCCGACACGTTTGTCTTCGACCCGGAACATCCGGCGCAGACCGTGGGTGGAAACAACTGCTGTTCCCCTCACATCGTGGCATGGGGGCCGTACGACCAGCGAGGCGTGGAGATGAGGGCCGATGTCCTCTGCTACACCAGCAACCCTCTGGAATCAGACATCGAGGTCACGGGGCCGATCAAAGTCGTTCTGTACGCGGCCACCGATGGCTCGGACACAGACTGGACGGCCAAGCTGGTGGATGTATCCGACACTGGCTATGCCCAGAACCTCTGCGATGGAATCATCCGAGCGCGCTATCGCGACAGCTTCACTGAACCCTCGCTGCTCGAAGCCAACAAAGTCTACCGGTACGAGATTGACCTCGCTGTCACTGGCAATGTGTTCAAGAAGGGCCATCGGATTCGGGTGGAGGTGTCATCGTCCAACTTTCCGCGCTTCGACAGGAACCACAACACCGGCAACGACCTGGGAACCGACACCGAGATGCGAACCGCGCATCAGACCGTCCAACACTCAGGGGAATATCCCTCCCACATCCTGCTACCGGTGATTCCAGCTTAGTAGCGTATTAGGGAGCAACCATGACACAAGACAATCCGATCCCGGGTAGAGACGCAGCCGTAAGTTTGCGCGAGGTGACCTATGCGAATCTCTTCGAGGTGTTAGATCTGAATGTAAAGCCCTAACAAGAATGTCTGGTTGGCCCTAATTCAGTGTCCATCTCTGAGGCGCACTTTTGGCCTACAGGAAGGTTCCGTGCTATCTACGCAGTTGACACGCCTGTGGGGTTCGTGATGATTGACGATCATTACCTGGCGGATGAAAACCGAACGCTTGAATTGCGAAAAAAGGGCGTGGATGACTATTACCTGTGGCGTTTCATGATCGATGGCGAGCATCAAGGGAAAGGCTATGGCTTTCGCGCGATGGAACTTGTTATCGAACACGTAAAGTCTCGCCCAAATGCGACTCAGATGACTACGAATCAAGTTACGGGCGGCAGCAACGCAGGAGAGTTTTACAAGAAGTTAGGATTCGAGCACACAGGCGAAGAAGACCGATGCGAGCCCGAGCGGCTGGTGTTCTAGGCGATGGTTTTGCTGTTGGACCTCGCAGAGATGCTGACCAGGGTATCTAACTTTAACTAGGGTGTGTTGACGATTCATTTCGATCTATCGTCAAAAATTGTGTCAATTGAATATTCGGCATAATCTAAGGCGAAATAGATCAAGCATCAAGACTACTGTCAAGCGAAGCTATATCGAGACAACTTATGTAGTGTGCATGAACTTTATTGGCTCAATGGTATTTGACCTTATCGGATGTAGGTGGCTTGGAGAAAAACGTACGCTGCGGGATCCTCGGCCAGCACATCTGATGGTCCGACTCTCTCATCATTGACCGAAAAGAATGAGAGAGATAACTCGGCAAAATACGCCCTCGCATGAGGTATATCCAGTGTCCTGGAAAACCTTTTGGTCTGGGCGGCGTTCTCGTAGATCGCGGACCAATGGGCGAGCATTGCTGAGTTAAATCCCAGGTCCATGATCACATGGGCAAACTCGCGATGAGGGACGCTTTCGCCGCGAAGCGGACCCCCAGCGGTTACGAGTTCTCCTCAGAAATTGCGCTCAACCGCTGACCTCGTGAGGTGCCGAGTCCTCGTATGGCAAATGAATCATATGCCTGGCCGCTTCGATCTAAGCGACCAGACAGGTTAGAAAACTCCGGTAGATCTGTAATGAACGCGTCCCGTGGGATAATTCCGGTCTCGGCTCCAACCGTCACCAGCCTTTCTCGAATGTCCTCATCACCACTCAGCATCTCAATTGCTATATATCTCGCCTTTTCGAGAGCTTGTGGCTCTACTGATGACGTCGTTTTGACCACGATGCCGTCGGCATCCTCGAACTGGACATAGTAAAGAATCGGCGTAGGCGATTGAGTAGGAGTAACACCAGGCCCGAGGCATCCAGCTAGCAGTAACAGGCCAAATACGGATATGAAAAGCTTAGATGAAAAAACTAGTTCTTGTTGACATTTCATCTCAATCAAATGAGAGCGCCCACGAAACTCAAGGACCTCAGACGATTGTTCATTCAATAATTCTAATGTTGACATATCTCCATTTTGACACAAATCTCAACACACCCTGGACATCGTCATGTCGGCCGCGCAACATATCCCAATACCTCCCGCAACCGACGAGTCATGATCTCGGTTCGTGACTGGTTGAGATTCATCGGGTGGACGATTAGCGTGTCTTCGGGCAGGCCTTTTTCGTTAACGAAGATGCCAGGGTCGCCGCTCTTTAGCTCTTTGGATACTTCGAAGCCTGATTTGCCCATGGTCTGGGCGTCGATGATTAGATGAAGCATCGGGTAGCCCTCTCCCGCGGGCAGGATGATCCGGGGCTGGACCGGTAGTCCGCTGAGGCCGTCGGCTATGTATTCAAGCAGACCGCGTTGTTGTTCGGTCTCGGCGGCGTATTCACCATCGGCGAACATTCGGAGCGCGGTGAGCAGCCCGACTATCTCTTCCTTGCCCACCTTGAAACCGCGACCTATTCCGTGGCGAGGTATGCCCGTCAGCATCCCTTTGGGAATCAGGCTTTCGGGCGGGTCCCAGATGTCGAAGAACTCGTCCATGTCCAGGTGCTGAACTGCGGCTGATGCGATCAGGTCACGGCGTCCACAGAGGATGCCGGAGGACTGAGGCCCGCGTATCGACTTGCCTCCGCTGAAGGCAACCAGGTCCGCGCCCATGCCGATGAATTTTCGGAGGTTGGATATGGGCGGAAGCTCACCCGCCGCGTCCACCAAAACCGGAAGACCGTGTCTGTGGGCCACATCCACGACCTGCTCCAGAGGCGGCTCGCTATCGGGAGTCACCGTGTAGGCGATGCCTGCGGTTTGAGCCGTGATTGCGGCTTCGTATTCCCACGCTTCGCTGCGTCGGACGCCCGCTCCTGAGACGATCTCATTCATTCCGATCTCAACGAACTTCGCTCCTGCCAACCGGATCGCGTGGTCATATCCGTTGCGATGCTCGCGGGCGATGATGAATTCGTTCTTCATCCCCGTCGTGTCAGGCAGGCGATCCATGCGTCCCGGGTCCATGCCCGCCAGAATCGTCGCAGTCCCAAGAGTCAGACCCGCCGATGCGCCGGAGATGATGTAGCCTGCCTCCGCGCCCGTGACCTCGGAGATTTTCTCACTGGCAACGGCCTGCAACTCCATCATCGAGACCGACTCCTGCGACGCTCTGACCATCGCCTCGGCCACTTCAGGAGGCATCAGCGGCCCGCTGACCCGCGTCGAAGCGCCGGACACGTTGATAATCGTCCGCACGCCCAATTTTTCATAAATGCTCACGTAATTTCGTCCTATTTATTAGAGATATTGGGAATAAGCGAATCGAGCGAAGCGGCGCCTAAGAGAAGTGGGGCATGACCTCTTTCGAGAAAAGCTCCATCGACCGCATGATCTTGTCGTGGGGCAACCCGCCAAAGGCGAAGTTGCACCCGAAATATTCTATGCCCTGAGCCTGCAAGTCCTTTATCTGGGAGACGACCTGTTCCGGAGTCCCCATCACGGCGCGTTGATTGTACAGATGCTCGAAATCCGGAGGCGTGTAGTTGACAGCGCCCCGCCAGTCTGCAAGGTTAAGACCGACCTCGCTGCCTTCGGTGAATGTACGCCGCCATCCGATCATATCCAGGTTCCAATCCAGGGCCACTTTGGCATCGATTCTGGCCTGCTCCTCAGTTTCGGCGACGTAGAAGTAGCGGAAAAAGGGGATATCAGACATTGGCACGTTGTGGCCCGATTCTTTGGACATCGTGACGAACAGCCGGCACAGGTCCAACGCGTCGGCTGTATTCAGGACCACCCCGATGATGAGCGGGTGACCAGTGGACACGACAAACTCCAGCGTGGCCTGTGTTCGAGTCGCCGCGATGTAGATTGGCGGATGAGGTCGTTGAACAGGCGATGGCACCAGCGTGACGCGGTTGACGCTATAATGCCTCCCGTCATGAGAGTAGTCAGGCGTCGTCCAAAGGGCCTGGATGGTGTTTATGGACTCCCGGAACATCCCCTGGCTTGCGCTCTGGTCGATGTCGTAACCCGTGTACTCGTAGGCAGCGCTGCCTCTTCCGAACCCCACATCCAGGCGTCCGTTGCTGATCAGGTCAACGGTTGCTGTGTCTTCTGCGAGTCGGATGGGGTTATGCAGTGGTGGGACCAGCACGGCGGTTCCCAGTCGGATCGTCTTGGTCTGGACTGCTATCGCGCCAGCTATCATCAGCGAAGACGAGCCGATCCCGTACCGAGAAAAGTGGTGCTCAGCGAACCACGCGCTGTGGAACCCCAGGCTCTCGCCGTGTTGCACCTCCTCAGTAGTCTGTTCGATTATCTGCCGCTGGTTAGTGCCCTCTGGCCAAGCGATATGAGAAAACAGCGCGAATTTCATGTTTACGCCCCCGTTACCTTTTGGAGCAGGTCGAAGAACGCCTGCTTTCTAGGAGTATTGATGCCCCAGTTGATGGGCACGTTCTGGTAGCCTTCCGTGTAGTCTCCCGATGCCGCTCCTCCGCCTGCGCCCTCCCCAGGGTCGAAGTACCCCCACGAGGCGTAACGTGACAGCGCGGACACGAAATTGTTCGACGGTTGATCGAATTCGAAATGGTCGTCCTCGATGAACAGGACGGGCATGGGTCGGTAGCTGGGCAGGGCGCGCGCTTGATCCACCATATCTGCGATGCGGTCGGGGTCAGTCACGCCGTTGCCGTGCATCAGCAGGAAGTCCGAAACTCCGCATACCGAATCGTCGGGAACTCGACGCCCGCCGTAGCTGGTGCCGACCAGCAACCGGCGTCCGTCCTTTTCGATGGCCTTGGCAAGCTCGATAAGCTCATGGACTCGATGAGGTTGAAGGATTTCGTGCTCGTAACGCTGAACGTTGCACTCGTTGTTGATCTCCACCACCACGTTCCGGTGGTTATGCTCCAGCAGCCAGTCGCAGGCATTGGTCGCGGCGGCTTTCACAGCGTCCTCGTCCTTGAGCCGTTCGTCTTGGCCGAAGTAGAAACAACCCAGAATCACGACCATTCCAAGATCGTCTGTCGCCTCCAGAATTTGGGTCAGCCGATCCATGTAGGGCTGGACGAGTTCGCCCTCAGCATCGAAAGCAGAGTTGTGCCAGGGCTGCGACTCTGGCTCCGGCAAGCCCGCCCACATCGTCTCGTCGGGCACGTCGATGCCCAGCGACTTCATCAGCGTCCGAAACTCCGGGAGCCGATAGTATCCGAAGGGGCTGGCCCCTTGAAGGTTGACCGTGACAGCAAGCAAGCCTCGGCTCCGATATTCTGGCAGGGTGGATATGAATTCCGAGGTGTTGCGGTCCGGGTCCCAGGCGTCTGTGTCGGGATATTTCCAGAGAACTCGGGTAAGCTCGTTGGTGTCGTTGAACAACGCATTAGCCATCCGGCTATTGAGGAGGAGCCCTTCAATCTTGTGCCCCTGGTACTCTCGGCCTCGGTATGTCGGTGCGCCGTTGATAAGCCAAGCGTCGTCTTGGATTGTGACGCTGGTGTTTCGGTTGGTCATGGTGGCGCTCCGGTGGGGTGACATTTACACGCGCCATTATAGAACGTGAGTAGTGTTTCCGTCTCACTATTGACTAGAAGGGACGATGATGAAGATTCTGGTTGACCCCGTCCACGCCCGAACTTATAATCGGTCTCAGCCTGACGTGGGACGGGCGAGTGCGCGCTCGAGGGCATTTTCTAAGAAGGCGGGACAACACCATGACTCAGACACGCGCTGTGAGCGCCGAGCCACAGCACATTCGGATTTCAGACATCGTTGCCAAACACGAGGAGCCGCCGTGGTCAGAGTGGCTTTTTAGCGACGGCCGCAACAACGTCGGCCTGATTTGCGATGCTCCCGGACTGGAGAACGACGCCCATATTCACAAGGATTTCAACGAGTGGTGGATCGTGCTTCAGGGCGAGGTTATCTGGGAGATCGGCGACTATCCTCAGATTCGCGCCAAAGCCGGCGACGTCGTGATATGCCCCAAGCGTCAGCGGCACTCTATCAAGACTGTGGGGACCGAACCCTCGCTGAGGTTGTATATCAACGCTCCGTGGTCCAATCACGATAACAGGGGCGAGCGAAGCAGCATCCTGCAGCCTGCCCCAGACGTGACAGAGCCGCCCAACATGCTGTTGAGCTCCAAAGAAGCGCTTCTCGAAAGTTTCGGAGAGCCTCCCTGGACCACGTCCCTGTTGGATGACGAGCGCAACAAGGCCAACCTGATAGGCCACAGCCAGGGCATGACCAACAACGCTCACTGGCATCCCGACTTCAACGAATGGTGGACTATACTTCAAGGCGATCTGACCTTCCAGGTGGGCGAGGACAGGCCGTTGATCGAGGCGACCCAAGGCGACATCGTGTTCGTTCCTGAAGGTATGAAACACTTCATATCCTCGGTTGGCAAGGGCATCTCTCTACGGTTGGCAGTGACCAACTCGGAGAATCAGCACATCTACACCGCCGATGACGATTCGGCGCCTCCGCCCATCAGCTAGGCGACACCAAAGAAACCGAAACACCCCCCGACGAATGCGACAGGGGGTGTTTTTTTATTTACTAATCCTGAGTATCGACGCTAGATTTTCGAGCGACGTCGAAGAAGCAATCCACCTGAACCGAGCAACAGGACCACCAATACGCTCAGTGCTGCCAAGAGCGCCGTAGGCACAGTTGAGTCCCCCACGCTCGGCGGCTCGGCGGCAGGCGGCATAATCGTGAATGTTCCCGACGCTTCAACTGGCGTAGCCAGAGGCGTGCCGTCGTTGTTTCTCAGAGACGCCAAGATAGTGTGCTCGCCTTCAGCCAGATTTTCGAGGGTGAATGACGTTGTCCCCAACGTGTCCACTACCGCGCCGTCCAGAGTCAGTTCCCAGTTGCCTTCGCCCGTAACGTTGGCGCCGCCGATGGCGTCGGGGTTCAGAGTGAAGTCATGGAACCTGACGCTCACGTCCTGGTTCGTGCTTGGAACGGTTGATCCAGACTTGGGGCTGATTCGCATCAGAGGGATGCCAATGTATGCGTCGGACGCCCGCGCAGGATTCGAGCCGTCCACTGTGATCTCGCCCACCATGCCGAGGCCTTCGTGACCCGGTATGGGGCACAAAATCCGGTAGGTGCCGCTGAACTCGAAACCGACGGTCATCGTAGTTGTTGATCCGCCGCAGATTGTGGCGGAATGTCCGTGAGTTCCGGCGTCGCTGACTTCAAGGGCGTGACCGAATCTGCCGGTGTTCGATATGTTGAAGGTTACGGAGTCACCAGAGCTGTTCGAGGGCGCCGCGGGGATCAACTCCCACTCTTGCAACGCGATGTTCATTTGTGGGGTTGCCTGGTCTTGCACAGAGCCAGGAATAATGCCGTGATTGCCTGAGATTAAGAACGTGAATATTGAGAGGATGGTTAACGCCGCCGCCACTCCCACGGATTTATGATAACCATTGAACTACAGCCTCCACTTGGGGGAAATTTGCCGGTCGGCTGCGTACAATACGTTTCAGGTTGTAGGATGGTTTCCTAACAAATCGTCAGTTGCCCCTCTGGACTCGGCGAACGCCCCCCAAATCCGAGCCTTCCAGCGGCACCGTCCCGATGACTTTTGTCTGCTCCAGAGATTGCATCTCGTCAGAGGTGAATCCCAGAACTTCCTCCAGAACCTGGTTGTTGTGCTGGCCGAGGCTGGGGGCTGGTTCGTGGCGCGGTTGTGGCGCGCTGGCGCTTTTCCACATTGGGCCGCTGAGCAGGTGGGTGCCGGCGTCGGGATGCGTCACTGTCTGGAAATAGTCCCGCTGTTGGAGATGTGGGTCGTCGTAGGTGTCGCCGTCGCAGTCCAGCACTGGTCCCGCCGGTATTCCGTGAGCCTGAAGGAGGTCTGCAACCCGACGATGGTCTCGCTCAGACGTCCACTTTGAGATCGCATCGTCGAGCGCATCGACATTTTCCAGTCGAGACTTCAGCGTTTTGAACCGAGGGTCGTCGGACATCTGTGTTGAGCCGATGATCTGGCACAGTTCGCGCCACTCTCTTTCGCTGCGAACAGAGATTGCGACCCATGCGTCCTCCCCTCTGCATGGATAGGCTCCGTGGGGAGCCATCGCAGGATGTCGATTTCCTCGTCGCTCTCGTGGTTGCCCAGTCAACCCATATTCCAAGAAAATCTCGCCGAGGTGGGGGACGAACGCTTCCGCCTGAGACATGTCGATGAACTGTCCCTTGCCTGTGCGCGCCCGATTGTGGATCGCGGCGCACACCGCGAAGGCCGCGGTCACGCCCCCAACGGCGTCGGGATGATGCACCGGAGATAGGCGGTGCAGTCCCAAATCCGGGTAGCCGCGGAGCGACGAATGGCCGGATATTGCGTCGATGGACATTCCCATACTGCGGATGCCCTTGTATGGGCCGGTGTTGCCATATCCGGGCATGAACAGCACGATCAGGTCTTGCTTGACCTGCCGTAGTTCTTCGTACCCTAGGCCGAACTTCTCCATGACCCCGAAGGCGGAGTTGCAAAACACGACGTCGCTGACCGCCGCAAGCTCTTTGAAGATCTCGACGCCCCTGGCACTGGTCAGGTCCAGAGTGATGCCCTGCTTGTTGCGGTTCAGGACGTTGAAGTTGGCGCTGCGATTCCAGGGTCGCTCTCCGGGGTCGCCGTCAGGGTAGCCTGGAGAGCCGGGGCGAGGGTTGATCGCCCCACGGGAGATGCGCTGGATGGACTCGACTTTGACGATCTCGGCGCCCATGTCGCCCAATAGCGCGCCGCAGTACGGCCCGGCCCATATCTCGGCAAGCTCCAACGCTCGGACGCCTGCTAACGGACGTTTTTTGTTTTCTGAATTCATCAAGACACGATGCCTGCCTCACGCAACGAGCCTATTTTTGCTTCATCCATTCCAAGAATTTGGGACAGCGCTTCGACGGTATGCTCTCCCAAGGCCGGAGCCGCGTGGCCTGGGACGTCATCTACTTCAGAAAATCCGAATGGCACGCCTGGATACGACAGAGCGCCGTGCTCAGGGTGTTCCAACTCTCGGAAAAAACCTCTCTCCTGGAAATGCTCGTCGTTCATAACATCTGTCGGGGTCAGCACCGGCCCTCCAGGGATTCCGGCGTTATTGGTGGCCTCGAACACTTCGGCGCGAGTGTGCCTGTCCAGCCACTCCTGGAATATTGCCTCAAGCTTAATGCGGTTGTCGGTGCGAAGCTCGGGAGAGTTGAACCGCGGATCGTCCATAAGCTCTGTCTTGCCGATCATGCGGGCGATGTTGGGCCACATCCTCGGCCCCAGGGGAAGGAAACTCACATGGCCGTCCTTGCACCGGAACGTGCCGACGGCGTAGGGTTCACGGCCTCCGGCGGCGGAGGTCCGAGGCTCGCGGCGCGGGTCCAACTCGCCGTTGTAGGCGAAGGGCGCGCGCCTGCCGATCTGGTGAGGATGGCCCGCCATGCACTCCATGATCGAGACGTCCAACCAGTCACCCTGTCCAGTCATCAGAGCGCCCACCGAAGCGCCCATCGTCGCCGAGGCGGCTGCGGTGCCTGCGAAATACTGGGCGATCTCGCCTCCGTACTTCAAGGGGTGTCGCTCGGGGATGCCCTCTCGGTGCATTCCGCCACCGGTGGCAAATACCGTAAGCTCGGTGTACTGGTAGTCTTTGTACGGCCCAGTCTGTCCGTATGGCGTGACTGAGGTCATCACAAGACTTGGATTCAGGTCTTTCAAGCTATTGTAACTCAGCCCCAACGACTCCATGCGACCGGGCGCGAGGCTCTCGACAACGATGGAACTCTGTGTTGCCAGCTTGCGAAACAGGCTCTGGCCGTCGGCGGATTCCAGGTCCAGCGCGACGCTCTTCTTGTTGGTGTTGAGGTGGAGAAACAGCGCTGTG
>Ga0209445_1002181_pt1 | contig 10023 bp, 11 predicted proteins | sample MarorgKNORR_S2LV_4_FD_188223 | JGI IMG/M metagenome (GOLD analysis project Ga0209445, IMG submission 188223) | Marine microbial communities from the Southern Atlantic Ocean, analyzing organic carbon cycling - NADW_A/KNORR_S2/LV (SPAdes) (version 2) | ecosystem: Environmental > Aquatic > Marine >...
AGATTCTTATTTCCCAATACAGAATATTTTTTTTATATTTATATTATGCGATTAAAAACAAAACTATATAGACCCTCAAAAAATTCAACAAGCTTTTTAGATGAAATAGCAAAAATTCTTAGTTTTTCAACTTCAAAAACAAGAAGAGAGATAAGCAAAGAAAAAAGAAGGTAAATTTTTATCTGTAAATATCAGGTGTTTTCCTTCGCATAGAAACTCTTTCATAATGGAAGCCTAGATTATATAATAATTGCTCATTATTTGACCTAGTTATAAAAGTAATATTTTTTGGTTGACCATTTTTTTTGTACCCCATTGGAATAGTTAATGCAGGGAAATGAGCAGCAGCAGCAATACCAGCCATATTATTATCAACTGAAACAAAAATATCAAAATTCTTATCCTTCATGATTTTATTTAAATAGTCAGCCGCCTTAGATCTTGTTTCTTCTTTCATTTCCTCAAGCTTTCTGTTTGTAGTTGAATCATTTAATATCCCTTTAAATAGGATTTGATTATATGGTGCATGAAGAAATGTATCCCTATTATTGAAGTTTACTATATCTCTTATATTTTTAACAGTTAAACTTTTATTTCCATAATCTAAAATATATTTAGGAAGGTCTCTTTTCATGTCTGAAGTTAAAATATTTCTAAAATCAGGAATAGAGTAAGGTTTTGATTCATAAAAAACACTTTTAACACCTATTTTTTTTAAATCCTGTAAAGCATTATAAACAAGAGAGTCGTTATTATATATATTAGATAAACCAACTTTAATATTGGATGTATTAAAATCTAACATTTCGTTTATATTAATTCTATTAGCCTCATAACTTTGTTCATCATTTTTATCGTATCCAATCATTGCATTAAATAATAGTACATTATCATATACGTTAGTTGTCATAGGACCAGATGTGTCATAAAAACTTGATATTGGAACAATTCCAGATCTACTTAAGCTACCTATTGTAGCTTTTAATCCAACTAATGAGTTTTTTGATGATGGTGATAATATTGAACCAGATGTTTCAGATCCTAATGATGCTAATGCATAATTTGCTGCAACAGATACTCCGCTTCCTGAACTAGAACCTCCAGATTCAAATATTTTTCTTCCATAAGGATTTAGTGTTTGCCCTCCTAATGAACTGTATCCAACAGGACACGGTCTACAAAAATAATATGCCCACTCACTCATATTAAGCTTGCCAAGAATAAGTACATCGTTTTTTTTCAATTGGTTTATTACAAATGCATTATTGTCCACATAATTATTTATAAATACTGATGCACCTGCTGTTGTAGTTAAGTCTTTAACATTAATATTATCTTTTACTAGTATTGGAATGCCATATAATAAGTTATCCTTTTGTACTTTTTTATCAAGTTCTCTGGCTTCATTAATTACATTTGGATTAAGCGATATAATTGCATTTAGATATAAATTCTTATCTAATTCATGTTTGTATATCCGATAAATAAAAAATTTAACTAAGTCTTCATAAGAAAATTTATCTTCAGAAATATATACCTGTATTGTAGAGATATCTTTGTTTACAATAAACTCCTTTATGGACTCATGATAAGCTAAATCATATGATTTTAAAAATGGATAAAAAGGGCTAAATATTTTATTCTTATCAGAGCTTAAAGACTGAATTCTTTTATATCTCATTCGAGAGATTTCATGAGTTGAGTTTTCAATAATCTCACTTTTCTCATCGTAATTTTCCCAAGTTATAATATCATTGTTTGAACATGCTGTAAGAATAAGAAATAAAGTGGTTAAAAGTATTTTTTCCATAATTCTAATATAAAAAATTTATACTAAGAAATTATTATAGAGTAGATCAATGATTCATATGCATTTTACTTCCTAAATTAAAAACTGGGAGCATTAAACCGATGGATTGCATCATGTCTGAATAATTAAAATATACCTTGAGCTTATTATTTTTAAATGGTTTATACTCAATACCAAAGTATGGGTCAGTCTCTCTTTCATCAGAACCATACATTGATGTCATGTTCATGTTCATACTCATGTCCATATCATGCATTTCCATATTCATAACTCCTGCAACTAAAGAGATCTTTCCAAAATGATATTTACCATTTAACATTAACATCGTCTTGCTATTTGATTCCAGGTCAGACATCATTACCATGCCCCCAAGCGAAACTTTTGGAAGTAACATATAGTTTAGACCTACCCCAATTTGAGAATGATTATTCTCTAAGTCATATCCCCCCATTACCCCAATATGAGCTTGTGAGAAAGAGTAGGATGTAAATAGTATAGATAGTAAAAAAAGTAAATTTTTCATAAATAGTTTTTGTTTTATAAGTTAGTAAAATATTCCCCAGCTTTTATTTTCCAATACAGAATATCTTCTTTTTTAAATTACTAATCAAACAGAAAATAACCAGGAGGAATAGCACCAGCAACTCTCATATTTGCTATTGCTTTTGATTTATGATGTGCTTGGTGTTCATATATTTTAAAAATTGCTCTTTCTCTTGATACTTTATATGTTCCGAAGTATTCTATTATTTCTGAATTTTTTGATGTATCATATTCTTCTAAACTTTTAATAGCCCAATCATAACAATCTGATAATGATTTTGCTAAATCAGATTTAGTTACTATAGATTCTATGTCAACTTGAGGTGATTCAATTTCTAGTGCATTAGACATCATACCATAAACTGAGCCGATAATATGTTTTAACTCAAAGGAAAAACTTCTTACCTCTTCAGTTGGCTTAAAATTTAATTTCTCCTCAGGCATAGCGTTTAAAACAGCAAGTACGTGGGCTTTTGAACGATTCCAATCTGTTATATGATTATCAATTTGTTTGCTTTCATAAGAGCTATTATCAACCTGAGTAGAATTCGTATCTACACAACCTACAAGAAGTAGAGCTAAAATTGAAGCAGAGAATAAATTTTTGAATCTTTTATGGATATCACTTTTTCTCATTTTATTGTATATTAATTTCTAAATCTCAATATACAAATAATAAGAACTAACTTAGAATAAAAATTAACTATGGATAAGAATAAAAAATGGAAATTTACTAAGAAAGATGACTCTTGGTCTATATTCAAAATAATGGGTGAGTTTGTAGATGGATATAAAACATTACATGCCATAGGTCCTTCTATATCCATTTTTGGATCTGCCAGAGTTAAACCTGATAATAAATATTATAAACTTGCGGAAGAAATTGCATCTGAAATTGTTAGTAGAGGTTATGGGGTTATAACAGGTGGAGGACCTGGTATTATGGAAGCTGCTAATAAAGGTGCTAACAAGAATAAAGGTAAGTCTGTTGGTTTATGTATAGATCTACCTTTTGAAGTACCTAACGAGTTTATAGACATAGACAAACTATTAAAATTTGATTATTTCTTTGTTAGAAAAGTTATGTTTATTAGATACTCCCAAGGATTTGTTGTTATGCCTGGTGGATTTGGAACCTTAGATGAAGTTTTTGAAGCAGCAACCTTAATTCAAACCAAACAAACTGAAAAGTTTCCAATTATCTTAGTGGGTTCTGAATATTGGGGAGGAGTAGTTGATTGGATAAAAAAGACTCTTCTTTTAGAAAATAATAACATTAATAAAGAAGATCTAGAATTATTTAAAATTGCCGATACAAAAGAGGAAGTAATAGATTTTCTTGAAGAATTTCATAACAATTATGAATTTAGCCCTAATTTTTAAAAATTGCAGATATGAAAAAAAACATAAGAGAATTTTCGTTTAAGGAAAGTTCAATATCAATTGGTGTAGTTGCAGGTGTTATTATTGGAGCCACAACAGAGAATATCGGACTATGGCTTCCATTAGGAATTGCATTAGGTGTTGCAGTTGGACTTTGGTATGGAAAAAAGAGTTAATTTATAGCCGCTACTTTCTATATTCAGTTTTATAATATTTTAATTACCTAATCAAGTAACCACTTTAATGAGAATGATGTAAAAACATTTTTGGTGTAATTGTCTTTTTCAAAAAATAATCCAATTTCTCCATTTTTTAATATAGTCATCGATGAATAAGCTGCCTTGCCACTATATACTATTTTTGGTTTTGACCAATTTTCTCCTTCATCCAAACTGTACCTAACGACTATTTCTTTTCTTATTTTTGAATTGTTTATGCTCGATAAAATTAGTAGGGCTTTTCTTTTATATTTCCCATAATTATATTTTATAAAACTTGCATTACATCCAGGATCAATCAAGTCATTTTCCTTCTTAGTTAACCAGTCTTTTCCCCCATTAGAACTAATATGAGAATATCTAATGCCTTCACTATTAGCTCTTGAATTTACCATCCATGTTCCATCTTTTAACTCTACTATTTTTGATTCATCACCTGGTTGTACAGGTGTTTCTGTTAAAAACCATGTTTTTCCATGGTCTTTACTTCCAAAAACATGAGTGCCATTTTGAAGATTTACCAGACAATGTAACAAATCCCCTTTTTTTGTTTGAATTCCCCTTCCAGAAGTAATAAACTTAAAATCTTTTTCCCAGCCTGGTTTAGAAATTTGGTTAGTAATATCAACTGGCTTAGACCATGTCATACCATTATCTGAACTTGTAACATATTTTAAATAATAAATATCTTTTTCGTTGTCAAGGTCCATATAGTTGTAAAATAAAAAAATCTTATTAGTTATTCTATCAAAAATCATTGAAGGATCTGAAGCCGACTTACCTAATGGATAATCAACAACTCGTTCAATTGCTGACCAAGAATTTCCACCATCATTACTTCTTCTAATCACAATATTAATATCTCTACTCCATTTCAAATCCCCACATGATGGAACTCTCTCATCAATTGCAACAATTAAATCCCCATTCATAGTAGTAATTATTGAAGGGATTCTGTAACAAGAAATCTCTGGATTTTCTTCAGAGTTGAATAAATCATAAAATTTCAGATTTGATTCTTGAGAATACCCCATATAGTTAAGAGCTATAAACAGAATTAAGATTAATTTTTTCACAACCTTATTTTTAGTCACACAATTGAATGTTATAATTTATTATTGTGTGATCCATCACAATATCCTTCTGAATTTTTTGTGTTTCCACAACTACATTTTTTTCTTTTATTTTTTTTCATTTTACACTCATATTTTTTATTTATTAAGTTAGTAAAATATTTCCTTTAATTAAGGGAGGGTTTTTTATACATTGCAGATATGAAAAAAGCTCTATTAGTTTTTTTAATTACTTTTTTAACTATTCAACTTACATTCAGTCAAATAGGTTATGGATATACTGGAGATAAGAGGGCCAACATAGATGATTGGAGCAAGATGGCCAAAGAATTTAGAAATAATGGGCAGAGAGCTCTTGATGAATCTGAATTTGATAAATTAACAGATAGGGTGAGAGAAAAAGCTGCAAGAGAACTTGGATGGTCATCTTATGCTGAAATGATTGCTGAAAGAAAGAAAAAAAAGAAGCAGCTTAGAACTGAGAGAAAAATGCGAGAGCTTAAAAATAAATTAGAAAAGAGAAGGATAAGAAAAGATTTAAGAGACTATAAGAAATCTTTACGTTTAAAAAAGAAAAAGAAGCCCATAGAGAAAAGCATAGATGATTAGTATATATTATAAAAATATTATTGAGGTTTTTTATACCCGGGTCCTCTAACTACCCTTCCAGGCTTAGCGCCAGTATGTTTACCATTTTTAAGCACTTGCTCACCATTTACAAATACATGTATCATTCCGGTTGATAGTTGATGTGGTTTAGCAAAAGTTGCATGGTCTTGAATTGTTTCAGGATTAAAAATGGCTAAATCTGCAAAATAACCTTTACTCAAACTACCTCGTTTTTTAATTTTTAAATTAGAAGCTGGTAATGAGGTTAATTTTCTAACAGCTTCTTCAATAGAAATTATTTGTTCATCTCTTACATACTTTCCTAATAATCTTGAGAAGTTTCCATAAGCTCTAGGGTGTGTGCTTGAATTTAGAAATACTCCCTCAGGACTTAATGAGGAGGCGTCTGATCCAAAACTCATATAAGGTAATGCTACTTGTTTTTTTATGTTTTCTTCTGACATTAAAAAGTAAACGGTACCAACCCGACTACCGTCTGCAATTACTAAATCCATCGCAGTCTCTTCAGGTGATTTGCCGTGTATTTTAGCCACCTGAGTTAAAGTTTTCCCTGTATAATGTCGTAAGCTATCATTTTTAAAACCAACTAATAATAAATTATCTGGAGTTCCTGCAGAGTACATTAAATTTTCCCATTCATCAGTTGGATTAGTCATTTCTTTTAAAACTCTACGGCGAATTTTGGAATCTTGTAAACGCTCCGCCCATTTTTCGTAACCACCCTCTTGAACCCAGGGCGGCATGGAGGCGTCTAACCCTGTTGCTCCGGCAATATAAGTATACATATTTGTTGTTATACTTAAACCGGATGTCCTTGCTGAATCAATTTTTTTGACAACTTCATCATATTTATTCCAATTTTCTTTACCACTCATCTTTAAGTGATAGATCTCTGCTCGAATATCCGCTTCATTTGCAATGGTTATTAATTCATCTATGCCTTGTAATAAACGATTTCCTTCACTGCGCATGTGTGAAATATAAAGACCATTATATTCTGATGCGACTTTACTTAATTCAATCAATTCTTCAGTACTTGAATAAAAAGCAGGAGCATAAATTAATGATGATCCAACACCAAGAGCACCATCTTCCATTGCTTCTTTTACCATTTGCTTCATAGAGGTCAATTCTTCAGCAGTTGGCGCTCTGTTCTCATAGCCTATATGATTAATTCTTACTGTAGTTGCGCCAATAAATGAAGCAACATTTGGTGAAATACCACGCCTTACTAATGATTGTAAATATTCATCGAGTGTATTCCAATCTATATCATATTTAATATCGCCTTGTGCTGTTGGCAACTGTAATTCCTTTTTTAAATTTTTATTTAATGGCCCCATAGACCATCCTTCACCGAAAACCTCCAATGTAACACCTTGCATAATATCACTTTCGGATCTGCCATTTTGTATTAATGATTCGGTTGCCCAGGAAAGCATATTTATAAAACCAGGTGCTACTACTAAGTCTGTAGCATCTATTTCTAATCTCCCAGTTGCCTTTAGCTTTCCAACAGCTGCTATTGTGTCTGCATTAATACCAACAGATCCTATATAGGTAGGGCTTCCTGATCCATCGGCAATTGTTCCATTTTTGATTAAAATGTCATAATCTTTATGGGAAGAGCAGCTAGATATTAACAATATTAGTATTAGGCATTTGAAAAGGTTCATAATATTTATCTTTTACACTTATTACTTAATTTATCTAATTTAGTTAAATTGAGGTAATGAAAAATCTTTTATTCTATTTTTTATGCTCTCAATTTTTGATTTGTCAAATTCCTGAAGACAAAAAAATAATAAGCTCATTGTATGTTTATGATTTAGATAACAAAAAATCTACTCTTTTATTTAAGGAGGAAAGACATTTTGAAGCTCCCAATTGGTCCAAAGACGGAAATTATCTATATATAAATAGTCAAGGTAAACTAGAAAAATATGATCTTAAGGGTAACAATTTAGGAGTAATCAATACAGGTAATTTAGATAAATTAAATAATGATCATGGTATTTCATTTGATGGAAAATTTTTATTTTTTTCATCTGGTAAAAATGAAATTCAAGGTCACTCATCATATATTTATAGTATTCCATTAGCTGGAGGCAGCCCAAAATTACTTACTAAATTTTCTCCATCATATTGGCATGGTGTATCAGCGGATGGTAAGTATATAGTCTATTGTGCTGAAAGAGACGGAAATTATGATGTATATAAGTTAAATTCCGAAGGAGGAGTTGAAGTTAGATTAACATTTGACGATGGACTAGATGATGGTCCAGAATATTCACCTGATGGTAAGTATATATACTTCAATTCATATAGAAGTGGTAAAATGCAGATATGGAGAATGAATAGTAAAGGATCTGATGCAGAACAAATAACTTTTGACAAATATTCAAATTGGTTTCCACATATATCTCCAAAAAATGATTTAGCAGTAATAATTAGCTATATAGAAGATCAGAAGCAACGTCATCCTTTTGGAAAAAATGTAAAACTAAGGCTGATTAATTTGAATACTAAAAAAGTGACAGATCTAACAGATATTTTTTATGGTGGACAAGGGACTATAAATGTTAATTCTTGGAATCCTGATGGAACAAAATTTTCTTATGTTAAATATTCATTAAAAGACATAGAATGAAACTAACGCTTAAATTTGTATTAATAGGCTTACTAATTCTCTCTTTTAGTAGTTGCGAACAAAAAGAGACATCATTAACAAACTCTAAAGTAAAGCAGTACACTAAATTCATTTCAGACATGAAATCAAAGGGATTTATGACTGGCAATATTTTGGTTTATGAAAATGGAGAAATCGTTTTTCAAAGTTCAGATGGTTTGAGGTCTATTGACCCAATAGATTCTTTAACCTTAAACTCTCAATTTCGTTTAGCATCAGTAAGTAAGCAATTCACAGGTGTAGCTATAATGAAACTTAAACAATCAGGTAATTTAGACTATGACCAAAAAGTCAATACTATATTAACGGATTTTCCACACGATAACATTACAATAAAACATTTACTACACCATACCTCTGGACTTGCCGATTATATAGATATAATAAAAGAAAATTTTGTGCCTCAAGATTCAACTAAACGATATATTCTGGGTAATAACAAAATCTTAGACATTTTTTACGATACTAATCCAAAACTTAATTTTCAACCTGGAGAAGAATGGGAATATAGCAATACAGGGTATATGGTTTTAGCCTCAATCGTAGAAAAGGTTTCAAAGCAACACTTTAGAGATTTTTTAAAGGAGAATATTTTTGAACCCTTTGGAATGAGTAACACAACACTCTTCAATTATCAAGAAGGTAATGACCTTAATATGCTTAACCGTGTATTTGGTTATCAAAAAGCACTAAATCAAAAAGACTATAAGCTAAATGACTATCATATCGTTAATGATGTAAGAGGAGACGGAGGAATATACTCTTCATTAAATGACTTGTACAAATGGAATATGGCACTTGTAAATTATAAAGTTCTTCCAAAAGAATATTTAGATGAAGCTTGGTCTCGGGGAACACTCAATAATGCTGAAAAGACAAGATATGGCTTTGGATGGTTCCTTGAAGACGAAACAAAACCTAAAACTGTTTTTCATTCTGGTGGATGGGTTGGATTTTCAACTTATTTATTTAATGAAATTGAGACTAAAAGTGGCTACATTGTTCTTACCAATAACAGTACGCGTGCTGTATCTGATATTATAGACGCTATTGATAGTATAAGAGCAGATGTTCCGTATGTTTTGCCAAAAAAAATAACTCCTTGATTATCCATTAAGAATATTTCATTGTTTAAAAAAGAAAATTTAAATTAGAGATATGAAAATATTTAAGCAATATCTAAAAGACCCTTTGTCTACAATTGCAGTAAATACAACTATTTTTATAGCTGGCTGTTTATTTTTTGGAGCAATTGCTTTATTTGGAATTGTTTCAGAACTATTAAATGATAACGAATATCAAGATATAAGGCAAACTCACATACAACAGCATTTTGATGAGCAAGTTAAATACGATGAAATGATTAAATTATTAGATTCAATTAGTAAAAAAATTGATTAATAAATTTATTTCTTTATACATTAGAGATATGAATAGGCTTATCTTCTTATCTATCTCTCTTGCTTTATTTTCTTGTGATTCTTATCAAAATCCAAAAAATCATATTAATCCTACTCAAACCATAGAAACAATAACACTATTAGGGGATACGCTAAGAAGTTCCGAAATAAAAAAAGGAAAATCATTTGATCAATTTAAATCAGCACAAATCACCTATTTTGAGAATCAAAATAATGCTGAAGCTCTAATTTGGTATGGGCGTAGAGCAGCTTATAT
>Ga0209445_1002182_pt1 | contig 10023 bp, 10 predicted proteins | sample MarorgKNORR_S2LV_4_FD_188223 | JGI IMG/M metagenome (GOLD analysis project Ga0209445, IMG submission 188223) | Marine microbial communities from the Southern Atlantic Ocean, analyzing organic carbon cycling - NADW_A/KNORR_S2/LV (SPAdes) (version 2) | ecosystem: Environmental > Aquatic > Marine >...
CCATCTCTATCAGAATGTACGAACGAGCGACCTCTCTAGCGTGAACCGAATCGGAGTAATTGCGTACACGTCGTCACCACGAACGGACGCTGGAACTCCGCGGTTGAGTGGATTCTGCCCTCCGGCGGCTAACTCCTCTAGAACAGAGCAATCGGACTAACCGGAGACCCGGTCACGTTGCGGAGCCGCAATGGCGCCAGCGTGAGCATGAACTCGTAGCGGTTGCGCTGGGCGCAAGCCTGGGCCAGTTCTTCCAGATTGGCGTTGTCGACGAGCCAGCAACCCAGTGTGACCAGGCACATGACGTGCAGCGGCGAGCCGATAGTGCTGTAGTGAGACGGCCGGAAGTCGTTGGAGGTGTCGGTGCCCAGCATGGCGATGCCCCGCTCCTTGAACAGTGGCGTGCAGGCCACTTGGCAGGCCGTCATGGGCTCCAGGGCCCTGGCCGGTGGGCTGTCCAACCGCATCTTATAGTTGCCCGTGCGCACCAGGAGTACGTCTCCCTCCTCGATTTTTACGCCCTGGGCTTCTTCGGCTTCCAGCAGGTCCACTGGCATCACCGGTTCGTTGGGGTCCAGGTAATCAACACCCCGAAGCTTCGGCAGGTCCAGCAGCACGCCGCGGGTGACGATGCCCGAGTATGCCGCCTCTATTGAGTGGGTCTGAGCGCCCTCCCGAGAGGTGATCGTCTGGGCCGGTTTGCCGTTATAGAGATGCCCCTGCCAAGAGTAGTGGGACATGGCGTCGATGTGGGTGATGCTCTGCCCGTGGAACACCATGCCGATGAACTCGGCCGCGCCCCGGCGGGTGTACTGGCGCTCGACAGAGTCCTCGTTCCGGCCCTCGCCGCTGTCCACCATGAACCGCTGGACCTGGAAGGTGACGTCGGCGTGCATATCGGTGCTGATTGGCCGGGCGCAGCTAACTGGGATACCGTCTTTGACCAGCGCTGCCGCCTGCTGGCGTTTGGCCGGTGTGATCAGATTGAGGCAGCCGAGCTGGTCGTCATCGCCCCAGCGTCCCCAGTTGCTGAGGGACTCCATCCATCCCAAGACTTGGGCTTCGTCGGGTATCTGCCGGGAAGTTGTTTGCGGCATCGATCCATCTCCTGTGGGTAAATCTGCGGAAGTCTCGCGGTCAACCGCATAGAGCGGAAGCCTAAAGCCGCGCGCCTATGAAATCCGGAGCGCCGTTTAGGAAGTCTTTGACGCTCACAGCTCTTTTCCCTTCTAGTTGGACCGTCTTCAGTCCCAGAAAACCCCGGCTCGTCGCTACGGCAGCCAGAAGATCGGGATGATTCGTTGCAACCACCGTTCCTGGGACAAATTCGGCTGAGTCGGACGCTACGAAAGCGACGGAAACAAGTTTCAGCCCGCTACCGTCCCAATCCGTGAAAAGACCCGGCCACGGCGTGAAAGCCCTTGCGCGCCGTTCCAGTTCATCGGCGCTCAACGACCAATCGGCCAACCCGTCGACCCGTTCCAACTTCCGGGTAGCAGAGGCCAATGACTCGTTTTGGGGCTCCGAAAGGAGTTCACCTGATTGCCATTGTGGAAGGCTTTCTTGCAGCAGTTTTCCGCCCAATTCAAAAAGGGCCGTGGTAAGTTGGTCTGTCGTCTCGTTGCCCTTTAGAAAGAATTCGTGTTGGGCGATCAGTGGGCCGGTGTCCATCCCTTCGTCCAGCAACATGATCGTGACCCCCGTAACCTGATCGCCATTCAATATGGTGGTGGCCACCGGCGATGGGCCACGGTGCCGAGGGAGCAATGACGGATGAATGTTCAGGCAACCTAGCGGAGCGAGGTCGAGGACCGGTTTTGGCAGCAGCTTGCCATAGGCTGCCACGATGATCGCATCGGGCTTCAGCTCCGCCAGTTCGGCCTGTACTTCCGCTGACCGGAAGCTGGCCGGCTGTCGGACAGGCAGGTCGTTTTCCGACGCATAGTCTTTCACCGGAGAAGCCTGCGCCTTGCGGCCCCGGCCCGCCGGGCGGTCGGGTGGGGTGTAGACGCCCACCACCTCGCAGCCGTCCAGGCCGGTCAGACCCGCGAGCACGGGGATGGCGAATGTGGGAGTGCCCATGAAGACTAGGCGCATGGAGTCAAAAACCTAGGAGCCGGGATTTGATTCTGGCAGATACGGTGCAGCGGACATAATTCTCCGCCAGATAGTCAGAATTGTCTTGACACTGAAAAATGACTGTTGCTAAAATACCTTAACCGCTTGGCGGAAATAAATGAAGGAGGTGAGGTTTATGGATGATAGTTTAATACTCAGGGGCGATGGTAGGCATCAGTCTGGACACGACGAGGTGATCGTTTCGTAGCGAACAGCTCGAAATAGAAAACCCGTACGTCGGGCCCAGGCCAATGTCTACCATCGCCCCTCGACCCCGGTATGCTATTAGTAGGGCGAACAAGCAACCCAGAGTTGGCCGGGCCCGATTTTTTTGCCCGGCGACTCCGCCGGTTTTTGCTTTCAAGAATGTTAGATTTGCGACTACAGAACAGATTGTCTAGAGGCGCTTCGCCTCATGGAAACAGAGCTACACCCGTTTGACAATAAATTAGCCCAGCCGTAAAATTCCCACGCATGGGAGCCGCGACGACGGCGCCCAGGAGAATAGGACTTAGATGATTCGGATTCGGCTTGCAAGGGTTGGCAAAAAAGGCCACCCCTCTTACAGGATAGTTGTAGCGGACATTAGCGCGCCCAGGGACGGTTCCTATCTGGAATGGATCGGGAACTACGACCCCATGGCAGACCCCCCCGCAGTTACGTTGAAGAGTGAGCGCGCTGCCCACTGGCTCAGCATGGGCGCCATCCCTTCAGACGCCGTGGCCAGAATCATGGACCAAAACGGCCTCATGGAGCGCACCCACACTCACAAGACCGACACCAAGAAATCCGGTGAAGAGGAAAGCACCGGCGGAGCGCCTGCAGCAGTGGCTGCCCCGGCCGCCGAACCCGCCGCCGATGAAGCTCCTGTAGATGAGGCTCCGGCTGACGACGCCCCCGCGGAAGAAGTTGCTGCTGAAGAGGAAGCTCCTGCAGAGGAAGAAGCCGCTGCTGAAGAGGAAGCTCCCGCAGAGGAAGAAGCCCCCGTCGAGGGAGCCCCCGCAGAAGAACTTGCAGACGATGAAGAAGCTGCTGAATAACCGCCCGCACTTCATTCCAGGTCCCTTAAACACCCTATGAAAGAACTGATTGAATACATGGCCCGGTCTTTGGCCAGCGACCCAGACGCCGTAGTAGTTACCGAGTCCATGGAAGATGGCCGGATCGTCTTCCGGCTTCAGGTTGCAGATGAGGACAAGGGCAAAGTCATCGGCCGCCAGGGCCGCGTCGCCCAGGCCATGCGCGTTCTCCTGCGTGTGGCAGCGGTGAAAGACGGATCCCAGGCCGTCTTGGAAATCGTATAACTCCCCCCCTCTTTCGTTTCGGCACCTTACCTTCTTCGGAACTCAGATATGTCTGATTCCACCACACCGCCAGAATCCGATTCGACCCCTTGTCCTGTTCCCACGGCTGGATCTCCCTTAGAAGGACTTGTCGCCGTTGGGCGTATCATCGGGGCCCACGGGCGGGAAGGCGAGATCCGGGTAAAGGTCACCAGCGACGTACCAGGCCGCTTTGACGAAGGCCAGACCTTGTACCTATCCAAGGACGGTGTCTCGGCGGAAGAACGGACCTACCGAATCGCCAGGGCCCGATCCACGGGCCACAAGGGCAACGACATCCTGATCATTTCGCTACGGGGATTCCGGGACCGCGACCAAGCCCTTCGGCTCGCAGGACTCTGGTTCTGCGTTCCGCAATCGGAGGTACCATCCGCCGAAGACGGCGCTTACTTCCATTACCAGCTTCTGGGGTTGAAGGTCCGCACCGGGGAAGGCGAAGACCTCGGTGAGGTTGCGGAGATCCTGGAGACCGGCAGCAATGACGTCTACGTGGTCAAAGGCTCTTCTGGCGAGATATTGGTGCCTGCTTTGAGCAAAGTGGTCCGACAGATAGACATCGACGCCGGCCTGATGGTCGTAGATTTACCCGAAGGATTGCGCTGAAACCGCTTTGACCCTGCCTCTGGCCTAATGCTAGAATCGAGGCTAGAAGGACTCTGGTAAAACCCTTCGAACAACGTCAAAAACATCACTTGTGGAAATGAGGGGTTGGGGCCGGCGGCTCATGACAGCCCATCTCCCCAGGAGGTACGCACAATGTCTGGTCACTCAAAATGGTCGACCATCAAGCATCAGAAGGGCGCCGCAGATGCGAAGAGAGGCGTCCTATTCACCAAGATAAGCCGTGAACTCTCCGTCGCAGTGAAGAATGGCGGCGGGACCGACCCGGATATGAACTTCCATCTACGGTTGGTGCTGGACAAAGCCAAGAGCGCCAACATGCCCCAGGACAGCATCTCCCGGGCCGTGAAGCGTGGCTCCGGCGAAGGCGCCGAAGGGGAAGTCCTTGAAGAGATCACCTACGAGGGTTACGGACCCGGCGGCGGGGCCATCCTCCTCCAAGCATTGACCACCAACCGCAACCGCACTGCAGCCGACGTACGATCGGCATTCAGCCGTGGCGGCGGCAACCTTGGTGAGAGCGGCTGTGTCGCCTGGAACTTCGATTCTCTGGGCGTGATCGGCCTGGAGATGAAAGACGAAGAACGGGGCGAAGAACTGAGTATGATCGCCATCGACGCCGGCGCGGACGATGTGAAACTCGAAGACGAGTTTTTGGAGATCTTCACGGCCGTTGACCAGTTACAGACCGTGCAGAAAGCTATGGAGTCCGAGGGAGTCCCGCCGGATGCCGCCCAGATATCCATGATCCCCAAAACGACCATCGCACTGGACGACAAGCAGGCAGAACAAACCCTGCGGCTCCTGGACACCCTGGAAGACCTGGAGGACGTTCAGAAAGCCTACACTAATGCGGATTTCTCCTCCGAGGTTTTGGAGCGCTACCAGTTAGACTCCTAAGGTTCGAATAGTCCCCTCTCCCTCGCAAGGGAGAAGGTTAGGATGAGGGCTGGCGGTTCTCGGCTAGCATGTTTGCCTTGAAGCCCTGATTCTGGAACGCGTGACAATCGATTCGTGGAAGGGCGGTGTGATGGGAATTTTGGGGATCGACCCCGGTACCTTACGGATGGGCTACGGCGTGATCGGTGAAGGCCCCAACCCCCATGCCGACGATTACGGCGTGATCTCCCTCCCGCGCAAGATGCCACTGGAACAACGGCTCTACCAGCTCCACACCCATATCCTCAATCTCATCGCTATCTTCCACCCCTCGGCTGTTGCCGTGGAACAACCGTTCATGGGCAAAGGCGAACGCAGTTTTCCCGGCTCGGCCTTGGCCATCGGTCAGGCCCAGGCCGCGGTATTTATCGGCGCGGCCAGCCAGGGCATCCCCATCTTCAAGTACGCTCCAGCTCAGGTGAAAAGCGCGGTGGCCGACTACGGGGCCGCCTCCAAAGAGCAGATGCGGGAGATCGTCTCCGCCACCCTGGGCCTCAAGGATGTCCCTGAATCCGATGCGGCCGACGCCCTGGCCGTGGGCCTGTGTCACCTGATTCAGGAACAGGCAGATGACGCCCTGGATCGAATCATCAAACCGGGACAAGAACGCTGAAGATATTTGGACGATGAACGCAACTTGATTTAGGTGTGTAGATGATAGTAGGTGTGCATGGGACCTTGGAAACCACCGGCCCCGACTGGGTTCATCTCCGCGTTGGCGGAGTGACACTTCAAATATCTGTCCCAGCCAATACGGTGTCCGGGCTGGGGGCCCTCGGCTCGCAGGTAACCTTGCATACCTACCTGCGGATCCGCGACGAAGAGCCAGTCCTCTACGGCTTCACTGACGCGGCAGCTCTGGGGCTGTTCGGTATGCTTACCGCGGTATCCGGGGTCGGCCCGAGAACGGCCCTGGCGTTGCTCTCCACTCTCGACCCATCCCGGTTGCAGACCGCCATCGTGATTGGAGATACAGCGGTGCTGTCGTCTGCCCAAGGCGTGGGCGCCCGCACCGCCAGCCGGATCATCTTGGACCTGAAAGGCAAGCTTGAGGACGCGGAATTCGCGGATGTCGGCTACTCCGGTGACGCCGACAGCCAAGTGGTCGCCGCCCTCACCGCCCTGGGCTACTCTCCTGCCGAGGCCAGGGCCGCCGCCGCGGCGCCGGCTGTTGCCGCGGAGACCGAAGTCGACGACCGCATACGGGTAGCATTGCAACAGTTCGCCACCCGCGGCTGATCAGCCTGTTGACACGCCGGGCGTGCGGCAACTCCGATCAGCTTATATAATATTCGGACGAACATGCAGCGAGGGACCGGTTAGACGATGGCAACCTACGCCCGCGGCAAGAAATGGGCCGACGCCGGCGGCGATATCCAGAAGGCTTGGAATTCCGAGATTCAACCCGAAGACCGGAAGTTCGAGCTGGTGGCCGACTTTGAAATGACCGGCGACCAACCCGCCGCGGTGGCACGTCTGGTCGAAGGCGTGAATAACGGCGCATCCCGTCAGACCATGCTGGGCGTTACCGGCAGCGGCAAGACCTTCACCATGGCCAACATCGTCCAGCAGGTCCAGCGCCCAACGCTGGTCATGGCCCACAACAAGACCCTCGCCGCCCAATTGGCCTCCGAGTTCAAGGAGTTCTTCCCCCACAACGCGGTGGAATACTTCGTTTCCTATTACGACTACTACCAGCCCGAGGCCTACGTTCCCCAGTCGGACACCTACATCGAGAAAGACTCCAGCGTGAACGAAGAACTGGACAAGCTCCGGCTGTCTTCCACCACGTCCCTACTCACAAGACGTGATGTATTGATTGTTGCCTCGGTGTCCTGCATCTACGGCCTGGGCGACCCCAACGACTACTTCAACCTGGTGGCCCACGTCAAAGTCGGAGAGACCCGCAACCGCAGCCAGTTGGTCCGCCAATTGGTGGACATGCAATACGAACGCAACGACATGGACCTGGCCAGGGCCAAATTTCGCATCAGGGGCGATACTCTGGAATTGGTGCCGGCCTACGAAGAAGCCGCTGTGCGCATCCAGTTCTTCGGCGACGATGTCGAGCGCATCGTCCAAGTGGACCCGCTGACCGGCGAAGTCCTGGCCGATATGGCCGAAGTGTCGGTCTACCCGGCCAACCACTTCGTCACCTCCAAAGAGAAGATGGAGAAGGCAGTCACCACCATCAAGGAAGAGCTGGGGTGGAGGTTAAAAGAGCTGAAGGACTCCGGCAAGATATTGGAGGCGGCCCGCCTGGAGAGCCGGACTCATTATGACTTGGAGATGCTGCAGGAGACGGGGTTCTGCTCGGGAGTGGAGAACTATGCCCGCCACCTGTCCCAGCGGCCCGTGGGCAGCCCCCCCTGGACGCTGCTGGACTACTTCCCCGACGACTACCTGATGTTCGTTGACGAGTCCCACATGACCCTGCCCCAGGTACGGGGTATGTATCGAGGCGACATCTCACGGAAGACGACTTTGGTCGACTTCGGGTTCCGCCTGCCCTCGGCCCTGGACAACCGGCCCCTAAACTTCGACGAATACGAAGAACACATCAACCAGGTGGTCTACGTTTCGGCCACGCCAGGCCCCTTCGAACTGCAAAGCAGCAGTTCGGTTGTGGAGCAAGTGATCCGCCCCACCGGACTGCTGGACCCGACACTGGAGGTCAAGCCTACCGAGGGCCAGATTGACGACCTACTGCAGCAGATCAAAGAACGGGTAGAACGGGCCGAGCGAATCTTGGTCACAACGCTGACTAAGAGAATGGCCGAGGAACTGGCCGATTATCTCTCGGAGATGGGCATCCGCAACACCTACCTGCATTCGGATATTCAGACCCTGGACCGTATCGAGATACTGCGCGACCTGCGCATGGGCGTCTACGACGTCATCGTAGGCATCAACCTGCTACGGGAGGGACTGGACCTGCCCGAGGTTAGCCTGGTGGCCATCCTGGACGCCGACAAAGAGGGTTATCTGCGGTCAGAGACGTCAATGGTCCAGACCATCGGCCGGGCTGCCCGCCACGCCAACGGCCACGTCATCATGTACGCTGACCGGATGACCGATTCCATGAAGCGGGCCATCGATGAGACCAACCGTCGCCGGACCATCCAGGCCGACCACAACAAGCAACACGGCATCGAGCCGCAGAGCATCCAGAAAGAGGTCCACGACATCACAGAGGGCATCAAGGCCATCGCCGAGAGCCGGACCCGCTACAACGTGGTGCGCAAAGAGATGTCCCGCACCGACATGTTCAGGGTGGTCAAAGACCTGGAAGTCCAGATGAAAGAATCGGCCAAGAACCTGCAGTTCGAGAAAGCCGCCCAGTTCCGCGACGAGATCTTCGAACTCCGCCGCCTCCTAGCCCTGGAAGAAAAGATCATCGGCCCCGGTGACCTAATGCCCGAAGACGCCGCTGCACCGGCAGAATAGCAAGCGTAGAGATCAACCGGCCGCTCGTTCGTGGAGACCATTTGTAATGTCGGCTAACGCGTCAAGGCGCCGATGTTGAGCTGTGGTTTCGTTAGTCGACAAGACTAGGCTTCCACGTTTCCGTTCGTTGTGAGCCCGTCGAACCACCGTTGTCGGGTACGGTGGTTCACCCTGAACAGGACTTATGCGCGCCCTTCGACAGGCTCACAACGAACGGATGCCGCAAGGCTGGCGGCCTGCAGAGCGTGTATTAACCCTGTCATTCCGAGGCGTCAGCCGAGGAATCTCTTCGCCGTGGACAAACACCATTAACCAAACTAATGAGACCCCACGCTACGGCTCGGGGTGACAGATTGAGGCAGGCGGTTCTGGTGGCAAAACCGGTGGGGCGCTCTCTCGATGGAATCGGGATACTCCTACCCCTTGATATCCCATCCCAAAAAGTCACACACCGCCTTACCCATGACCAACTCCTTATCGGACTCCGAGAGCCAGGACAGCTCCTCGGTGAACATGGTCACGCATTGCTTCCAGGAGCAGGGCATGCGGGTGATGTCGGTGCCCCAGAACATGCGCTCCGGGCCGAAGGCGTCGTAGATCTGGTGCAGGTAGTTGTGGATGCTGCTGAAGGGGTACGAGCCGCTTGAATAGCTTGGCGCGCCCGTGGCCTTGATCGCCACGTTGGGGTACTTGGCCAGGGCCAACATCTCAGGCAGGGTCGCGAAGCATTCGGCGTCAGTCGTGCCACCCACCCGGCCCAGGTGGTCAACTATCAACTTTAGCCTCGGATGCTTCTCCGCTATCGGCGCCACCATCGACATGTAGTTCGAAGCCATCAGCGCCACCGGGATGCCCAACCTCTCAGCTTCCGGCCAAACCCAGTCCATAGTCCCGTCGGTGGGCCAAGTCGCTTGGTGGGGCTGGGTGAAGCTGAACCGGAACCCCAGCATGCCGGGCTGATTCAGCCAGCCGTCAACTCGCGAGCGGCTTTCCGGATTGTCCAACGGAATCTTTCCTAGGATGCACAGGCGGTTTGGGTGGGCTTTCGCCGCCTCCAACGCCAGACTGTCGGAGTCTGGGTCCCAACTGGGCGGGTGAATGATCGCCGCGTCGATTCCGCCTTCGTCCATCTCCTTGAGCAGGTCGTCGGCCGTGAAATCGGGGATCTGCCGGTGGCCGGGATTGGCTGGCACATGGCCTTTCCAAAGATGCACCTGGGCGTCTACGATCAGCATTTATGCGCTCCTTGTACTTAGTGTCTTTCATTACCAAGCCCGACTCATTCCAACCTGTCATTCCGAGGCGTTAGCCGAGGAATCTCGTTGCCAGGCATAAACGTACTTGACCAAAGCAATGGGACCCCGATCCTTCCGTGGAAGGAGAGGGGTCCCATTATCCCGGACGGCTTAGTCCTGCGCCGCGCCATCCACCACCCGGTGCAATCGGGCCAGCAGTGCCCCATTCTCCTCGGCGGAGAAATTGTCTACCGTGGGCACGGCCTCGCCGGTGGTGCCGTCCACAACACCCGCCTCGATCATGCCGTGGAGCATGGCGG
>Ga0209445_1002183_pt1 | contig 10022 bp, 9 predicted proteins | sample MarorgKNORR_S2LV_4_FD_188223 | JGI IMG/M metagenome (GOLD analysis project Ga0209445, IMG submission 188223) | Marine microbial communities from the Southern Atlantic Ocean, analyzing organic carbon cycling - NADW_A/KNORR_S2/LV (SPAdes) (version 2) | ecosystem: Environmental > Aquatic > Marine >...
TGAAAACAATGACCACCAGATCGGTTCGTTTGACTTCGCCATCTTTACATTCCCAATACAAACAATGCAACAATAACGGAAACCACGATCCACCCGGCGTAGAACGTTCCGGCCACCAGCCCCTGGGGAATTCGTTCCTCTCCTTTATAGAGTACGAGTATTTTTGGCGTCAGGTTAAACCAGGTAATGGTGTGGTAAAGTACAAAAGCAAGCGCAATGAGATGTAGCGCCACGCTACTGGGCGACTTCAAAGCGTCTATGAAATTGCCATAGACATCGGCCCCCTGCGTTAGTTTGTAAACAAAAACCAGTAGAAAAATACAATACCCCGCAACGAAGACACTAGTTAACTCCCGAATCATAAATAAAACATACGGTTTGCGCTTAAGCCACCAGGTGTTGGGAAAGGGTCTGTGGTAGGTGCTCATTTCTTTTTTCCCCATGGGATCAAAACATCCTTAAACCAGTCAATAGTGCTGGAGACTTTTGCGCGCTGGATTGCCGCGGCGGGATCCACGTCCTTTGGGCAAACGGCACTGCACTCTCCCACAAAAGTGCACTCCCAGATTCCTTCATGACTAGCGATGAGTTCTTGCCTGGCGTCCCGACCGTGATCTCGAGAATCCATGTTGTATCTTTGGCCGAGAGCAATAGCAGCAGGTCCGATAAAAGTAGAATCGAGAGCATAAACAGGACAAGCAGCATAACAAAGCATGCAGTTAATACACATAGAGTATGGTTTAAAGCGCGCCAGCTCAGCAGGGGTCTGAAGGTATTCACCTTTATCAAGCGGCTTTTCCTCGTCCTTATTCCTGATGATATAGGGCTGTATTTCTGTCAGTTTTGTCATAAAATCATCCATTTGGAAGATGAGATCCCGTTCGACGGGAAAACCGGTTAATGGCTCTACACGAATTTTATCTGGGTAGTAATCCTTTAAAAAAACGGCGCATGACAGTTTTGGCACACCATTGATCATCATGCCACAACTGCCGCATACACCCATTTGGCAAGACCAACGATAGGAAAGTGTTCCATCTATCTCATCTTTAATGTAATTAATGGCATCCAAAATAACCCAATCTTCAAGGAACGGAACCTCATATGTCTGAAAAGTGGGCTCGTTATCTTTCTCAGGGTGGTAGCGAAAGATTTCCAATTTCATGGTTTCTGCCATTTCTTATACCTTATTTCTCTTTTCCATAAACCCGTTCTCCAGGTGGCCATTTAGTAATTATTACATCCTTATAATCGATGTGGGGTTTGGTGTTGGTTTGGTATGCCATAGAATGCTTTAGAAAATTTTCATCATCCCTTTCAGGGAAATCGGACCGTTGGTGAGAGCCCCTGCTTTCTGTTCTTTTCAGAGCACTATAGGCGATAGCTTCGGCCACATCCAGCATGAACTCGAGCTCTAACGCCGAAGTCAATTCTGTATTAAAATTGAGACTCTTGTCCTCCAAATCGATGTTGACGAAACGATCTTTAAGTTCTTTGATTTTGTCGCATGTTTCCTTCAAGCTTTTTCCTGATCGATATATACCGGCACTCGTCTCCATGGTTTCGTTCATTTCTTTACGGAGAGAAAAAATTCTTTCTGTGCCCCGCCCTTTTCTGAAGAAATTTCTAGTGATACGCTTTTGTTCATCGGCAGTTTGCAGTTCAAGCGAGTTTTTGTCAGGGTGTGGGACTTCCAATGCGAACCGGGCCGCGGCTTTACCTGTACGGCTGCCAAAGACTAAGAGTTCTGTAAGTGAGTTTGAACCCAAACGATTTGCTCCGTTAATAGAAACGCAAGCACACTCACCGGCAGCGTACAACCCAGGCAGAGAAGTGGCGCCATTGATATCAGTGTCGATGCCCCCCATCATGTAGTGGACAACAGGTCTTACGGGGATTGGTTCATATACGGGATCAACACCGGCATAATTCTTGGATAATTCCCGTACGAAGGGAAGCTTTTTGTCAATTTTCTTTTCACCTAGATGACGAATATCGAGATGAACTACGTGTCCATATGAACTAGGAATGGTTCTCTCTTTTTCTCTCTCGGCTACAAAAGCTTGGCTTAGACGGTCTCGGGGACCAAGCTCCATGCTCTTTTTTACTGGATGACTTGGATCATCAATATCTAACGGTTTGCCCAAATCATAATCCTGAAGATATCTATAGCCGTCTTTATTTAACATAATTCCACCCTCACCCCGGGCTGCTTCTGTAATGAGAATACCTGTACCCGGAAGTCCGGTGGGATGGTACTGGATAAACTCCATGTCTTTGAGCGGTACACCAGCCCGGTAAGCCATTGCCATTCCGTCACCTGTTTTAATGGCACCATTGGTTGTAAACGGAAAAATCCGTCCGGCCCCGCCAGTACACATAATCGTTGCTTTACCCGCAATTACCTCTATTTTACCGGAGCGAAGTTCAATAGCTGTCACACCTTGACAACGACCATTTTCTACAAGAATTTTTGTTGCAAACCATTCATCGTAACGGGTGATGTTGTTGTGCTTGAGCGATGTTTGGAATAAGGTGTGGAGCATGTGGAAGCCGGTCTTGTCTGCAGCAAACCATGTCCGTTCAATATTCATCCCACCGAAAGGTCGTACTGCTACAGTCCCATCAGGCTCACGACTCCAAGGACATCCCCAGTGCTCCATCTGGATCATTTCTCTGGGCGCCTCGTTTACAAAATATTCAACTGCGTCCTGATCACACATCCAGTCTCCACCAGCAATGGTATCGTGAATGTGGTTTTCAAGGGAATCATTATCCTTGATGACAGCCGCTGCGCCTCCTTCTGCTGCCACAGTGTGGCTCCGCATAGGATAGACCTTGCTCACCACTGCGATGCTCAAGCTTGGGTTTGTTTCTGCGATAGCAATAGCAGCCCGGAGCCCTGCTCCACCACCGCCTATCATAACAATATCATGATTTGTAATCATTTAATATCTGTCAACGAAGTAAAAGTATGGAAGATTAAGATCCGGGAAAAATATAAAACAAAATTTAAAAGGTCGAATCCGTTTCATAGTGGTATAATCCATTGGTGGTTCGATTAGATTGTAGAAAAAAGACTACTTTGGGATTTCTGTGTTGAACTAGTCATAGGTTCGAGCGATAGAGATATTTTTAGTTAATAAAGAGGCAGAGAAATTATGGTTTATATAGCTTTAATCAGTAATAAAATAGTCGTTCAGATCCGTCCGGCTAGTTTGGCGCCCAAGTGTCCACCATAAAACAATATTGCAATTGCAAAGCCCCCCGACCCAATATATATCCATTTTAACTTTGTATGAATCAATACTGTAGGCATTTTTGTTCGCCATATAAATAGGGCAAGAAAAAGGGCACAAGAAAATATTTGAATCCAACCATGATTGACCCAAAGAGGAGAAACCGAACCCAAATGACCAATAAGCGTATCATCCCATAGACCAGTTGCAATTCCAGCAGCAGCAGAAATAAGCCCTAAAAGCAATACCCACCATCCGATTTGAGCTAAATCATTTTGTTTTAATAAAATATAAAAAAAATCAAAAAGCATTGCAGATGAAAGAAGAGCAATTGGAAAATGAATAACTAAAGGGTGTACTTCAACCATCATATTTTTTGAGTTGGATGCCCGCCCAAAGACTAATTAACCACAAAAACCAAAGCAAAATTGTTAAGACTAAAAATGGTGATGATGAAATATATATATATTCAATTATTGTTGTACCAGTTAGAAGTATAAATAAAACAAAATGAATGAAACCACGAGATATTTCTGTTCCCATCCGTGTAACAATTATATAGGATATTACTAACATTCCGATGCCAATTGTCCACCACCCTAAAAACCGATATAGCATAGTTAAATAAAGATGAAGATTTTGATTTATTGGGTCAGAAAACATTTCAGAAAAAGAGTTATCTAGTAGTTTTTCATTGGCAGACTGGTCTAGTAGCCAAGGTTCTGATGAAATAAGCCACCCAAGGCCTAAAGCAATACCGGAAAGGCCCAGAAAAAAAATCAGTGAAAGGGATAAGTTATGTAAAAATTTTGGGTTCATATGTGAAATTAGGAGGCCGAATCTAAACAACATTCTCTTAAGAAATCATGAAGAGAAGCATCTGTTTTTTGAAACATATTTTGCGTTTGGATTGTTTTTGGTCCCCGCGCTAACACATCTTCTAAAAAATATTGGACCAGTGGGCCTTCGTTTTTTATTCTAAATATTTTCTCTCTTTCATTTAAACCTTTTAAAGCTAATTCTGCCAAGAATTCAAGCCAATCGCCAATTGATTTGTTTTCTGGTCCCAATTGGTTTAATGAAAGACTATGTGCTGTGTGAATTAGTTTTTTTCGATCTTCATAAGACCACCTTGAAATTACGTCAATCCCTTCAGTTCGAGTTTTTGGTGCTGTGAGTAACCCCGCAAGGAATGCGGCAGGTGCGATTTCGGAACCTTCCGGTGGCCGGTCTGAAGCGCGAATCTCTAACACAGTTTTAAAACGCACATGTGTAAATGATTGATGCAAAGCCGAATTAATATGTGTTTGCATTTTAGATGGTTCAGATAAAATCATTTCACCCAATGTGCCATTAAAATAATCTGTATTTCCACTTTCGCTAGATTTAAATATCGTTTTTATTTGGGAGATCCAGGCAGCATATTCATCGATTATTTTTTCACCAGAGACAATACCATGTTCAAAAAGGGACCCACATCGCTCTGGATCAGTATCTGCCCAAATTTTCCACCTCATATTTTTTGTGTCCACAGGTTTACCGCGCATAAAAGATGAATTAGAAAATAAAATGCTATATAGTGGCTGAATTGCGTCGGCTAAGAAAGCCATTTCATTGGCATCTTGCTCAGAAGTGAAGTCGATATTTAATTGCATGCTGGTTGTATTGCGCATCATCCACGGACCCAAGGTACCAGTTTGAGTGAATAAATTGTGCATGAGTTGATATTTATTTACATTGATGAGGTCAATATCACTGGGGAGACAAAAAGGTTCCAATGATAAATATAACCGATCAATAGAATGTTTTTTGCAAATATTATCCTCAAGTTTTTTATGATGCTCAAATTGTTTTTGAATATCCCACAAACTTTTTGCAGGCCCCGATGCCCACTCAAGCTGTCCCCCAGGTTCTAACGAATAAGAAAAGGGAGAATCTTGTCCAGTGCTTTGACTTATTTCTTTTATTAAATCTGAAGCAGAATATTGAGTGGTTTTATTTACAGGAAGACGATTGAAACCAGAAGTATAATAGAGACCCTCGATCTCTACACCAACCTTTCGCTGGTTCGTAGGAACGGCACCCGATAGAATGGTTGATTTTATTTTATCAGTTAACGACATACTCTAAGAGATGTAATAATTCCTTGTTTTTTTTAGCATTCGCGCGATCGATTTTTCCGGGTTTTTATTTAAAACATCATTTTTATGGATCCATGCCACATCGTGGGATTCATTGCTTACGGTGATTTTTTCTGCGCCACGTGTGGTCGCGAATATAAACCGCACATCAAAATGTAAGTGAGATGGCTCATTTTCTCTTTTGGGTATATGATGAATATCTAAATCAAATATTTTGTCTGAAAGGATATCAAATTGATGAAGCCCAGATTCTTCACGGGTTTCTTTTAGAGCAACCTCTAATAGATTATAAGATCCATCGGCGTGCCCACCAAATTGTAGCCATAAATTCAATTGTCGGTGATGAGTCATAAGTACCCATTCTCGTGAAAAATCCACAATCCAAGCAGATCCCGTAAAATGACCATACCAATTATCTCGCTTGAAACAATTCTCATCATTTTTTAAAAATTGAATTGTTTTTGTTACCTGTATTTTTTCTTCGGGAAAACGAACACTGTAAACATTAAGTAGGTTATTTAAATGTGTGGATGCCATTTATGTTGAAGTTCTTTTAATTTTATCAATTACTGCGCTATAAATTAAATGTTGGAAGAGAAAGGATAATGTAAATTCGGCGACATTTTTTGACGAAACTATATTTGGAAATGCTATAATGAAATCAGTTTATTTTTTTGGTAATAAGAAAGCAGATGGGAATGCGGATATGAAAAACCTGTTAGGAGGTAAGGGCGCCAACCTTGCAGAAATGACGAATTTAGGCATAGCCGTTCCTGCAGGATTTACGATCACTACTGAAGTATGTACATATTATTATCAAAACGCACAATCTTTTCCACAAGACTTAGATAAACAGGTAAAATTATCTATAAAAAAAGTTGAACAGGCAATGAGAAAAAAGTTTGGTGATAAAAAAGATCCACTCCTTTTATCAGTGCGATCTGGCGCAAGGATGTCAATGCCTGGAATGATGGAAACCGTATTAAATATTGGATTAACCTCAAAAACAATTCCAGGTATTATAGCTAAAACCGATAATTCGAGATTTGTGTATGATGCATATAGACGTCTCATTATGATGTATGCTGATGTCGTAATGGAAAAATCGGCGGGGATTGAGCCACAAGAAGGTCATGGAATTCGTCACCAGCTTGAAAAGATTCTTAATTTATATAAAAAAGAAAAAAAATATAAATCAGATATAGATCTTTCTGGAGAAGACTGGAAAATAATAACAGAAAAATTTAAATTAAGGATTAAGAAAGTATTAGGAGGCGAGTTTCCAGATGATCCTTATGAGCAACTTTGGGGTGGTATTAAAGCCGTATTCCAAAGTTGGAATGGGAAAAGGGCAATCAGCTATCGGCGCATTGAAAATATACCAGGCGAATGGGGCACGGCAGTTAATGTGCAAGCCATGGTCTTCGGTAATACTGGGGATCTTTCGGCTACTGGCGTAGCTTTTACTCGAAATCCCGCAACAGGATCTAATCAGTTTTATGGAGAGTGGTTAAAAAATGCACAGGGTGAAGATGTGGTAGCAGGGATACGTACACCCCAACCATTAAATGAAGCAACAAAGACAACTGCGTCTATTCACTTAGAATCACTTGAAAGTTTTTTACCTGATATTTATTTAGAGCTAAATACAATTCGAAAAAACCTAGAACAGCATTACCGAGATATGCAGGATATTGAATTTACGATTGAAGAAGGAAAGCTTTGGATGCTACAAACACGTACAGGAAAACGGACCGGAGGAGCGGCGATCACGATTGCAGTGGACATGGTTAATGAGAAACTGATTTCAAAAGAAGAAGGTATTATGCGTGTGTCGCCGAATCAAATTGATGAATTGTTACATCCCAGATTGGATATTAAAGAAGAAAAATCTGCCGAAGTAGTGGCAAAAGGACTGCCGGCCGGCCCCGGCGGTGGAGTGGGCCAGGTAGTGTTTACTCCAGACGATGCTGAAGCATGGGCAAAAGAAGGGAAAAAAGTTATATTGGTTCGAGAAGAAACATCACCCGAAGATGTTCATGGAATGCACGCTGCAGAAGCTATTTTGACTGCAAAAGGCGGAATGACATCACACGCTGCTCTAGTAGCTCGTGGATGGGGGAAGTGTTGTATTGTAGGCTGTGCTGATTTAAACATTAATTATGATAATAAAGAAATCACAATCAAAAATACGTTAATAAAAGAGGGTGATTGGGTTTCTATGAATGGCTCAAAAGGCGTTGTTTATTTAGGGCAGGTCACCCTTCAGCCAGCTGATCCCGAATCAAACAATGCTTATAGAGAGCTAATGTCTTGGGCAGATAATATACGAATATTAAAAGTTCGTACTAATGCAGATAGCCCAGAAGATTCGAAACAGGCCATCGCATTTGGGGCTGAAGGAATAGGGCTTTGTCGAACTGAACACATGTTTTTTGATCCAAAAAGAATTATGGGAATGCGTAAAATGATTTTAGCAGAATCAGAACATGAACGCCGCTCCGCAGTGATGGAATTATTACCATATCAAAGAAAAGATTTTATTGGAATTTTAAATACAATGGCTGGAAAACCAGTAACAATTCGTTTGCTTGATCCGCCATTACATGAGTTTATTCAATTAAATGATATTCAAGTTAAAGATCTTGCTAATGAATTAAATGTAACAGAACAAAAAATAAGAGATAGAATCGCAAGTTTACATGAATTTAATCCAATGTTAGGCCATCGTGGTTGTCGCTTGGGGATTGCATATCCAGAAATTACAGAAATGCAAGCTAGAGCTATATTTGAAGCAACAGCAGATCTAATTGGTAAGGGGATAAATGTAATGCCCGAAGTAATGGTTCCGTTAGTAGGCACAAACACCGAATTTGAAAATCAAGAAGTTATTATACGAAACATTGCAGATACTGTGATGAAAGAAAAAAAGATATCTTTTCATTATATAATTGGTACAATGATTGAATTGCCACGCGCCTGTCTTACAGCAGATGAAATTGCTGAACACGCTGAATTTTTTAGCTTTGGAACAAATGATCTTACCCAAACAACATATGGCTTCAGCAGAGATGATATTGGCGGGTTTTTACCAGGATATTTGGAACAAAATATTTTCTCGAAAGACCCATTTCAAAGCTTGGATAAAGCAGGAGTTGGTAAACTGATAAGCATGGCAGTTACAAAAGGGCGCTCTGTGAGAAAAAACTTGAAAATTGGTATTTGTGGCGAGCATGGCGGTGATCCGGCTAGTGTGGAATTCTGTCATCAAAATGGTTTGGATTATGTGAGCTGTTCACCATTTCGAGTACCGATTGCAAGATTTGCTGCAGCCCAAGCAGCGATAAAGTATAGAGACTGATTATATAACAATTAAAAAGCCCCCGCACGATTTAATACAAATTGTATGCGAGGGCTTTCGCTAAGCGATTTTTAGAAGCGGATTTATTCTACGGTTTCACCACCAAGAAGGTCTTCTAATTTGAAAGTCCCATCGCGCTCCATTTGTTTAGCTGCTTGAACAATGGATTTACGGGCTGTGTCAACATCCCGTTTAGGTACAGCGCCCTCTACTGGTTCAAACATTGCCTGTTTCTTTTTAGGCAATACATTAATCACTTTATCAGTATTGGATTGATCCATTCCTTTGAGCGCCATAGCTACGGAGTCCAAGTCAACCGCATTCATAAGATCTCGCAGTAGGTTGTCCGGAAAAATTTCGAAAATTGATTCAAAAGTAATGCGGTACTTTTTTACTTCTTCAGCTAGTATAGGATTTTCTTGTTCAAGATTTGCCATGAACATTTCTTCTTCTTCAGGAGCCATTGAACCGAGGATATCCGCCAAATCTTTACCGCCACCTCGTGAAAAAGCTACAGTTTTAGGAAGTTGTTTTGATTTTTTTTGTAATTTATTTGCAATTTGAACAACAGCTTCAAGTGGTACGTCATTTAAATTGCCGATGCTTAAAAGCACCTGTCCTTTTTCATCCTCACTAATACGGTTTAATACCATCATACGTTTTTCACCAGAAAGCTGGGCAATTGCTATAGCAATAACACGAGGCGTTTCTGCACTTAATAGTGCAATAATTTGTTCGTCTGTTAATTCATCAAGAAATGAAAAAGGTTTTTGTGGTTCATCGGATTCTTCGCTTTCTTGGAATTTTTCACTGACAAAAGCAAAATAAAACTCTTCCATAACCTGTTTTTTGACAGCGAAAGCAACATTTCCTATACCACGCATACCAGCTCGAATTTTGCGAATTTCTGTTTTATCTAAATCTTTAACAAGGTTTAGGGCGAGGCTTTCTCCGAGCACAGAAAAAAGAATGGCTACCTTTTGCAGTCCAGAAAGCCTGTTATAATCCGAAATCATATTTGCCTCTTATTTCTTCTTTTTCTTCTTTTTCTTCTTGCCGCCATCATCTTCTGCCGGAGCTTCTGGCGCTGGTTCAGGTTCGGGTGGAGCTTCTTCTAAAATCCAGTCTTTTACAATTTTTGTAGCTGCCTGTGGCTGCCCAACACTCATAGATACAACTGCCTGTTTCATATCATTAACCTCACTTTGAAGCACACTAATATCTTCAACACTTTGTTGTGGTTCCGGTACAGGGGAAACTACTGCCGGTTTTGGTGCTTCA
>Ga0209445_1002185_pt1 | contig 10019 bp, 8 predicted proteins | sample MarorgKNORR_S2LV_4_FD_188223 | JGI IMG/M metagenome (GOLD analysis project Ga0209445, IMG submission 188223) | Marine microbial communities from the Southern Atlantic Ocean, analyzing organic carbon cycling - NADW_A/KNORR_S2/LV (SPAdes) (version 2) | ecosystem: Environmental > Aquatic > Marine >...
CCCATTTCCCATCTATATAGTTTTTATAGGTTTTGATTGCCATGGCAGAACCCCCAGAGCATAGATGAAAAAATCGAATTGCATTTGAACATCTACAATAATGGTTTTAATTTAACCCCTGTGGAGGGAGTTGGCAAGGAGGAATGAGATGCAAAGTGTAAACAAAAAGCCGGTTTCCAAAAGAAAAAGCCCCATGTCTTGCCGGAACTAAAAAGACATAAGGCTTTTATTAATTTTTAGACTTCAGGCCAACTCTATCAACAACCCGAGCTATCCGTCTCCCCGTCTGACGTAATGGTATTACAGAAAGTTGCCCCGCTAAAGCTTGCTCCGCTAACATCTGCTCCATGCAGGGGGCCCCGTAAAAGGGATTGCCGAGGGGGCTTTAGCTCTAATCTTCATTACAGCAAGATAAAGGCCAAAATAAAAAGAATAAACTCGATACTATAATTATAGATTATTTTTCAACGATTTGTAGAAACAAAAAAATATTTGGCGGGAAGACTGAAGCTGGAAATCGAAGACGCTGTTACAAATTTTGTTACCTGAAGAACAATTTTTTCAACATGGCATGAATGGGAAGGACCGTTTAATCGGATTCTTTCATACCCCTAACTGAAGTTGCGTTGGTAGGAACAAGGAATTACTTGTGAAATGGGCGCTCTCTATTGGAACTTTGAAAATATAATCCTGAAAAAATAAAAGCGGCTAAAAATGCCGCTTTAAACCACAGTCCGACTGGCCGCCGTCAGGTGAGGAAATCCTACGAGGAATTTTTGAAAAAAAGGTTTTCAGATTTTGGCAGATGCAATATTCACAGCGTTTTATAATAGCCATATAGATAGCACGGAGATCTGTTTTTCTATAGGGGAGGCAATTCACCGGCAGTTTCAACCTTAGTAGTTTTTGTGTTGAGGGCTGTGGTCAGTTTTTCCAGAAGCTGGTTTTCCTGCCCGGCTTCACTCTTCAACCGGTTCATCAGCGCGTGGGTTTGGCGGGTCGATGTAATAGTACTAGGAACGACTTTCTGAGATTTTTCATCTTCGGCAATGCTTGTTTCAAGAAACCCGGCAATTTCCTCAAATAAAGGAAGGTCGTCCGAGGAAACTTGAGCCAGCAGAGCCTGTTTTTGGGGGGTCGCCCCCGCAACGGCTCCCTTGATAGCGCGAAATTTACTCCGGCTAGCCGGATAGGTATAAAATTTTTCGTATCGGGAGATATCTTCTCTCAGGAAATTAACGGTGGCTTCAGCGATCGAACGCTGCGCCTCCGTCAAACCTTCTTGTTTGTCGCCTTCTTTGTTTTCAGTTTCAGCAACACCTTTTTTATCGGAGGCTTCTTCATCCGGGGCTTTCTTTTGTCTGGAGTTTAGAGTTTCTTTACGGGATTTGGAACCCTTTATAAAGGGTTTTTTGCGGAACGCTTCTGGAACCTTTGTGGGGTCATCGGTAAAATGGGTTTTACCGTTTTCATCTTTCCATTTGTAAATAGCGGCCTCCACAAACGACACCAGCCCACTGACCAAAAAAATCATCGTTAGTATTAAAATTGTTCGTCTGGCTGGCATGGGGAAACCTTGATTGCCTTCTCAAAGTATTTTTAAAATTTCTGTTTCTGGCATATGGTCAACGATTTCGATGGAACCAATTTCTTTAACCAGAATAAACCTTATTTTATGGTCTATAGTTTTTTTATCATGATACAAAGATTCAATCACGGCTGAGGAATCCAATCCCGGCATCTCAACCGGCAGGCCCAGTTTTTTCAGCAGGGCCTCCAAGCGCCTTGGAACCTCTTCCGAGCATTTCCCCATTGAATGAGACAGTTTAGCCGCGCGCACCATTCCCATAGCCACTGCCTCCCCATGGATGAAGCGGGAATAGTCCGTCAACGATTCGATAGCGTGGCCCAAAGTATGGCCAAAGTTAAGAATCATCCGATAATGGCTTTCCCGCTCATCTTTTTCAACCACTCCCGCCTTTATGGCGCAGGAGGTCTCAATGATATAGGAAAGGCATTCATGATCAAGATTGAGAATTTCCTTATAGTGGGTTTCCAAAAATTCAAAAAGCCTGGCATCGGAAATGACCCCATATTTAACAATCTCCGCCAGTCCTGCCCTGTATTCTTTCGAGGGAAGCGTCCTGAGGGTTTCCAGGTCTGCCACCACCAGGCGTGGCTGGTAAAATGCCCCAATCATATTTTTCCCCTTGGGATGATTGACCGCTGTTTTTCCTCCAACACTGCTGTCAACCTGGGAAAGTAAAGTAGTGGGCATTTGTATAAAAGGAATCCCCCTCTGATAGGTCGCCGCAACAAAACCCACCAAATCTCCAATCACTCCGCCGCCCAAAGCAACTAAAGCGGATTTCCTGTCACACTTCAACTCCAACAGATGGTCGTATAATTTTTCTGCCTGGCCCAGGTTCTTGGAGGATTCGCCTTCCGGGACTTCGATGATGTCGGTCGCCCACCCCTGGGCAACAAAACTCTCGGCCACCTCTTCACCATAGAGACTGTTGATAGAGGGGTGCGTAATAACCACAACCCGGCTGGGATCAAAGATAACCTTGAGGAACTCACCCACCCGCTTTCTAAGACCGCGGCCAATAAGAATGTCATAACTTCTATCGCCGAGGTCAATGCTTAAGCGTTGCATATTTCTATTTTGGGTAGGTGAATTAACGGATTGCTGAAAAAGTCAACGTGCTTGTCATTCTGAACATGTAATATCTAACCTTTGCCTTCATGCCCCAGTTATACCCTCTTCATTAACTTTCATGCCCCGAATGGGGTAGCAGGGGTAAAGTGAAGAATCGCGCCTCTTGTTTTACAATGAACGATCTTTCATCGCTTCGACCCCTTGAGGATGACGATTCTCGGGGCTTTTTCGCGCACGTTGTTTTTCTTTGTTTAAACAGCCTTAAGCACAGAACTCAATTTGTTTCAATGATAGTGGGAGTGATAAACACCAAAAGCTCAGTAATCACATCGGAATCCGCAAAGCTTTTAAACAGAAAACCCAATAAAGGTATTTTAGATAAGAACGGAACAGCCTTTTTGTTTTCGGTTGAAGCGCTTTCATAAATTCCACCTAAAACAGTAGTATCTCCATTACCCACCAAAACTTCCGTATGCGTTTCTTTGGTGGTAATGGTCGGCACGGTTCCCACCAACTGCGTAAAATCTGCGGCGTTTTTAGTCGCATCAATAACCATATATACACTATTATCAGAGGTGACGTGAGGGGTGACCGTAAGGCTGAGCTCGGCATCAACAAACTGGATCGAGTTACCCTCTGCCGAAGTTACCTGATAGGGAATTTGTTTTCCGCTTCTTATTCTGGCTTCCTTATTGTCTGCGGTGGTGACTTTGGGACTGGAAAGAATACGCCCTTTTCCCTGTTTTTCCAGCGCTTCCAGCCTGACATTTAAATCTAATCCCGGTAATAAACCTCCTAACAACAGATCGAATCCGCTTACGCTTCCAGCAGCGATATCAGTGCTTTGCCTTAAATCCACTAGGAAGGCGCTGCCATCCGCGGCGGTATTCGCATTAGTGCTCCCGTTGATAGCCAGTGAACCGGGTGCGCTGGAAATCACTTCACCCGTTAAACCCCATTGAATTCCCAGTTCCTGGGTAAAAGATTTGCTGATCTCAACAATCTTTGCCTCAATCAAAACCTGAGGTGTGGGGATATCCAGAATTTTTATGGCCTCCAGCATGTCATTCACATGATGCCGCAGGTCATTTAAAATTAGTGTGTTGGTTCGGGTATCCACCGTAATTCTACCATCCTGGCGGGCGCTCCTTAAAGCAGTAAGACTGGTCGAAAGCTCGGTAATATCAGCATGATTGATACGAACTACCTCGGTAACCAGATCCTGCGAATCCCGTTCAGTGGTCCTGTCGGCCACCGCACGGTTTTTCTCAGCAACCAGGGCACTTGCTTCAGCCGCAAGGACCACTTTGGTCGCAACACGGACAATATTGTTCCCGAAGCATTCCCGTCCTAAAGCACTGTTAGTGAGAATGATTTCCATTGCCTGGTTCCAGGGCACATCCATCATTCTAATATTTACGGAACCCCCTACTTCAGGAGAAAGAATGACATTAAGTCCACTGATCTCTGCGAAGATTCTAAAAAGGTTGCGGACATCGGCATTTTGAAAGTCCAGGGAAATCACTTCCTTCTCTCCGTATAACATGGGAAAACACGTATCTTCATTTAAGGAAGCTTCTTGCGCTTCATCCAGGAGGGAAGCTGCACCCCGGAGACTTTTTTTATAAAATTCTTTCTTGGAAGGAGCGGCCTCCTTCATGGACGGAGCCTGGGCCATTTCCTGGCCTGACACCTGCCCCGAGGATCGAAGACGAACGATTAATTTATTTTTCTCCGGTTTATTGATCTCATAATCCGCTGACTGGTTGAGAACGATTTCAAGGCGCAATACCCCCGCCTCTTCAAAATGGATAGGACGGATAGAATTCACAATCCCTTTATCAACCTGAATACGACTGGTCAGATTTCCCTTATCCATTTTGGAAAAATCCAGAACCAGACGGAGCGGATTCAGAAGTTTAAATGCCGTATATTGAACAGCCTGGGTCGACTCGATAGAAACAATGGAGCTTTGCCCCTCTTCCACTGTATTGATAAAAACAATTTCCCCCAAGGACTCTTTATTGGAACCTGTCGTCTGATTTTGGGCGAAGACCATTAACGGAACTGCCTTTTTTTTGTCTTGGCCGGAAATGCCTGGTTCTTGAACTAATGGGGTATCTAACTTATGATCCGAAAGCAGAACCGCAGAATATGCGGGTACCGCTCCTGTTAAAAATACCAATAGAAAAGCTATCTTCATTAAATAGGATTTTATGAACATTTGTTTTCTCATAAGTTCGTATCACCCTTGCTAGATGTGCTCTGATAAAAGTCTATAATTTTCTGGTTCGTCAGGATATTACCGAAGTAATTCCTGAATTTTTCAACCACGATTACTTGTTCGTCCTGTATTTCATCCACGTACCCGAACACAGGACCAATCCGGTCCCCTTGCCTCACTGCATATCCAGTTTTGCCAACCTCAAACATGGCAACCGCTTCTAATTTTGTCCGGATAATTCCCGTCATCCGAAGGGAGTCATATTCAATTTGCAGGGGCGACTCATCCATTCTGATATCAGAAGCCTGCTCCAGGGCAGTACGATAATTTTCCATGGCCTCGGCATACTCATCATCTGCCATCTCTTCCAATGCTTCTCGGTCATTAATCAGGCGTTCAAAATACTTCAAGCTCCTATAGAGTTTCGGATGCTGGTCTTCAATCTTGGCAAATACCAGTAAGGCAATCGGGGGAACATTCTTTAACTCATCCCCGAGCAAGCGGGCCTGGGGCTTTTGCTCTGTTTCAGAGAGAGAGACCAGCCCCCTGGCATCCAACAAGGACCGAAACGGATCGCGCTTTCCAATCAGCAGGTATCTTTGTCCCGGTGGAGCAATTTCCTTTAACAGAGGGAACTCCGGCCCACCGGATTCGATTTCTTTTAACAAATCTTTCCGAATTTTTTCTGCCTGATACAAATTCTTTTTAATCCCTTTTTCAAAACCCTTCAAAGTTGTCTGACCGAACCAGCGACCGGCTCTGGAATTTAAAAACTCAGCATATTTTTCAAGTTCTTTGTCCTTGATATCCTTAAAACTAAAGAGCAGGCTCCGCAAAACGATTTCCCGCATGGGCTCGGTAATGCTTTCCTTCAATATTCGCAGCATTTTTCCGACCCTCTTTCCCTGAGTTTTTTTATTAAATGGATACACCAATTTGACATATCCCAAATAAAGGGCCTTGCCAGATTCAGTTATGGACGAAGAACGCTCAACCCTCTCTATCAGAAATATTCGCTTCTCGTTGGGAGGTGCATTCAATAAATTTTTCACGAACAAATCCCTCGCTGGCTGGTTGTCCGGGTTATTCGCTTCATTTTCAAGCCTCAATAACTTTCTCCCTAATGAACTTCGATACCATTGAACCACCGAAAGAACATATTGAGGTTTGTAATTATCAAGAAAAGCTTGCTTCTGCACTCGATAAAATTTTTCGTGCGAATAGGCCCGGTGCATGATTCTCCTGGCAAACCCACCCTGACCCGGTGCCAAAGCATCCTCATTAATATATCCTGAAATTTGCAAAACAGCTTCGATATTCTCCAAAATATCTTTAAGCCCACTGTGCCGGAATAAAACATTGAGCTTTTGATTTCTGGAACGCAAATCGTCTTGCAAAGATGAAGTCATAGCTAAGGCTGGAAAAGACGGGAACCCTGACAGAGCTATCCACAGGAAAAATAAAATTTTCACCTGTCGCCTGATTTTCATCTGTAATATCATCATCCGTTAAAGTGCTTAATGGCCTTTTTTCTTCTTTTTCGCTTTCTTCTTAGGTGGTGCCTTTTTAGCCGGTTTGAAATCTTCAGCTCCTTCCCTAAACGAGTAAGTCTTTACCCTTAAACTCGTTCTCAGTGAACCCACGGTAGCTCCCTCACCCCTTACTCCAGCGATTAGAGGCTGAGCCTCCAAGCTCAAGTTATCAAAACTCACCAGGCGCAAAAGATTCTGCATGTAGTCGAGGAAATCGAGCGTGACCCATAATTCCCCTTGTAGCTGGATTTTTAAGGGAATCACATCAACAAACATTGACTTAGTACCTTCCTCTACAGTGAGCGCAACCATTTGCATATTTCTGTGCTTGCCAAACTCTGCTATTCTTTGCATTAAATTGGGAATCTCGGCCGGGCTGGGAATTTGACTTTTATACGCATCGAGTCGGCCTTTTGCCAGGGCCAGTTTTTTTGCCACCTTGTCTTTCTTGGCGACGGTGGCCTTGTATCGCTTCAGAGTTCTCTCTGCTGCTATTTTCTCTTTGGTTAGCTTTTCAAATTCCGTACTGGTGGCGCTGTACAAAGTGAAATAGTAGGCAATAAAAAGCACTAGTCCGATGCCTGCTGCTCCTGCCAGCAAATGGGAAAACTGAATCCCATCAAGATCATCGTATGGTAATTTTTCGAATAGTTTGTCCATGGTTTCTGTTGATTAAGCCGCTTTTTTCTTTTTCTTTTCTGGCATATAGCAATAAATAGCAAACTTATGAACCGCCTGACCTCCAATATACGTCCGTGATAATTTATAAAGGAACGTTGCTTTGTAATAGGGAATTTTCTGTAGTCTTTCCAGGTATTCCGCTACTCCGCTTTCTGTCAGGGCATAGCCTGTAACCTCCACAAAGTCTTGGTAGACGACTTGTTTTTTCCTTTTCCTTTTCCTTTTCTTTTTCTTTTTCTTCTTTACTGGCTCACCAAACATAATGGTGGGAAATTTCTTTATTTTTTTCTTCAGATAATCTAAATCTCTCTGCACGATGCCGTGCAACCAAAGGCCCTCTGGAACCATCAGGTTTAAATCGCCGATGATGGTGCTCGCGGGCAATTGCTTTTCGCGCAAACCTTCAATGGTCAAAACAATAGACTCCAAGCGTGCTACCTTGCCTCCCATTTCTTTGACCAAATTAACTTCACTTGTTAAAGCCGCGACTTGAGATTGCAGTTTGCGTGTTTCACTTTTTACCAAATCCAGTTTAGCCTGCTCATTCAACCAGCTCGCGAGGATAAAAAAGATCGCGACAATAATGATGGCAAGAGATTTAACCACCCGCTTTTGGATCTCAATCTTTCTCAGTTCATCGCGATAATCATGAAGGTTGATTCGAATCATGTGTAGTCAAACCTCCTTGTTGCCAAACCCAAGGCAACCGTTGACAATCCACTCATTTCATCAATTAATGAAGGGTCAAAGTTTTTGGGATTGACTTTGATCCCCTGCATAGGATTCAAAATCTCCACAGGCACCTTTAAGTAGTCGGCAAAAAAGCCATCCAATCCCCGGATCATGCTTCCCCCTCCGCATAATAAAATCCTCTCTACCTTGTTACCGGATAGGGTGCCAAAATATTCGAAGGATTTTTGAACCTCCTCCAAAACTCTTTTATAAGCCTGGGCAATGATTTTGACGACATCTTCTTCATTAAGATCCGAAGAAAAATTGCCCCGCTTTATTTCAAGAGTCTGGTTAAAAGGAACCTTGAATTTTGACATGATCATCTTGGTGCAATAGCTTCCTCCAACAGGGATATCCCGGGAATAACCCATTGTTCCATCTTGGATAATATTTATATGGGTGAACGAATCTCCCAGGTCAATGAGTGCGGTAATACCCATTGATGATAAATCATTGGTAAGTTGGGCCGCATTCATCAATGCAAACACATTCAGGTCAATGATGGCTGGCTTCAACCCCGCTTCCAGAAGAATATCGGTCCTCTCATCAATGACGGCTCTTTGGACCGCCACAAGGAGGACTTCCATCATTTCCTCATCCGTCTCTTCATTCGAATCTTCTCGTTGCAGATAATTGTTTTGAGATTCCCCATTAAATTCACTGTCTTTCGAACTATCGGATTCCTCTGCTTTGTCAGCCTTTACCGTGCCCAAAAGCTGGAAGTCGAGAGCCACATCATCAATATCAAATGGAATATACTGTTCCGCTTCCTGGGTTATCTTTTCAGAAATTTCCCCTTCCGACATTACCGGAACTTTTATTTTTTTTATAAAAACAGCTTCTCCCGCAACGGCAGAAACGGCATAACGGCTTTGTATTTTTTCGGCTTTGATTAAATTGGTCAGGGCCTTGGCCACCAAGTCGGGTTTCTTAATCACTCCCTCAACAATGCAATCCTCAGTAAGCGGCATCATCCCAAAATGGGTCAGTTCAAATTCTCCTCCCTTAAGCTCAGACAATTGAACCAGCTTGATGGAAGAAGACCCGATGTCGATGGCTACTAATTGAGTTTTTTTCGATAAAAACATAAAATCCTAAAAAAATTCGTACTATCAACGATTAATGAGCTTATAAACACTTAAAAAGCAAGCCCCATACCAAATCCGCCATCCAGCCACAACTCATTTAAAGTCAATGGGTTTTAATTTTCCTCTTGCTCCCTGTCACTCTAATTAGTGAATGATTTTTTATCACTTCTATAAAAAATCATTCAGGCTCGTTCCCAAGTTTTTTTTGCGCGGAACTCAAGTCCTTCTCGTTTACTCCGATAAGCGTGTCGGGACATAATATTTTGAAACCTTGTGCTCTGGGCATGCCTAATCTCACTCTAACTGACCAAACAAAAGCCCCGGAAAAATTCAGGGGTTTTTTGCCCTACCTTTTTTGGTCGCTGAAGCGGAACTATCATTTTCAGAATTAAAAATCCTTGTCCGGTCTGCTAGCTTGTAACCAAGGGCTAAAATGATCTTTCGCTTTGTATCAAGTCGACAATCGTTTCCCTTTTCAATACGATCAATCGTCTGAACAGTCACGCTGGCCTTTCGAGCCAGCTCAGCTTTGCTCATCATTTTTGCTTCCCGGATTTGCCGGACGCAGTTGCTTTCGGCCACAGTAATTCCCCTCCCTAAAAATGGTTCTGGCGCATAAAACTCTGCAAATTAAATACTTTTTGTGGAATAGTATGAATTTTATTTTAAATCCATAGGTCTGTCAACAAAATTCCTGAAATTTAACTATTTTTTAATTAATTTACTTAAATTAATATAAATTTATTTAAATTAGTGGGGGCCGCCGCTGACAAAAGGTGAAATATCACGGCCACTGCACCCCTTCGGGGCAGGAAAGCTGAGGAAGAGTATCACCGCCACATGCCTAGTGGGGGTTGCAAAGATCGGGCGATTCCCTTACAGTCTTTCCATTATGAAACAAGTCTATTTGGATACTTTTGGTTGCCAGATGAATGTCGCCGACACGGACAGGATGGAACTCGTCCTGTTCCATTCTGGCTACCGGCGTACCCTGGAAAAAGAGGATGCAGACCTGATTCTTGTCAATACCTGCTCGATTCGGGAAAAGGCGGAGCAAAAAACATTCTCCCTGTTTGGCGGTCTAAAACCTTTAAAAATAG
>Ga0209445_1002186_pt1 | contig 10016 bp, 9 predicted proteins | sample MarorgKNORR_S2LV_4_FD_188223 | JGI IMG/M metagenome (GOLD analysis project Ga0209445, IMG submission 188223) | Marine microbial communities from the Southern Atlantic Ocean, analyzing organic carbon cycling - NADW_A/KNORR_S2/LV (SPAdes) (version 2) | ecosystem: Environmental > Aquatic > Marine >...
GTTGCCGAGGCACTGGGTTACCCCGAAAACAAACAACCGTTTCAGGTGCTGGCCGACACCCTGCCATTATCCGAACTAACGAGTCTGGTGCCGGCAAAGGCCAGCAAAAACGAAAAGGTGCTTCACTACCAGGCCCTGCTCTTCGGCATTTCAGGCTTGATGGATAAGGATGCAGAAAAAAAGGCCGGGTTCCGCAAACTCCTGCCGATATGGAAGGCTTACCGGGAAAGGGTTCCGGGTTCACCTCTGACGAAAAAGGACTGGTGTTTCCGCGCCATCCGTCCGGCAAATTATCCCTACAGACGCATTGCGGGCTTGGCCCATTTGATCGTTCGTCATGAAAAAACGGGAATGTTTGCAGACTTCATGGGGTCCTATCAAAAGATTCTCACATCTTCGGGAGATAAAATTCCGGACAAAAAAACTCTCAATGCTTTCAACAATTTCTTTTGTGTGGCTAGCGATGATTACTGGGCAAACCATTACACTCCGGATGGAAAAACCCTTTCGCAATGCCAACAACTTGTCGGCTCGGCGCGGTCCCGGGAAATCATCATCAACATTGGACTGCCCATCGGTCTTATCTTTGCGCGGGCGGGAAAGTTCAAAAACCTCGAAACGGGACTCAACACCCTCTTTCAAACCGGTAAAAGTGCCAGCGATAACAAACTGCTTCGTTTCATGAAACACTATATTTTTGGCAATCAGGAGGAAATGATCCAGGTACTGCGCTCCGAAAAACAAATTCAGGGGCTGATGCAGATTTATCAGGATTTTTGCACACAGAACCAGAATAATTGCCTGCATTGCCCATTTCCCGATGTGGTAAAAAAATATTTCTCCTGAAAAATGCAAAAAAGCATCAATCTCATTGCGCAATCGTTCAATTTCCCCTAAAATCGACATCCCCCTTGATTGTATTGAACTTTCGGGATACAGTGGTTATTCCCCCATCCAGTAATAAGGAATTACAGTTTTAATGGATCATTTAGACGAGCTGGAAAATCAAAGCATTTTCATCCTGCGTGAAGCATACAAGAACTTCAAAAACCTGGCGATGTTGTGGTCGATCGGAAAGGATTCCACCATTCTGGTCTGGCTGGCACGCAAGGCATTTTTTGGTCATTGTCCCATTCCCCTGGTTCATATAGACACCACCTACAAGATTCCCGCTATGATTGAATACCGGGACCGGGTCGCCAAAGAATGGGGACTGAACCTGGTGGTCGGCAAGAACCAGAAGGCACTGGATGAGGGAATGAATCATGAAATGGGGCGACTGGTTTGCTGTGAAGCGCTGAAAACCCAGGGCCTGCAATGCATCATGGAAGAACATGGTTACACCGGACTGATGCTGGGTATCCGAAGGGATGAAGAAGGTACCCGCGCCAAGGAACGCTATTTCTCGCCACGGGATAAAAATTTTGAATGGAACTTCAAGGACCAGCCTCCCGAATTATGGGACCAGTATAAAACCAGTTTTTCCGAAGACACCCACATCCGCATCCACCCGATCCTGCACTGGACGGAACTGAATGTCTGGGAGTATATACTGAGGGAAAAAATCCCCATCATTGATCTTTATTTCGCTACTCCGGAAGGGACTCGTTACCGATCGCTAGGTTGCGCCCCTTGCACCGGTACCATTCAATCCACAGCCAAAACGGTGGAAGAGATCGTAGAAGAACTTAAAAACAATACAACCACAGCAGAGCGCTCCGGCCGGGCACAGGATCAGGAAGACACCTATGCCATGCAGAAACTTCGAGCCCGGGGATATATGTAAATGGGCAATAACGGAAGCGCACCAGATCTTTCCAGCCGCCTTTTACGGCTGGTCATCGTCGGACATGTGGATCATGGGAAATCCACCTTGGTCGGACGTCTCCTCTCCGACACCGGAAGCCTGCCTGATGGCAAGCTCGACTTTGTCCGCGACATCTGCAAACAACAGGGCAAGGATTTCGAGTTCGCTTTTTTACTGGACGCCCTGGAAGAAGAGCAGGAACAGGGAATCACCATTGACACTTCCCAGATTTTCTTTAGCACCGCAAAACGCAAATACGTCATCATCGATGCGCCGGGTCACAAAGAGTTCCTGAAAAATATGGTGACGGGTGCCGCAGATGCCGAGGCCGCCCTCCTGCTGATTGACGCCAATGAAGGAGTTCAGGAACAGTCGCGCCGACACGGCTATATTTTAAAACTGCTGGGGCTCACCCAGGTCGCGGTAGTGATCAACAAAATGGATCTGGTCGGTTATGACGAGAAGGTTTATAACAATATCAAAGCAGAATATATCGCCTTCCTGAATTCGTTGGGAGTTGAAGCCCGAGAGTTTATTCCTGTTTCCGCCAAACTCGGTGTAAACATCGCCGCGTTGAAAGATGAAATGCCCTGGTACAAAGGGACCACGGTTTTAAAAATGCTCGACCAGTTCGAGAAAAAACCCCCGCCGGATCACCTGCCCTTTCGGTTTCCGGTTCAGGATGTTTATAAATTTGACGAACGACGCATTATTGCCGGGCGGGTTGAATCGGGACAGGTTAAAGTCGGGGACCGGGTGATTTTCTCCCCCTCCAACAAACAGGCGGTGGTAAATGCCATTGAGGCCTGGAGCGTGCCAGAACAACCCACTTCAGCTACTTCGTCAGAATCCATCGGCTTCACTCTCGATGAGCAGATATTTGTGGAACGTGGGGATGTGTGCACCCTCATAGACCAGTTGCCTATCGTCTCCACCACTTTCGATGCCAATGTTTTCTGGATGGGCAAACGAAACCTGGAAAAAGGTAGAAAGTTTACCCTCAAATTAAACACGCAGGAGGTGGAATGCGAAGTGCTTGAATTTAAAAAAGCCATCGATGCCTCCACCTTGGAGACCCTGACCGGTCAAAATTATATCGCCAAGAATGACGTTGCCGAATTGACTTTGAAAACCCGGAATCCGGTAGCCTTTGATCTGTTCGGGTCCATCGCCACCACCGGGCGATTCGTGCTGGTTGATGGATACGATGTCTGCGGAGGCGGTATCATCACCACCTACACCCCGACGACCAAGACCGACAAACTCAGAGACGCAGTCCGCACCCGTGATTTCAATTGGATTAAAAGTGAAATTAAACCTGAGGAAAGAGCTTACCGCAACGGACACAGGGCGGCACTGATCCTCATTACCGGCGACCCGGGTACCGGCAAGGGTCCGCTGGCCAGAAAATTGGAACACAGCCTGTTCCAAAATAATTTCCAAAGTTATCTGCTCGACCGCAGGAATGTCAACCTCGGTGTCGGAGCCGATCTGGATGATCCTAAAAGTGGTAGTGAAAGTGAATCGGCCCGGAGGTTGGGGGAAGTAGCAAAACTTTTTCTTGATGCCGGGCATGTGGTGATCTCCACCTCCAACGCCTTTCATCAGGATGACCAGGCCGGTCTCAGGCTATTGGCTAACCCCTACCCGGTTGTAGAAATACAAGTCAGCTCGAAACCCACAGGAGAACCCGACCTCGTTCTCTCTGTGGATGAAACACAGAACGCAGAAGAAGCATCCCACAAAATTCAAGACTTTCTCAAAGAAAAGAAAATTCTGCTGGGCCATAACTATTCGATATAGCGATTGAACAACTCTTCCTTTTGATTAGGGGGGTGGGTAATTTTTGTCTATCCGTTTTCAATTGACATCAACCCGAATATCGGGCATTAATAATGTTCCATATAGGCCGAAAAATTAAAGTTGGAGCTTAACCTCACATGCCAAAGATCAAGGTCATCAACACAGAAACCAACGAAATCATTGATTTGAAAGCCGGTTATGGGGCCAACCTGAGAAAAGCCGCGCTCTATAACGATGCCGAGGTTTATAAAGGGTTCAACAAGTTTTTAAACTGTCGGGGGCATGGTTTATGCGGCAAATGTGTGGTGGAAATCGAACCTCTTGAAAACGTCAACCCACGCACCTTTTTTGAAAACCTCCACAAACTCGAACCTCACCAGAAACTCGGGTGCCGCGTTAAAGTCTATGGCGATATCACCGTCAAAGCCGCCATCGCAGACTGACCATCCAGGTATTTCCCCTTCCCCGTTATTTTATTTTCATTAAGTTTTTTTATATCCTGAGTACAATAAGTAACGGCAGAAGTGTCAGGCCTACAGCACCAACGAAGGCGTGGACCAGCACGTCCCAGCGTTTGCTGTAGGGGACGATTGTGATAAAATACAGGCAGATCAAATAATCCAGCAAGCTGTTTTCATCGTGGGTCTGGTTCATGAGCAGGTAATAACCCAGGCAAAACACGATGGTGAAAAACAGGAGCCTGTGGATTTTCAGGCTTTGGGCAGTCCTCTTTCTGAAGGCCATGAACAACCCCAGAAAGATGTTGATGATATAAAATCCGATCGCAGACACCACCCAGATAAGCGATGGGGAAGATGTGATTTTCGGGATTAGAGTGGCATCCATAAAACATCGAATCTCAAGAAGGTGAATGGCATATTAACATGGGCTTAAATTTGAAAAACCGAAAAGTGGTCATCACCGGGGCCAGTGACGGTATCGGCAGGGCTCTGGCCCTGGCATTTGCCAAGGAAGGCGCTCAGGTTGCCGTCTGCGCCCGCAACCAGGGTCGTCTGGACGCCTTGTCCGACGAAATTAAAGGCGCTCTATTCTTTGCCGCTGACCTCGGTAAGGCAGAAGGAGTTGCAGCCTTTCACAAAAGCGTAATGCAACAACTGGGGCAGGTCGATGTACTGATCAATAATGTCGGAGCGATTTTAAAACTGGCAAACTTTATTGAACTGACCGATCAGGACTGGGAAGATTCGTTTCAAATCAATCTGATGTCTGCCGTCCGGCTGACCCGGTTATGCATTCCCTCTCTCAAACAGTCCACTTGCGCAAGGATCATTAATATTTCATCCATTGCCGCCGCCAGTCCGCAGGAAGTTTTTCCACACTACAGCGCCATGAAGGCCGGGCTTTCCAATTTCACCGTTTCCCTGGCCCAGACCCTTGCGCCGGATAAGATTCTGGTCAATTCCATTTCCCCCGGCCCGGTATGGAGCAAATCATGGGAAGACGAAGCCCGGGAACAAAGTAACGGGTCTTCCCTGGAGCAGACAAAAAAAGAAATCATGCAACAAACCGGGAAAACCATTCCTTTAAATAGAATGGGCATGCCGGAGGATTTAACAGGACTTGCCCTGTTCCTGGCTTCTGAGCAATCGGCCTGGATCACAGCTACGAATTTTAACGTAGATGGCGGTTTAACCCGGAACCCATTTTAATATGACACACAAATTTTTATCGGCCATCATCTTCCTGGGCATGCTTGCCGGATGCTCGGTTTCGCAATCGGCAAAACAAGCTGATAAAATTCTGGTCACTTCAGAATCCCCTATTTTTGACAAACGATTTGAGTCCGTCTCGCTAAAAGATATTGACCTGGGAAATTTCTAGGTTCATGGCGATTCATCGGATGACCGCGAACCAGTTCCGTTAGACAACCACACATTTTCCCGTATCACCGGGAAGGTGAAGCAGGCAGTGGTGAATATTTATACCATTCGGATTGAGGAGCGTGATGTCAAATTCGGAATCTCGCCTAATGATCTCCTGCCCATAAGGATTCCCATTGTTTCCAACATTTTGGATATCATTCCCTTTCAGGTTCCCATTCCTTTTAAGTCGGAAGGGTTCAGCCTGGGCTCGGGTTTTCTAATCAATAAGGAAGGCTATATCCTCACCAATGCTCATGTAATTTCCAATGCGGTTAATATCCATGTGGTACTGGCTGAAGGAAAAAAAGAATACCCCGCGAAAATCATTGGAATAGACCGGCTGACCGACACCGCCCTGATTAAAATTGAGCCGGACTTCGTTCCCACCGTTCTACCCTTCGGCGATTCGGACAAACTGCAAATGGGTGAGATGGTACTGGCAATAGGAAATCCACTGGGATTCCAGCATTCCGTAACATCCGGCCTGATCAGCGCCAAGGAGAGGGCTACTCCCCACGCCGGAAACCGCTATACAAACTTTCTGCAAACCGACTCGGCCATCAACCCCGGCAGTAGCGGTGGGCCCCTCATCAACCTTTATGGAGAAGTGGTGGGGATCAATACAGCTATTGTTGAACAGGCACAATTGATCGGGTTCGCAATTCCCATCAATACCGTAAAAGGTGTCATGGGTATGCTGATCATCGGCAAAACGGAAAGAGGATGGTTCGGAGCCCACGCATCACCTATCACTGCCGAGGAAGCTTTGGAACTGAACTATCCGGAATCTGAGGGAATGCTTATCAAAGGTGTGGAAAAAGACAGCCCCGCCGAACAGTCCGGCCTGCAAATAAATGACATCATCACCGGATTTAACAAAGAGCCGATCACCAGTCTGTCCATCTTCCGGCGCAAACTGCTGACCCTCATCCCGGGGCAGGAAATTCATTTAACCATCTTCAGGGATGGGAAAACCTTCGAGATTACCAGCACCCTGGCTCGAAAAAAAACCGAGGAAGAAAACGCAGCAGAACCAACCTCCTGAAATTTCGCTCGGCTTGCATTTTAGAGAAAGTCACAGTATTCTCCCATCTTATTGCAAAAACCAACTTACAAAACAAACCGTATTTTTTATGACACCTGACATCAATCCTCAAATCTTTCGCGAATATGATATACGCGGTGTGGTCGGCAAAGACCTCACCCCCGAAACCGTTCAACTGATCGGCCAAGCCATCGGCACTTATTTGAAACGCCAGGGAGCAAAATCACTGGTATTGGGGTGGGACGTTCGCTCCAGTTCGGTGGACTTTCGCGATATTTTATCCAAAGCCCTGACCTCCACCGGATGCGATGTCGTGGATATTGGAATGGTCCCCACGCCCGTGTCCTACTTTGCCCTGCATCATCTCAAAGCGGATGGCGGCGTGATGATCACCGGTAGCCACAATCCGCCGGAGTTCAATGGCTTCAAAATCAGCCAGGGCCAACACAGTCTATATGGCAAAAAGGTTCAGGAATTGAAAAGCCTGATCGATGCCAAAGATTTCGCAACCGGATCGGGAAAAATCGAACAGACAAATATTCTGGAACCTTATATGGAACATATATGCTCCATCCTGAATATTTCCAGAAAAGTAAAAGTTGTAGTAGACGGAGGTAACGGGTGCTTCGGTATAGTGGGCCCGCAACTCTTGAGAAAACTCGGACTGGATCCTATAGAAATTTTTTGCGAACCGGATGGAACCTTTCCTAACCACCATCCCGATCCCACTGTGGCAAAAAACCTAAAAGGATTGATTGCAAAAGTTCGGGCCGAAAACGCAGAGTTGGGGATCGGGTTTGACGGAGATGCCGACCGCATTGGCATCGTGGATAACAACGGCAATATTCTATGGGGAGACCAGCTGTTGACTATTTTCGCGCGGGATATCCTTTCAAGAAATCCCGGTGCCACTATTGTGGGGGAAGTCAAATGCTCACAGAACTTGTTTCAGGATATCGAAAAACATGGCGGAGTTCCGGTCATGGCGCCGGCTGGCCACTCCCTGATCAAAAATAAAATGAAGGAGACCGGTGCGCTTCTTGGCGGGGAAATGAGCGGCCACGTCTGTTTCGCCGACAATTATTTCGGATACGATGACGCGGTGTTTGCCGCAGGCCGGATATTGCAAATTGTAGCGCAGTCCAGCCAAAAAGTTTCTGAAATGCTCGCCGACCTTCCTGAAACGGCTTACACGCCGGAGATTCGTATCGACTGTCCCGATGATAAGAAGTTTGAAATCGTACGTGAGTTGACAGAGTTTTTCAAGAACCAGTACGATGTCATTGACATTGATGGTGTGCGGATCAACTTTGACAATGGCTGGGCATTGATCCGCGCCTCCAACACCCAGCCGGTACTGGTGCTGAGGTTCGAGGCCGAAACCCAGACCCGCCTTGAAGAACTGGTCAGCATTGTAAAAAAACAAATGGATCAATACCGACCCGTTGTCCAGTTCGATTACCACTGCTAGCCGCCAGCGTAACGCTGGACCCAGCTGGCAATAGCTCTATCGGGCAAGCAAAGAGTTGTCTCGATCACCAACAAAACTGCTAGTTTATGCAAACCCCCTGTATCCCTCTTATCAGGGGGAATCATTAAAGTATTGTGCTTGATGGTGTTGTTTGCTTGATGAGCAATGCAATACTGGCCCCGCGCCTAGCGGTGGATTATCAGTCCTGCATAACCCACGACTTTTTCCATATCTCCGCTCACTTCTCCCGAAGTCATATACTTGACCAACTCGGCCTCTTTGGCACCCAAACTTTCACAGCAGTGCAACATGACCGTTACCGGATTGACCCCGCACATCGTGATCTTTTCTGACCGTACTGTTTCCCACAAACCGACCGGGTCCCGGTTTTGTATGCAGGCAATGGCCTTTTGGTCTTTGGCACTGGCCACATCATGAGATTCGTAATGCGTCATATCCGAGCTGGCAACCAGCAAAACCGACCGCCCCAGCCGGTTAACCGCCCGCACAATTCCCTCACTGAGCACTTTGCAAGTTGAAACTTTCAACCGCATAAGGCAAATAGGAACAATTTGAAATTCTTTTTTAAAATATTGCAGAAACGGCAATTGGGTTTCCAGGGAATGCTCAAACCGGTGCGCCGAAGAGTCCGGTTTCGCTATAGCTGTTTCCTCGCAAATGGCGTTTGCCAGTTCCCGGTCGATGGCAATATCACCCATTGGCATGGACCAGACTCCCTCCGTCATAACCGCCACCGCCTCGCCCCGGCCGGTATGATTGGGTCCAATTAAAATAACCGTGTCTGGAATTTCAATTCTCGAATACACCGCCCCCGCCACATCCCCGGAGTACATGAACCCGGCATGGGGAACAACAATGCCAAGAGCCGGACTTTTTTTCGCGTTTCGTTCCATATGGGATTCCACATCCCGAACCAAGGCCTCACGCTGGGCAGGATAAAACCTGCCGGCCACTGCTGGCTGACGTTTTTCCCGACTCTGTTTATCCGAATCAAAAAACATCATCGTCGAATCTCTCCAGTCATGGGCACAAAAACCACAGCGGTAATAAATCGTTCTTTCAGGCTCCCGTTTTTCTGCTTGGTCAGCACCACCAAGTCTTGCGAGCCTATGGTTTTTCCCAGGGGAAGCACCATTCTGCCGCCGACTTTCAACTGGTCAACCAGAAGTTTGGGTATTTTCGGCGCCGCCGCGGTGATGAGAATCGCATCGAAAGGCGATTTTTCCTGCCACCCCCGATAACCATCACCGTGTCTAACAGTTACGTTTTTATAACCCAGCTTTTTCAGCTTACTGTCTGCAGTGCGGGCAAGGAGCTCAACGATCTCGATCGTATATACCTCCTTGACGATTTCCGCCAGCACCGCCGCCTGATAGGCCGACCCCGTTCCAATTTCCAAAACGCGGTCATCAGCATTCAACATCGCGCTCTGTGTCATCAGAGCAACGATATAAGGTTGCGAAATGGTCTGATTTTCTTTTATGGGAAGGGCGGAATCGGAATAAGCCCGGCTTAAAAAACCGGGCTCTACAAACAGGTGGCGGGGTACTCGGAGCAGGGCCTGCAAAACAGCCCTGTCACGGATGCCGCGACGCCTGATCTGGTCTTCGACCATCTCTTTTCGAGCAGAATCAAAATCTACAGAAAGGACAGCCATAGACTTAAAGAATGTCGAACAGAAGGCAGTAACCAGGTAAGGAAAAAATGCCTTAAAAAATGAGCCCGTTTTTCTTGAGCCAATCCTGGGTATCAAACTTTTTGTTGGCAAACTCCTGGTATTCGATTTCTTTTTTAGAAAGTTCCAGTCCATCGATGAACTGCGGCTTTTTGGCAGACTTTTTACTCTTACGCTTCTTGGGCGCGGGCCGCTCCTCCGTGGTTTCCTCTTCAACCTCTAAATCGAGCGAATCGGTCAACACTTCCATCTTAAGGACCAATACCATAAAACTCTTGGGGCAGATATGGTCATTTTTCTGGATTTCAGCG
>Ga0209445_1002196_pt1 | contig 9977 bp, 8 predicted proteins | sample MarorgKNORR_S2LV_4_FD_188223 | JGI IMG/M metagenome (GOLD analysis project Ga0209445, IMG submission 188223) | Marine microbial communities from the Southern Atlantic Ocean, analyzing organic carbon cycling - NADW_A/KNORR_S2/LV (SPAdes) (version 2) | ecosystem: Environmental > Aquatic > Marine >...
GCGAAAGACCCCGTCTTTTCGGAGGCTGTCTTGAGTCCGAAGTTGCTGGCGATGGCAGAGTTCTCGGTCGGCCGCGGTTTCCTCATCAGCCAAGTGGCGGGGAGCGTCCGACCCCAAGGATCCGCATCGATTGGATTGCATGCGGATGCTAACTGGCTTCCGGCACCCTTTCCCGCCCACAACATGTTGTTGACCGGGTGCTGGGCGTGCGATGAGTACACCAAAGAAGGCGGTTCGACGTTAGTGATTCCCGGGAGCAATGCTCTTCACCGTCATCCGGATCCGGACGAAGTTGCGGCGAAAGAAGGTGCCATTGCCATCGAATGCCCGCCGCGTTCCGTGGCGATGTGGGATGGCAACTTGTGGCACGCGAATTGGCCTCGCGAAACCGAGGGCGAACGGGTCGTCGCGCACATCACGTACACGCGTCTCATGATGCGTCAGATCGAAGACTACGGCGCGATCGCCGATGATCTGGTTGAACGGCACGGCGAGCGTATGGCGCAGTTACTCGGCCGAGAGGACTCATTGGATAGTCCGACGGGCTTTCGGTTCGACAAGATCGCGAAGACGTTTAACAACGCCAAGCTTTAATTGCCCGGTCGTTAAATAGCGGCGTCCGGCTTTTTTATCGACCCTTAATTCGTTTTCGAGCTCAACATGGCTTCGATTGCTTTCTTGCCTTCGACCGCGGCGTCCTCTTGCAGCTGGACTTGCAATAACTGCGCGATGTACTGGGTCGTCGGCCAATCGACGCGGGCGTTGTCGAGCGGCGTGACGCCCTGGAAATTCATAATTTTTGCGCTGGCGCCACTATCGAGTAGGACTTTGGCGGCTGCCGTGCGCCCAAAGAGGGCGGCCGCGTGCAATGCAGTCGATCCGTCGTCGCCTCGCGCATCGAGCTTTGCGCCATGATCGATCAGGGCCTGGGCCGCGTCGGGGCTTCCTACTATGACCGCGAGTATCAGCGGCGCCACGTTCAACTCGGGATGTGATGTGTTGGCATCAAACCCTGCGGCGAGGTGCTTTTTCATGGAGCTCGCGTCGCCAATCAAAACCGCTGTCCAGAAGTCGCCTTTTGCGATTTCCTGTAAAGCACCGTAGAGGAGAGGGCCGACTTGTTCGCGTCCGCGCTCGATTTTTTTCCGGCTGGCGGGAAGCTGCAGCAGATCTTCGATGATATAGCGGGTGGTGTCCCAATCGGTGCCCAATACTTGAAGGCTCGATGCTCCGCCGTCATTGGTGGCTGTGACATCAGCGCCGTTCTTGAGCAGTACCTTCGCGGTCTTAGCATTTCCCATAAATGCCGCCGTTATTAAGGGTGTTCCACCGTCACCACCGCGGATATCGACGAAAGCGCCATTCTTAAGCAACCACTCGGCGGCTTTGGCTTGGTCCATGGCGGCTGCGGCATTTAGTGCGCTGCTACCGTTTGGGTCGGCGGCATTGAGATTGGTTCCAGCTGCCTTGTGTTCTTTCAGCGCACCGATGTTGCCTGTAGCGGCAGCCGTCCAGAGATCGACGGATGGTGGTGCGGCGCTGAGTGCCTGAGACAGCACCAGAAGAACAATGACGAATAAACGAGGCACCAAGTTTCTTAACGTTCGCATGTTGATATCGCCTTTATCCGTAAAGATGCGTTTATGCAGTTGGGGACTTCTCGGCCGCTTACCTTACGGCAGATTTTGCTCGAGGAATTTGGCAACTTCGAAATAACTCTTTTGCCGATCGCTGTCTTTGAGCCAGTTATCACTCCGGCTCGACTCGACCATATACAATTTGTGGTCGACGCCGCCCTGCCGTAGTTCATCGACAAACGAGAGCGCGTTGCCATATTGGGCGTAGGCAAAGTTTGAGAAGTATTGCAGCGGTTCTATCAGAAGGATCGGGTGTCTTATAGATCGTGCTCGCCACCGCGGTGAAGCGTCTTTTAAGACATTGGCATCGGGATCGACGCCGACTTTTGTGAACGCATCACGCTCTTGTTGACCGCGACGCGGCATACGGTTCCAGTTCGCGAACAGGTCGGTATAAACATTATCGATTGAGACCGCACATTTAAATATGCCCGGTCGTTCGATGATAGACATGAGCGCCGCGTACCCACCAAAACCTTTTCCCACAAGGCAGACCTCGCCTGAGGTCACGCCAGCGTTTTTCTTGACCCAGCGAACCCCGGTGGCTATGTCATCGAGAATCATATTCCCCCACTGGCCAAATCCCGCCTTGGTATAACCCTTGCCAAAACCCGATGAGCCGCGATGATTTACTTCGAGTACGACGAACCCAAGGCTCGCGTAAAGTTGCGACTCCCAATCGTAACCCCAGGTCTCAGCTCCTCCGGGACCATTCCTGAGTAAGACGATTAATGGTCGCTTCGACGTCAACTTATTGGGAATGGTCAGGTAGCCGGGAATCCTTAAATCGTCGCGTGCAGGAAATTCGATCGGGTTGCGTTGTGCGAGGGGATACCCTTCGAGCTGCGGGAACCGATCAAATAGCTTTTGCATCCGGGTTGATTTGACATCGAACCAATAGTACTCACCCGGTATCGCATCGCTTTCGACAAGAATGATGGCGCCGGAATTATTCCGAGCAAAGCTTGTGATCGTGACGTTCGCGTTCTTGAAACTTTTCCTGGCTGCCTGATGGATTTGCGCGCCGAGGTGTTTAGGATTTGGGTAATGGTATTGGGGAAAGTGGTCGTCGTACTTGACCGCATATAGGGAATGTTCCCCGTCGACGTAGTATGCGGATACGTCGGTCCTCGCGGGACGAAACACGGCCTTAATTTCCCCCGTTTTTAGGTCAAGGTAACTGAGTGCCGCTCTCTTCCCGGTAATAGTTTCGAGAACGTACACGGTATCCTTTTTCGGACCGTCACCGATTATTGCGAGTTCACTGTCGTCGATGTTGCCTTCGTGAGCGATTTGCCACTCATCTTTCTGACTCGCTCGATAATAGAGATGCACCTGCTCGTTAAATGTGATGGCGCGGGTTCGCTTTGGCTGCCCCCATGCGGCCAGGACTTCGCTTTTGGCATTCGTATATACGTCAACGACCGTCATGTCCTTGATATCCGCTAATTCTTCGTATTTTTCGTTCGCCATGTCATAGCGCATGATTTTTGAAGAACCGACGACATTGCGCTGCCTTCCAGAACCGGCCTTGCCCGTGGTACCGGAGAAGTCATGTTGAACGATCGCCCGCACGTCATTCGATTTTGGAAAGACACCGAAGACAATACGGGCTTGGTCTGTTCCAAAACGGCTGCGTAACGAGTAGTCCTGCATTTTTTCTGTGTACTCGTATCCAGAAAAAAGTTTTTTGACCTTCCTTTGTTTGAAGTTAAATCGCTCGGGGCGGCCCCGAGAGGGGATACCCCAGTGGGGATCGCCGCGCCAGGACCGCAGCATCAAATTCTCGGAGTCGATCCATCGATGCAAGCCGACATCTATTTGTTGCTTGAATTGAAAGGATTCTAAAACGTCTCCTCCATCGAGCTTGATGATGTCGACCGTTTCGTTGCCGTCTCTATTGCGCTGTACCGCGATCAATTTACCATCTGCGGAAAGCTGAGGGTCGTCATTGGCCGCCGTCGCAACGTACGCGGCGACGTGCTCGAATGTTATCTCTGCCGATGCACTTGCCACGGTAAAGAGTGCTGCCACGAATAAGGTCGCTAATCGTTTGTGATGCATGTCGAACCGTCCTGTCCGGTCGAGCCGAAGCCCCCGTATCATCGCCCAAATAACGCTTATACCGGCCCAGGCTCAGACTGCGAACCATCAAAAATTCAACACAGCGTTCGTTGAGGCGATGTGTTTTGTCTTCAAAAGCAAAAATCGGACTCGGAACGCATGAGTCCAGTACTCCCCAGCGATCAAATTACCTCAAATGTTGACGGAAAAACAGCCAGGATTTAGGCCGGCATAACAAGCGTACTTCAGCCCATTGGCGTCGATGGTGTTGGCCGGGCAAGTAGGCGAAATAGGGCGTCAATTAGTTGAACTAACTTATAAATAATCAAAAATATATACGTAAATAATTGATATTTATATATTATAATTTTTTAGGTTGAAAATTTTTCGAGAGAAATTCGACGAAGATATTTCCCAACCTTGTACCTGTTTCGCGCATGACATCGATAGGGTCGCGGTTGGATAACTCGGCCAGTTCAGCTTCCGTACGGACGTAACGAATTTCACTTTGTGACAACAACCGATGCAAATCCTCACCCCGACTTTGGGGGTGGACCGCATCGTTCCCCGGAACGATGCATGCCGGCAGGTTGATGGACTCGAGTTCCTTCTCCGAAGCGCCAATCACGGGCAACCGAGCGCCTTCGATGAAAAAGTCCCGCCATGACGACATGGTGTCAATAAAATCCAGGGGATTGAGTTTCAGGAGGTAAGTTCGGCCGTATGGATTCGAGTCGATCCGCGCGGCAAAATAATCCGTCTGGCAGACGGCTTCCATTCCGCCCTTTTCTGCGGCTTCGATGAATTGTCCGTAATAGGCGTGGCCGAGGTGGGTTGACGCCACGTCGCCGCCCGTTACCCACCACAACAAGAGTCCGCGCACCGCTTCAGGATGCCGCAACGCCAACAATAGTGATAACCGACAACCCGCGGAACCGCCACCGGCAATGACGGGCGTTGCTTCTAATTGCTTTAGCAGGGCATATACGTCATCGGCCCAGATTTCCTGCTCGGATATTTCGCCCTCGATGCGGATCTCGGACGCCCCGCAATTCCGACGATCGTGTAGGAGGATGCGGAAACCTTCTTTGGCCAATCGATTGCCAAGATAGCGGATACCTTCGAGGTCACCTCGTCCGCCGGGTGTTAGAACGATCCATGGTCCTTCTTTACCAACGACTTCGTAGTTCAGCATGACGCCATTAATTAGCGTTCGTGGAATATTGACTCTCCTCGACTGAGTGCCCCGGTTGTTCCGCGGCGGAGTTCAATCCTAGCGAGCATTATGCCAGCGGAGATCAATCGTGTTGGTCGTGCTTCCTGATCGGATACGACGGGCCACATTGGTCAACAGAGTGTGGTTCGTTATGATCTTCCATTCGGCACGACAAATTAGCGTAGGGAAGGGGAACGACATGGAGTTCGGAGTTCAAGTGAATGTCTATCGCACCAACTGGGACGCCGTTAAGGCTTCTGTGGAAGCGATGGAGGTAGGCGATTGGGACAGCGTTTGGTTTGCGGATCATTTCATTCCGCCGGGAGCGAACCACGATCAGGAAGCTCTCACTGCATTCGAGGGATTGTCGGCCATCGCGTTTGCTGGTGGCATGACCAAAAAGCTTCGTTTAGGGAATCTCGTCTTGGGGAACACTTATAGAAATCCCGGATTGACGGCGAAGATAGCCGGAACAATCGACACCATGAGCGAAGGACGGTTCACTCTCGCTATTGGCGCCGGTTGGTACAAACGTGAACACGAAGCGTACGGCTGGACGTTCCCGTCGATGAAAGAACGGCAGGATCGCTTTGAAGAAGCCTGTGAAATCATCCGACTTTTGGTTCACGCCGGGGATCCGGTCGATTTCGATGGGACTTATTATCAGATTGATAAGGCTCGGCTGTCGCCGGGGTCCTACGACAAACCCATTCCGATCATGGTGGGAGGGACCGGACCCAAGCGTACGCTAAGAACGCTTGCCAAATTTGGCGACGTCATGAATCTTGATGGTTGGGCCGGTGGTGGCATGGCGCTTGAGTATTATCAACACAAAGCGCAGATACTCGAGCAACATTGCGAGGATGTTGGCAGAGATCCGTCCGAGATCCGACGCACGTTGTTGATGCCGTGTTATCTGACGGAAGATCAGGAAATGATTGATCGGGTGGTGAAAGGCTTAGGGCCGGGAACCGTGGCTGGTTCGCGTCAATACATCGTGGATCGGATTGGTGGATTCGAAGACGCGGGTATTGCTGAAATCATGTTTGGTGGAGTTCCGTCGGGGGACGTCGAATTGCTAAAGCGGTTAGAAGAGGAAATTGTCTCGGCGTTTCGTTAACAAGAACTGTGTCCTGGTGATCATTAGGACGGAAGATAGGAGAAAGGGACAATGGGCATGAAGCCGGCTGTAAAAAAGGTCACGGGCACCCTTGGGGCCGAGATATTGGATATCAATATCGGGACTCCGCTCGACGATTCGACTTTGAATTGGCTGAAACATGAATTCGTTGAAAATAAGGTACTTTTCTTCCGCGATCAGCATCTGACCAGTGAACAACATGTCGCCTTTTCCAATTATTTCGGGGATGTGTTGGACGTGCATCCGTGGTCGCTCTCTAAGGCCGACTTCAAGAACATCATGCTCATTTACAACAGCGCGGCAGCAGGCTGGCATTCGGACGAGACGTGGCGTGAAGAGACGCCATTGGGCTCCGTGCTTTATGGGCGCTCCGTTCCCGACTATGGCGGCGATACGGTGTTCGCCGATATGGAGAGGGTCTACGATGATCTATCGGAAGACATGCAAGAGAGTCTCGCCGGACTTTATGCAGTGCATGATCACATCAGCCACCGACGCCGTATGCGGGCGATCGGTAAGAGCGAAGAACAGATCGACGCATGGCGTCGAGAGTATCCGGAGGTTCGACATCCGATTGTTCGCACCCATCCGGTTTCTGGGCGGAAATCGTTGTTCGTGAACGGCGGGTTTACTGACCGCGTCGATGGGATGGGCGCCGATGAATCAAAAGAGTTGCTTGCGTCGCTCTATGCGTTAGTCGCGAAACCGCAATACCAATGCCGGTTTCGCTGGCAAACTCGATCCGTCGCGTTTTGGGATAACCGGTCGGTCCAGCACTACGGAGTGCCAGATTTTGGTGATCAGGAACGCTTGATGGAGCGCGTGACTATTGCTGGCGACAGACCGTCCTAATCATTACATCGGGTCACTGAAGAACTTTCACGCTCGCCTATGCCACGTCCGGTAGGACGCGACGCGGGCAAAGTCTTCGGTTAGCGCTAGATTACTACCTAGGTCCGACGGGCACCATGATGTGTTGGTAGGGCGAGCCCTTCCACATCACGTACGGACCACCTTGCGACGGATCCGTTGGAATCCCTTCGAGCAGCGATGAATCCGGGACAACGATCATGAGATGGGGTCCCTCATCGATCCACTCGTTATCGTCGGTGGGGCCGGTCGCATAAGGATCGATATTGCTCGCGCCTTCATCTCCGACGAGCATGTAAGAAATACCAAGACGTGTGATGTTGAGCGGTTTCTTGTTGCTCCAGGCGTCGGCCCACGTCTTCCATGGACCGTCAAGGCACATCGGCTGAGTTCCTGCGACGTTGGGGGGCGTTGGCATGCAGGTATAGTCACTCGTGCCTTGACGCAGGACGTTGCCGTCCCAATCAACAACCGACACCGAATCAACTAACGTCGGCGGTGCGGCCGAGAGAGCATCTTTAATTAAGGCTTCGTGGTGCGCTCCAAAGGACGCTTGTGTGCAAGCGATTGCAAGGAGAATCGAAACGAATAATTTATGTGCCATGACTACTTTGTCCCAATGATTCAGACGATAGAGTATTAGTCCTCGCGGCCCCGTCGCAAGAGGCTAGCGCATATATTTCGATAGGCTTTGTGATCGGCAACCGTGTAAATTTAACCCATTACACAGGGACGAATTGATACGTGGTCGAGATTTATAGGACACCGGAAGAACGCTTTTCCTGCTGGGCGCAATATCCCTTCGAGCCGCACTATCTGGACTGGCAGGGTATTCGCATGCATTACGTCGACGAGGGACCCGCCGACGGTCATGTGATGCTGCTACTTCATGGCATGCCCACCTCCTCTTACCTCTATCGACGGATGATTCCAGATCTTGTCGACGCTGGTTATCGGTGCATCGCACCGGATCATGTTGGTTTTGGTAAGAGCGACAAGGTCTTGGATGACGCTTGGTATTCGATTGAACGGCACAGTCAAGCGCTGACGCATCTCATTCAATCGTTGTCGTTAGAGAACATCACGCTTTTCTGCCAAGACTGGGGCGGTCCTATCGGGTTGCGACAAGCCGCCGATATGCCAGATCGTTTCGAGCGTTTGACGATAATGAACACCTGGTTGCATGGCCCGTGGCACGTATACACGGACGCGCTGAAACGCTGGAACCGCTCTTGGCATTCCGGTGGCAGGATGGATGCGGTGCAGGGATGTGGTTTCGTGTTACAGAACTACCTCGCCAATTACCCGAATGGATCGACGCCAATAAGTCCCGACGAAGCCTTTGCCGTCTATGAAGCCCCGTTTCCGGATAAGGCGTCCAAAGCCGGGCCCCGGCGTTTCCCGTTGTCGTTACCCTTCGATAATCCCGAAGGAGGAAATGCTGAGGTTCAAACAAACAATTTTGAGGCGCTGCGCTCATGGCACCGTCCAATCCATTTTATTTGGGGTCTTCGCGACGAAGTGTTTGACGAGGATTGGGGGCGCAAATGGGCGGATCACTATCCGCAAGCAACTTTTGACGGGTTGGATGCCGGCCATTTCCTGCAGGAAACTCATGGACCCGAGATCGTAAGCCTTCTCCTAGATCGGATACGGGAAGAATAAGAAACCGTTTGCCGACCGCGACGGCATCGTCAGACAGAAACACCCATCAGCGCTTCCATGTTGCCATGATAAAACGCGTTCATGGTGACCTGGTCGCAATCAGGCATGCTAGCTTCGAACTTTCCGATCGGGTCCGACGTTCCCTCCGGGTGCGTGTAATCGGAAGCAAAAACGAGTAGTTCTGGTCCGACGTTCTCGATGATCCAGCCGACAGGTTCGCCGGCAAACGGTGAGAATCTCAAGTGTTGTTTAACGGTCTCCGACGGCAATCGCTGGAACTTTCGTTGGTGTTTGTAGTTAGCGGCGGTGAAGTCGAGTGCCTGTAGCCACGACGGTATCCAGAATGCCGCATGTTCCATGGATATCCCCCGTAAGTCAGGGTGGCGTTCGAATACTTCATCAAAGATCATTGCCGAGAGAAAAATCTCCACGCTGTTCTTGATAGTAACCATCCCAATTTCACCAACGGGTGCATCACCGCCGAGCTTCAGTGTTCCGCGGCCGTTTCGGCGAAAACTACGTGGTATCCGATCGTAGTGACCGTTAACAGCGACGTGGTTCACGAAAGGGGCGTTGTGACTCGCAAATTCTGCCCAGACGGGATCAAAATCGACATGCGTGAAGGATATTTTCTTGGGGTCTGGTTCGTTGGTATCGACCATAAAGGTGTAACAACCATCTTTGAATCCTTGGCGCATTAACTGCAAAGAAATCTCGGGCCCGAGAGTTAGTGGGATGTAACCAATCGCGTGCAATCGATCGTCATGCGCACAAAACGTTCCCATCGCACAATTTAGCGTCCGTGCACCGGCTTCCAATTGATCAAGGTCATTGACGTGCGCGATTTGATGAAATGAAAAGGTCGGTAGCACCCACTGCAACTTAAACCCAAGAAGGTCGAGTGCGTGGGAACGTTCGTTGGCGTCGAACGCCCCGAGTCGGGTGAATCCGCCTTTGCGTGCGTCGGTCAACGAGGCTTCGAATTTAGCCATGGTCTCGGGATCATTCTGCCGTTTTTCGAGTAACGAACGGCCTTGATCGGCCCAGGCTTTCACGTAGGGAAGTTCGGTTTGCTCCGTTATATCGGGGATGAGCGGCGCGTCGATAGGGCGCGCAACGTTCGAGAGAAAATCGTCGAGCTCAATGACGTGGCTGTCGACGTCGATAATGGTTCTATGTTCGGCGTAACTCATCGTAGGTTAGCTCCCGTCGCGCTCGGTGGCTGGTGCTGAACACTGTCCCAATCCGAAGCAGTACAGTCAATGATCATTTTAGTGTGCAGGTTGCGTCCTGGTTGGGCTCAGACTGGCAGTTGTAATCGGGTAGCGAAGGTGATCGTATTCGGGGTAAAGGCCTGGTCGAGATGGAAGGTGGTGACGAATGG
>Ga0209445_1002201_pt1 | contig 9966 bp, 7 predicted proteins | sample MarorgKNORR_S2LV_4_FD_188223 | JGI IMG/M metagenome (GOLD analysis project Ga0209445, IMG submission 188223) | Marine microbial communities from the Southern Atlantic Ocean, analyzing organic carbon cycling - NADW_A/KNORR_S2/LV (SPAdes) (version 2) | ecosystem: Environmental > Aquatic > Marine >...
CTGTTCAACAATATACTGATCCGAATACCCATGGGTGCCATCGTAGGCTGTGACATTGGTTCTGCCGATGTTCAGTGCAGCAAGCTTCGGTGGAATAGTATGAAGTTCCAGGACCAGCAAGCCGAATTTGCCAACCAGCGGCGCCCACTTGCGAAAATGATCGACTAGATTCTGCTCAAGCACATTGTTGTTGATTCGTTGGCCTCGGTAGGCGAATGCGCCGCTGGATCGACTCATTCTGCCGACTTCAACACAAGCTGGCGGTTCGTACTGTCGATTATGGTCCAAGAATGAGCGTACGTTGAGCAGGTCATGGGCCAATAAGTTGTATTCATCTTTGAGATGAGTAGCGAACTGGGTGGGGTCGCCAATATCGCCGAAAATTACGTTAGCCCAAATATCGGCTTTAGAAAGGTTTTCTTTGGCAACTTCGATCGCTGCCTGGTTGTAATCTGAACCGATAATGAATAACGGATGCTGTTCAAGCATCCCTGCTCGTTTTGTTTTGTGCCATATCACGTCGAAGATATGGGCAAGTAGCGAGCCGTCTCCACACCCCATATCGGCAATACCAGTGGGTTGCTGATCGATAGGTCGGTTAAAAATATCTTCGATGACCTCATCAACTTTTCGAAAATAGTTCTGATGCGCGCCGCCACTGCCCCAGACGTTCATTTTACGATCGACGTGACTCTCATAACCGTTCAGATGGGTGTCCCAGATTATCCTTGGGTTTCCAAACAGCAGTTCTTCAATTTTCTGAAACATGGGCAGGTACGACACGGTAACGCCGTAAGCCGCCGCGCGCTGTACGAAAAAGAGTCCCTTTTCGTTAAGCAGGGAGCCGTTCGGGGTCATCCGACCCAAATTGAACTGAGAGAACATATTGAGAACGGTTTCTCCGCGCCCCTGATGGCTACTTAGACTATCAGTTGTTATGAATGGATTGTCGTGTGAACAATGTAACAGCGTACCGTTCATACCCAGGGCGACCAGGACGGGAGCCAGCATCATGCCTTCAAGGTGGATGAGCACCTGTTTCTGGACGATATTTGTTTCGAGATCATCACCACTGATCATGCCCCAGTACTCCGCGTGCCGCTCGAGTATGAGGGCCAGTTCCTGCTCCGGATTAAATGCCGCACCCCCAAATAAATATTGGTGCATGTTCGCAGCCACCTCGAGGTAGTCGATGCTGCCTTCGTATGCCTCGGTAGCCTCGAATGCAGCAGCCGTGCGGTTGGTTGTGGTGTATCTGACCGTGTCCTTGACGGGATTGATGTCCTGAACCAGCCATCCCTGTGAGCAAAGCAGACGAAGTGCGACCTGAAGGTAACCTTCATTGCCCTGGCTTTGTGCGGTGATGTCATCTAGTGATACGGTTCCGCCCTTTGAGAACAAATCCAAAACCCCGCGGGATTTCAGAGCGACCATGGTGGGTGCAAGCGGAAATCCGTCGAGATGGCGGAACAGCCTACTGCGAAGCGCGCTCTGTTGGTTTCTGTCTAGCTTGATGCACGCAGTTGCAGAATCTGCAGTCATCGTTACAGTATTGTCAGACATCGTGTTCTTGCCCATGGCAGCGGTGTCATCACGAGCCCAGAAAATGACAACGCGGCTATTTTTGTGAATTGGCAGTGAATCATACCGGCCCAAAAATTGGGCAATCAAGTGTTAATTTCTCTGGCGATCTGCCCACTTTCTGGGCACAGTCCCAGTCGCTAATTAGCGTGACAAATGAATTGTTTGTGGCTCAGTAGTGAACCGGGTCAGGGCAGGGTCGGTTGTGGGATTGGGCAATTTCGTTCGGAACTGTTTGGGGACGTTTCAGGCAGCCTTCCACATAGGGCAGTGACGAACAAAATTACAACAATCGGATGATTTTCCCTTTCGCCGCTTCTAGGTCCAAAGGTCGGTACTGAGGTAGCGCTCTCCAGTGTCCGGGAGAATTGCCAGTAAGACAGTACCACGGGCACTTTCTCGGGAGGCATAGTCGAGCATGCCCGCGACAGCTGCACCGCAGGAGATGCCACAGAAGATACCTTCGTTAGTAGCCAGTTTTCGCGCTGATTGAAAGGCCGCTTCAGTGGACACGGGTATGATGTCGTCGTAGGCCGATTGGTCCAGAGTATCGGGAATAAAGCCAGGTGCTGTGCCCATGATCTTGTGTTTACAGGCGATGCCTTTCGAGAGAATAGGCGAATCCTCGGGCTCCGTGGCGATAATCATCAGGTCGGGAATCCGATCCTTCAGGTAGGTTGAAAGACCCGATATAGTACCGCCGGTACCGGTGGTGCAGACGATCGCGTCGAGCTTCTCGCCAAAATCTTCATAGATTTCGTTCGCGGTTATCTGGTGCGCCGCAGGGTTGGCTGGATTGTAGTGCTGTCCAACAAAGAAATAGCCCTTCTCTTCAGATAATCGCCGGGCTTCTTCTATTGCACCCACAGTGCCTTTGTCAGCGGGTGTCAGTACCAGGTCTGCACCGTAGGCAAGTAGTATCTGCTTGCGTTCCACACTCATGTCGTCAGACATCACGAAGATCGCCCGGTATCCCTTGACAGCGGCGACCATGGCAAGCCCAATGCCGGTGTTGCCGGAAGTGGGTTCAATAATCGTGTCGCCGGGATGCAAAGCCCCCCGCTGTTCGGCGTCCTCAATCATGTTCAGAGCGGGCCTGTCTTTGACCGAACCGGCCGGGTTGAAGCTTTCCAGTTTTACCCAGAGCTCGTGGGCAAGGTAGCCGGTAAAGCTGTTCAGACGGACCACCGGTGTCCGGCCGACAGTCTGCAGGACGTTGTCAAATTTCATGGGGCATATTCCTGGTGCAGTCCCGGGTAGTGACGATTCATCACCGTATAGTGTATACCGGTGTTGCTAAAAGTATTGCCTGGACCCCGGTAAGATAGGATCTACACTGCACATACGCCCGAGTTTCTGCCAGACCTGAATAGACAGGGGGATTATTGAAGAGTATCTGTGTGTTCTGCGGTTCTCATGATGGTGCCCGCGAAGGTTACAGGGAGGAGGCGGCCCGTCTGGGTCGCACACTGGCCAAGCGGGATTTGGGACTGGTCTACGGTGGTGCCAGTGTAGGGCTGATGGGTGCAGTCGCCGATGCCGTTATCGACGCAGGGGGTAGGGCGGTCGGCGTAATACCACAATCCCTGATCGATATGGAAATTGCTCATGCCGGATTGGCAGATCTTCATGTCGTTGATTCAATGCACGAGCGAAAGGCGCTTATGGCGCAACTGTCAGATGGTTTTATCGCGCTTCCGGGTGGAATTGGCACGCTGGAGGAATTGTTTGAAATTATGACCTTTGCGCAATTACGCTTTCACCAGAAACCGTGTGGTCTGCTTAATACGGAAGGTTACTACGATCAGCTAATTAACTTTCTGGATAACGCCCAGACGCAGGGATTTGTCAGTTCAGCACAAACCCGTTATCTGCTTGTAGATCAGACGGTGGACGGGTTGTTGGACAGGTTTGACGGAATATGATTCCGGCGTTTGCCAGTGAGTACAATTGACGGTTTAGATCTGACCCATGTGGGCAGCCTTTAGAATATGTCAATAATTCCAGTTATTCTTTGTGGTGGATCGGGCACTCGCTTGTGGCCACTTTCGCGCCAGCTGGTTCCCAAGCAATTTCTGTCTATTACTGGCGACAACACACTGTTGCAGGACACGGTCATACGGCTTGCCGGGCTCGACCTGGCGGCACCGATATTGGTCTGTCACGAAGACCACCGGTTCAGTGTCGCAGGCCAGCTCTCGACGTTGGGTTTTGATCACCAGGGGATCATTCTTGAACCTGTAGGCCGAAATACGGCCCCCGCAGCAGCGATCGCTGCATTCGAAGCACTGGTGCTGGCTGAAGATCCGGTATTGCTGGTTCTGCCAGCAGACCATGTAATTTCGAACCCAATGGCGCTAGGTCAGGCTATCGCCAAGGCGGCAGAAGGCGTGAAGGAGGGTCATCTTGCACTGTTCGGTGTGGTTCCAAGTGGTCCAGAAACCGGATATGGCTATATCCGCCGTGGCGCCGAGCTTTTCACTGACTTATATCGGGTCGACGAGTTTGTTGAGAAACCCGATCATGAATCCGCCTGTCAATACGTCGCCAGCGGTAACTATTTGTGGAACAGCGGAATGTTTATGTTCAGTGCAAATAATTATCTCGAGGCACTGCAAACCTACAGTAAGGATATCTATGACAGCTGTCACAAGGCATATCAGACGATGGTTCGTGAACTGGATTTTGCACGACTCTCAGAAGAGAGTTTTTCCAAATGTCCCAGCAATTCGATTGATTACGCCGTAATGGAACACATAGCGGCAGCTGTGGTCGTGCCGCTTGATGCCGGATGGAACGATGTGGGGTCCTGGTCTTCATTGTGGGAGATCGGTGATAAAGATGAAGACGGTAATGTGTTGCGGGGGGATGTGCTGACTGAGGACACCCGAAATACCTATGTCCACGCAGAACATCGCCTGGTGTCCACTCTAGGAGTTGATGATCTAGTGATTGTCGATACGCCCGATGCCTTGCTGGTGTCGGCGCGTGAAAAAGTAGAACAGGTCAAGCAAGTTGTTGCCAAGTTAAAAGACAGTGATCGTCCTCAATATGCGACGCATCGCAAGGTTTTTCGACCGTGGGGAAGCTATGATTCTCTTGAGAGCGGTCCTGGATTTCAGGTCAAGCGCTTGACGGTGTTGCCCGGAGCTCGTTTGTCGTTACAGAGGCATCAGCACCGGGCCGAGCACTGGGTCGTAGTCAGTGGTACGGCACGGATCATCTGCGGTGAGCAAGAATTTACGTTGAAACCGGCGGAATCTACATTTATCCCAGTAGGCACAGTGCATCGTCTGGAAAATATAGGAAGTGAGATGCTGGAGGTTATTGAAGTGCAGACCGGCAGCTATCTTGGCGAAGACGATATCGAGCGCTTTGAAGATGATCACAATCGATCATAAGTCGGGGCTGGCCTTAGCTGACCAGGCGAACAGGCGAAATTCAGGGACACCCGCAAATTTTTTCAGAGCGATAGCGGCGCGGTAGCCTCTAGGTACGGCAAGGTCCCACAACCGTGTCTGTTTGAGGTCGGAAGGGCACCAAGGGGTCGCTAGAAGTTGTGGTGCACTAATGGGGTTTACGCTGACAGAGAACTGTGACAATGGTAGTGACAGGCCCCGACCATGTGCTTTGATGTAAGCCTCCTTGCGGGTCCAGCAGGCAAAGAATGCTTGTTCGACGCACGATGTGCTCAGTCCTTGTATCGCAGAGAATTCCAGCTCAGAAAAAAACCGCTTGGCGAGGCGCAGTCGATAACCCGGTGAGTAGGGTCGAATACGTTCAACATCGATACCGACCTCGCCCTCACGCGACAGTGCGAATAAAGCATGTTCTCCCGAATGTGACAGATTAAAGTTAATGTTGTGTGTCTGGGAAGCTGTCAGGGCAGGCCGGCCATGGCGGCCATAGACCAATTGGATTGATCTGGCGGGGTGTCCGGTATAAACAGACAGGAGTTGACGCAGTACACCACGAGCAACGATAAAGCGGGTCCTATCGCTGTCCGAGATGAATCGGATTGCACGGGCTTGTTCGTCGTCAGAAAGCAGTAGATTCAGGATCGCGATATCGGATTCGGCGTCAGAAAAACTTAAAGACCACACATGAACTTCACCAGTCTGAATGGTTGCGCTTGATGTCACCATATTATTTAGTCGGTTGTTTCTTCTCTTCTGAATCTCAGTTTGTGGGCAAATACAATTATGGCGACTCCCGTGAGCACAATCAGTCCGCCGCCAAGCACGAGCCAGGATGGTCTTTCGCCGAGCAACAGCATACTGGACACGATTGTGAATATAGGCAGCAACAACAGAACAGGCATGATTTGTGACATGGGGTTTCGCGAAAGCACCGTAAACCAGATACCGTAACCTGCGACGGTCATGACGATACCAAGGTACAACACTGTACCCCAGCCTATCCAGGTTGCCGCGCTAAGCGCGTTGAGTTGGCCTGTTTCAATCAGGAAAGAGCCGGCTAACATCTGAGGTCCGGCAAAAACTCCAATCCAGCCGATAAGTGTCAGCCCGCTGACCGCACCGTGAAGTCGCTTGACCATGAGTTGTCCAATTGCCCAAGTCATTGCCCCACCTGCAGTCAGCAGAATCGGAAGTCCTTGCCCGCGGACCTGTGGCTGGCCGGCAATCAGCACGATGCCCAGGAAGGCCACGAGCATGCCCAACCATCGTTGATAGCCGGGACGTTCTCGGAGTACGATTGCGGCCAGGAGCACGCTGAACGGCACTTCCAGGTGGACGATAATGACGGCCAGGGAGACATCAATCTGGGACAGGCCTGTGAAGGTCAGGCCGTATTGGATCGATGAGCCAATCAGCGCGATCCAGAAAATATCTTTAAGGTACCCTCGTGGAACCGGCAGGAACCAGATCACGAGTACGGCTGCCAGCGTAAACCGCATCCCCATCAGAAACAGAGGTGGAAATTCCGCCAGGCCAGCCTTCGCAATCGTAAAGCCCAATCCCCAGATCAGTGGGACACTGGCGGCAATGAATAAATCTCGTGTTTTCAATGATGGGTTCCTGCGATAATCCCGTGGCACGGAAGCGGTAGCGTAGCAGGTAATCGGTGGGCGGGAATCGGCTTTCATCGACTGTGAAGTGTGGCCCGACGCTAGACTGCATGAGAGTACGTTGATTGAAAACGAAACATCATCGGTGTTGCGGAGCGGCCGGATGGCTATTAAAAGTCTGCGGATAGGCTGGCTGGGTACGCTTGCCGTGGTGGGTTGCGTAGTCCTTAGCCCAGCAGGTTCCGCTGCGGGCGATGAAATGTCCAGGGCAGGACGGTGGATGACCTACCCTGTCATGGGTCAGCGTGCGGTCACTTCGGTGTTTGGACTTGCAGAACAGGCCCAGGTGTTCGGACTGACAATGGCACGCCGCAGGTTCTCTGGGCTGACCTTTGCAGGCCAGGGTTCGCATCTGTCGTTGCTATCGGACCACTACGCTGGCGTTGACTCCCGTTTGTTTCATCCCTCTGGCAACCTTCCTGTGGATTATCAGGGTGGTGGTATACGGTACCGCGGTGCGCTGGCCTATATCGACCTGGGTGGTGTGCGAATTACCAGTTCGGGTGTGGGTGACCGCCACAGCTGGTATGGCCAGATATCGACGGACGTGTTTTCCAGCAGCCTTTTTCGCATAGAACGAGAAGACGGTGTGGCGGCCTATGCCGTCGACGTCCGAGCAAAGGTACGCGATACCCTGCTCACGGTACGGCAGATCGAAGCGGGATCTGCCCATGATCGACAGGTGAACTTGACGTTGCCTTATGCTTTCAGCGTCTATCCTCAAGCCAAGCTGGAACTCGAGTTTCATCAGGGGCGAAGCCTGCGCTTTTCAGGATCGAACAGTGGGCGGGTCATGCTGACGTTACGCGGCAGTTTTGGTCGTTCGCCCGTGTTGGCGCTTGCTGCTGACTCAAGGGGTGGTTCAAGCGATGGCGTGCGCGATGTGGCGTTGCTTGGTGCGGCTGCAGTCGCAGTCGCGCTGATTGCCAGCTCTGGTGATGCGGACACTGATGCTGTAAGTCGCTGGTTGGGACAGCAAGATGCGGCCTGGAATGCGTTGAATGACATCAATCCAACTTCGGTCAGTGAAAACATCGAGTATGGAAGCTGGATCTACCGCAACACCGACGCGACCTTCAGCGCACTCAGCCCGGTTCGGGGTACTGTGAATTCGGTTAATATTGGCTCTCCTAACCAGGTGCCTTCTGGTGCGGTGGCGACAGCCAGTTATCACACGCACGGCGGCGATGATGCGTTGTATGACAGTGAAAACTTTTCGCCCACTGATTTGATTACTGACAATCTTTGGAAAGTGGATGGCTATCTAGGTACCCCGTTGGGAGCTTTCAAGTTTCACAACTATATTACCGGTGGGGTGTCGCGGCTCGGTACGGTAGCCAACTGATTGCCCAGCTTGGCCAGGTGTGGGCCGGTAGGGAGAAAGGTCGTTTGAATAATACCAGCCCATTTTATGATGACGTGACTTGGTGCCGAATCACAAGCTACCCTAAGTGACTGGATCGACTTAAATGGCACCTAATTTGTTTCGGAGCGCAGACGATGTTGATCACCGGCATTAAAACAACACCGCTTTTGGTGCGGAATAAAGTACCTTATCACTGGGCACACGGGGTGACCTACGGTACCGAAGTAATTCTGGTCGAAGTCCAGACTAACGATGGTATATCCGGTTACGGAGAGTGTATTGGCACTCCAAGTTCGGCTGGCGTCAGGTCATTTATTGACCTTGCTGCTCAGCACCTTATCGGGCAAAGTGTTTTTTTGAGTCGTCAAGCTATGGCGCAGTGCTACCACGCTCTATTTCAGGCGCATGGAACGTGCAGTGCACCGAGATTCGGTGGTCAGGTGCTCGCTGGACTGGAGATGGCGATGTGGGATGCTGCAGGGAAAACAGCTGGCTGTGCAGTTCATGAGTTGTTGGGTGGCAAAGTCCGGGACGAGATCGAGTATTTCGGTTTTATCCAGGGTGAAACAGCCGATGAACTGGCAAGCGACGCCGCACAGATGGTCCAGGAGGGTCACCGGGTAATTTACGGAAAAATTGGCCGTGGGGAACAGCTGGACGTTGAGATTGTCAGCAAGGTGCGGGCTGCAGTCGGTAAATCGGTCCGTCTTCGATTCGATCCTAATGAGGCCTGGGATCCACTGACGGCCGTCAGAATGATCCGCAAGTTGTCAGCTTATGATCTCGAGATGATCGAGCAACCGTGCAAACATCAGAGCCTGCACGCCTTGCGGCAGATTAGAGAAAACAGCCCGGTCGCGATTGCTGCGGATCAGTCCGTGTTTAATGCTACGGATATTTACAGCGCTGTCACCTTGGGTGCGGCGGATCTGATGGTTCTAGGTTTACATGAAACCGGCGGTATCGTCCCCTTTGTGGAAGCAGCCGCTGTGGCTGCAGCAGCGGGTGTCAATGTGTGCATTCACGGCCTTCACGAAACCGGCATTACCACCTGTGCCGCAAACCACGCAGCCTCCGTGATTTCCAATCTGGATGATGGCAACCAGTATATGAACCACCTACTGGCATCCGACGTGATCTCGAACCCTGAGTTGAGCCTGGTTAATGGTCGATTGCCGGTTCTTTCAGGCCCAGGCTTTGGCTTCGAGATTGATTCAGATGCGGTGGCCAGAGCAGCAGAAGACCATCAATCAAGTCTGTCTGCCTCCGGAGTGGGGATCTGAAGAATGAGGTCAAACGAATCCTATGATGCAATCATCATTGGCGCAGGTGTAATCGGTTGTGCCACAGCATTTGAGCTGGCGAAACGGGGTCTCAAAACACTGAATGTTGATGCTTTGCCGGCGTCAGGATACGGTTCTACATCCGCCAGCTGTGCTGTCATTCGGGTGCATTATTCGACTTTGGACGGTACTGCATTTGCCTATGAAGGCTACTTCGATTGGAAAAACTGGGCAGACTATATCGGTATAGAGGATGACTCCGGATTAGCTCGGTTTCGGGAAACCGGTTGTCTAGTGATGAAAACTAAGGACAACGGCTATCTCGAAAAGATTATTCAAAACACCGAAGCGCTCAGCATCCCTTACGAGTTATGGGATGTCGAAAAAATCAAACAAGTGTTGCCGATCTACGATCTGAAATGCTTTGCACCTGCCAAGCCGATGGATGATGAGACATTTGGGATGCCGACCGGCGGCGCGCTTGGTGGGGGCGTATTTTTTCCCACGGCCGGCTATGTGACAGATCCTCAACTATCGGCCCACAATCTTCAGCGGGCAGCGGAAGCAAACGGTGCGGCCTTTAGATTCAACTCTGAAGTCACCTCGATTTCTATAAAAAGTGGCCGGATACAGGGTGTCACACTGCG